>RCUK01001587.1_pt1 | contig 14058 bp, 8 predicted proteins | sample 2166381 | NCBI WGS metagenome assembly RCUK01 (sample SAMN09932809, study PRJNA488358) | compost metagenome | isolation source: compost soil in an enriched community | place: Germany: Experimental Botanical Garden | reverse complement strand
AAGAACGCTGCTCGATATCAGCGTCAGTACCGAGAGCAATTGCTCCTGCGCAAACTGGTAGCGCCCATTGGAAAGCCCGCTCAGAAGATCCGTAGTCGCCTGGCTGCTAAACATTTCGCGCAACGAAGAATTGCTCATGGCGAATTTATGGATGAACGCTCCCCACTGTGAGTCTTCGTGCGCTCGACGAATGAAGAACCGAATGCCATTGGCAAGGCGCTGAGCCGGATCGGAGAGGGAGTTGAAGCTCTTGTTGACGCGCTCATGCATCTCCCTCGCGAGATGACTGGCGACCGCCTCGAACAGGCTTTCCATGCTGTCGATGTTGCTATAGACCGTTCCGCGCGCCACGCCTGCCTCTTGCGCGAGGTCAAGGATGTTCACTTGGGAGGTGCCTCTCTCGGCGAACAGGCGAAAGGCAGCTTGATGAATGCGGCGCTGTGTTGGATTCAGGGATTCCACGGTTCTCTCTCCAGGATTACCTCATGAAGCGATTGAACACCTGTGTTCATTTTCCGTCAACCATATTTTAAGCATGTAGTTTTTTCTGCCTGAAAACCGGCCTTAAGCCAGGTCAATTAAAGTCCTACGCCATTGACACAATTGAACACGCATGTTCAATTGTGTTGTATTTCAGGCTTGCCTTCTCGGCACATCAAGCCCTGCGCGGGCTGGCCAAATTCTCATCAGCTGAAGGACAGAACATGACCGGCTCAAAGCTCTTCAAACCGCTTCGATTACCTAACGGCACGGTGATTCCAAACCGAATCGCCAAGGCTGCCATGGAGGAGAACCTTGCCGATGAGGATCACGCTCCTGGGGAAGCACTGGTCAAGCTCTATCGGCGCTGGGCGGAGGGTGGGGCCGGTCTGATCATCACTGGCAACGTCATGGTTGATCGCCACGCCTTGACCGGACCCGCCGGCGTGGTGCTTGAGGACGATCGCAACCTGGGCAAATTCAGGCTGTGGGCCGATGCTTGCCGCTGTCGCGGAGCTCAGGCCTGGATGCAAATCAATCATCCTGGACGGCAGCTATTGGCTTCAATGGGGCAACCGGCAAGAGGCCCCTCCGCCGTTGCGGTCGATATCCCCGGCCTCTCAAAAGCTTTTGTGCCACCCAGGGCCTTGAATGAGCAGGAGATCGAGGAACTGATTGAGCGCTATACCCAAGCGGCGGTGTTGGCAGAACGTGCCGGATTCACCGGCGTGGAGATTCATGCAGCGCATGGCTACCTGTTCAGCCAATTCCTTTCGCCCTTGACCAACCAGCGTAACGACTGCTGGGGTGGCAGCCTGGAAAATCGTGCGCAAATTCTCCTGCGAACCATCGATGCAATACGTCAGCGAGTAGCACCTATATTTTGCGTTGCTGTGAAGCTCAATTCCGCCGACTTTCAGCGCGGCGGTTTCGATGCCGAGGATGCGGCTCGCGTGGTGGAAATGCTCAACGCCAAGGCGGTCGACCTGGTCGAGTTGTCGGGTGGCAGCTACGAAAGCCCGGCAATGCAGGGGCAGACCCGCGATGGCAGCCGCTTGGCTCGAGAGGCGTATTTTCTCGAGTTCGCGGAGAAAATAGGAGACATAGCGCGCATGCCGCTGATGGTCACCGGCGGCGTGCGTAGAAAGGAGGTGGCGCAGCGAGTGGTGAGCGGTTCGGTGTCGATGGTGGGGCTTGCCACCGCGCTGGCAATCGAGCCGGCCCTGCCAAGCCAGTGGATGGCAGGTCAGGACACCGAAGTGGAGCCCATCGTCGTCCGCTGGAAGAACAAGGCGCTGGCATCGCTTGCAGTGGCGTCGGTGATCAAGAAGCAGCTCGGCTTGCTGAGTCAAGGGAAACGGACAAAACCCAGGACGTCGCCACTCATGGCATTGATCGGCAATCAGCTGAAGTCTCGTCGCCAGGCGAAGAACTATCGGCAATGGGTTGGCCGGGTTTAGCCGGCCAATGTAGGGGGCGTTCTCAATTAGTTTCCCCGCCGCGTTGTCGCCTTAAAGCGGGCCAGGCAAGGCGCAGGCCGCTGGGAATGGTTGTTCCCTTTCCAAGGCCTGCAACGCAGCCTGGCCCGCTTTAAGGCACAACCCGAAGGGCCGGGCCTGCTGTTGTGCAGGGCTGCGTTGCTCGAAGCTTATTTGGAATGACCAAACCACGCTTCTCGCGCCTTGCCCTGCACAACAGCAGACCCGGCGCGGTGTGGAAACTAATTGAGAACGCCCCCTAGGGTAGCGGCTTACCGGCGATTCTCTTGGCTCTGGCAGGTGTTACGCCCAGAGCCTTGAGAATCATCTCGGCGACCCGCTGGTCGTGTTCCGCCACTACACGCCCTTCGACAACCGAGCGCATGGCTCCGGTTGTGCACGATACGACCATGTCCAGGGCGATCCCCTCGTCCTCATAAGCGAAAGTCCCCGCGCGCAGACCTTCACGCAGATCGCCCAGCACATGAGCAGCCAGGCGCGAGCGCATGGTCTGATCGGAATGGATGATGCGCAACAGTGCGTTGGCCCATTGATGGTCATACGCGGCCCGGCATACGAACATACGCACACCAATCGAAAGCCGCTGCGCACCGCAGTGCACGCCCGAACTCAGGGCGGAAATGGCATCGGAGAACTCACTCGCCATGGCGATGCCAACCGCCTCGAGTACTTCGTCGCGCGTTCGAAAATAGTTGTAGATGGTGCCGTTGGACACCGCGGCCTCCGAGGCGACATCGAGCAGTGCAATCTCCCCCACCTCCTTACGTGCGACAAGACGCAATGCCGCATCCACCAGGCCGCGACGGGTGCGTTCACGCTTCTTGTGGCCCCGAGTGAGAGGCTCTTGTTCAGTTGCTTCTGAAGGAAAAGTGGGGGAAGGCATCTTCAGGCTCTTAATCGAGGGGGCTCGTTAATGGTAATCGAAACGCTATCGGCTGTGGCGTCGGCGCTAGCCAACAGGCCCATACAGTCTCGAACGAGACTGCCTGCCTCTACGCCTGGGGCGTGGTGCATGATGATACGGTCGGGGCGAACCGCAACCAGCGTGCCTTTGGCAGCCAACGGCAGGATGCCATGGTTCAGGTCTTCGATGAAGTCGCAACCGCCACCGGAGCGCTGGCCGCAGGGTCCGATCTGCAAGAAGTGGCCGCCCATTTTGTCCCAGGAAACGACCTGAGCGGCGGTCAGCAGTGACATTGGGTCAACACCGAATCCAACCAGGGTCAGGTTGGCTCCAAGCGCATCGTCGCTCAGTTGGATCTGCTGTTGCATGTTGCGAACCCAGGCTTGGGGAAACAGACTGCCACGAACCAGCTTGTCGCCACGACGATGCTGCACGAACAGCCCCTGTTTGAAGATGTTCTTTGGCTTGATGTCCAGCTGCTCGAAGTACTTTCTGGTAGCGGGAGTCAACGCCAGCGTGCGCATCAGGCCGTGGATGAAGAACGCTGCGACCTTGTTTCTCGGCATCACCAGGCGGCCCATGAGTTTCGCCAGATTGATCATCGCCTGGGCATGGGGGCGACGCTCTACGTCATAGGTATCGAGTATTGCAGGCGCGGCATGGCCGCGAAGGACCCAGGCCAGTTTCCAGGCAAGATTGGCTGCATCGCGCAGTCCCGCTACGAGACCTTGCCCGACAAAAGGGGGGGTGATGTGGGCTGCATCTCCCGCGAGAAAGATGCGTCCCTTGCTGAATCTGTTGCAGCAGCGCGCGTGGAACCGATACACCGCCTTGCGCTCGATTTCCAGCTCTTGCGGATTGATCCATGGCGCGATCAGTCGGGCTATGCTTTCGGGGCTTTCCAGCTCTTCCCGGGATTCGCCCGGGTGTAGCATGAACTCCCAACGCTCCCTTCCGCCGGGAGCGGGCATGTGCGGCGTTGGACGCCGTGGATCACAGATAAACTCAACGTGATCGATGGCTGACTTATGCCGGTTCCTGGCATCGACAATCAGCCAATCCTCACCATAGGTCTGTCCTTCGAATTCCTGGCCAATCAGTGCCCTGACCCTGGAGCTTGCGCCATCCACACCTACCAGGTATTGGGCGCGAACGGGATACGTCTGGCCATCATCGCCCCGTACGGTGGCGACGACACAATCTGATTCCTCGACCAGGTTCTCGAGCTCGAATCCTCCCAGGCTGGTCACTGTCTTCAGCCGGGAAACCTGGCTGCGCATCGCGTGTTCGAGGTCGGGTTGATAGAAAGTCACCAGTTTGGGATGGCCGTCGATGCACCCCGCGGTATTGGCCCGACCGAATTGCCCGAGGACCGGGGAGTGCATCCTCACTTCAGGGATAGCGATCTTCTCGAAAGCGTCTTCCGACAATCCGGCGAGTTGCAGGATGCGCAGCGCCTCGTTATCCAGAGCAATGGCGCGGGGCATCAGCAGGACCTCATGGGTCTTGTCCAATACCAGTGTCTTTACCCCATAGCGGCCGAGCAGCGCCGCGATTGTCGCCCCTACCGGACCGTTACCGACGACCAGCACATCGACAGCGGTGGGAGGCAGTTCGGTAGCTTTCTTGTTGTTGTTCATCTCGAGCCCTTGTTGTGATTGAAGTCGTGAGACGTGGAGATCTCATCGTCAGGCATGGTGAAGGTAAGTAAAATTGAGGATTATTTCAATATTGATATTTTTGTCATTAATTTTCCGGGATCATTACCGCACCGTGATGAGGCCATGTGAGCTATGCCGAGGGCCAGTTTCCGACCGGTGAGGCTTGGCTTCCGAGCCGATCAGCGTTGTTATTGGAGTGACCACGTGCCATGCCTCACGAGGGCACACCCATGTTTTAGACTTCAGGAATCCAACGTGGCGCGTCCGCAGTCCCATCCGAACCCGGTCCAGCTCTGTTTCGTCGATTTCGAGCTCGACGAGGCCAACGCGTGCTTGTTACGTAACGGAGAAACCGTGCCGTTGGCGCCAACGCCCTTCACCCTGCTGTGCGCACTTGCACGCCAACCCGGATCGCTGGTGACCAAGGATGCCTTGCTTGATGCCGTGTGGGGGCATCGGTTCGTCAGCGATTCAGTGCTGAAGACGGCCATCAGCGATCTGCGCAAGGTGCTGGGCGACGACTCCAGGCAGCCCCGCTTCATTGAGACTGTGTCGCGACGCGGCTATCGCTTCATCGCCGCGCCCTCCCCTGCGCCTTCGATGCCGTCTGAATCCGCGACAGTGCCGTCGGTCGGCGTGCATCCATCACCGCCGTTCATTGGTCGCATCGACAAGCTCTCAAGGCTGCATCGGGCATGGGAACGGGCTGACGGCGGGCAACGTGCAGTGCTCTGGCTTGCCGGAGAACCGGGGATTGGCAAGACCACGTTGATCGAGCATTTCCTCGCCAGCCTTGGCGGCATTGCCTGCGCACGCGGCCATTGCGTGGAGCACTACGGCACCGGCGAGCCGTACCTGCCGGTGTTGGAGGCGTTGGCCGATCTGTGCCGCAGCGACCCTGCCCTGCCGACGCTGATGCGCGCCGTGGCGCCGACCTGGTTGCTGCAACTGCCGTGGCTGAGCACCGCGCAAGAGCGAGACGCGTTGCGGCGCGAGCTTGCCGGCATCGGTCCGGATCGCATGTTGCGGGAAATGGGTGAACTGCTGGACCGCTACACCGAGCAGCGACCGCTGTTGCTGATAACCGAAGACCTGCACTGGAGCGATCGGGCGACGGTCCAGCTCATCGACTATGTGGCGCGGCGACGCAGCCGCACTCGGCTTATGTGGCTGGCGAGCTTCCGCGTCGCCGAGGTGGTGGCGCTCGATCACCCGCTCAACTCGTTGCGCCACGAACTGCGCCTGCAACGTCTGTGCGAGGAAGTGGTGCTCGATCCTTTCTCGGAAACCGAGGTCGCTGACTTTGTTGCGCTGCGTTCGGCCTCTCTGGCCCGCGATGAAGCCTTCGTGCGTGCCCTGCATGAGCGCACCGACGGTGTGCCGCTGTTCGTGTCGTCAGTCATCAGCGAAGTGATGGACACCACGGACGACGACGCCACCATCGAGGCCCGGCTGGCGGGGATGGCGGTTCCCGAGAACCTCGCGGCCATCATTGATCACTACATCACCAGGCTCGGGCCGGAGCAGCATGCGCTGCTCTCGGCGGCAGCGGTATGCGGAGTCGAATTCCGGGTTGAGACGGTTTCGCTGGCCCTCGAACGCGACCTCGCTTCTGTGGCCCAGACCTGCGAGGAACTGGTACGCGAGCAGGTGTGGCTCACGCGGTCGCGGGCCGCCGAACCTGAGGAGACGGTGGAGCTACCCTACTCGTTTCGGCATGCCCTCTTCCGTCAGGTACTGTACGACCGCACGCCGCGCTCATTGCGCACCCACCTCCATCGCCAGGTTGGCACTGCCCTCGAACGTGAGCGCATGGCCGGCGTGCCGGTTGCTGCCTCGGAGCTGGCGACGCACTTCGACCGGGCTCGGCAGCCGATGATCGCGCTGCGCTATTACGCCGAGGCCGCAGAAGCCGCGCTGCTGCACTTCAGCCCGGCCTTGTGCATCGGTCTCACTGAGCGCGCATTGGTCCTGCTGCGCCAAGCGCCAGAAGGGATGGAGCGCGATGCACTCGAAATTACCCTGGCCACACTGCAGGGGGTGTCGGCTTTCCACACGTTCGGTGTCGGCAGCGAAGCCAGGAACGCGTTCGAACGCGCGTACACGCTGCTAGCGAATGTACCCGGGCATCCAATGCGCGGTCGCCTGCTGCACGGATTCGGCTATCTGCTCGGTCTGCGCGGCGACTATGCGCTGGCGCTGGAGGTGGCGGAACGCGCCGAAGCCCTCTCGTGCGAGGCGAACGATCCAGCGCTCATGCTGGTGGCGTGCATCGTGCAGGGCGAGGTGCATCATCTCCAGGGGCGCACGCAGACAACCCGCCGTTGGCTAGAGCGCGCCCTCGCGATCGCCGAGCCGCTGGACATCGGGACGAACGAGATCTTTGCGGTCGACCCTCAGGTCATGCTGCACGGTATGCTGGCCATAGAACTCGTGCGTTCTGGCCTGGTTGAGCAAGGCCGGGCCCACATGCAGCGGGCGCGGACCCGCGCGCAAGCGCTTCGCCAGCCTATGACATGGCTGGTCGCTGCCTGGCAGGAGGTGCTGATCGAGGTGCGGCTGGGGAACCATCTGCGTGTAGCCGCGCTGGCTGACGACATGCAGAAGTTGGTCGATGAATACTCGCTCGCATTGGGGCGAACGGCTTGTCGCTGGTGGCGCGGCTGGGCCGACGCGCGCAACGGTGCACCGCGCGACGGCTACCGCCGCATCCGTGAGGCCTATGATGAACACACCGGGCTTGGAATGCGCTCCGGTGCCAGCGAGGTGCTCGGCTACGCCACCGAGTCGCTGCTGCTCGCAGGTGATTGCAACGCAGCGCAAGTCGAGCTGCAGGAAGCATTTCGGGTGGGCGAGGAACTGGGCGAGCGCGTATACCTGCCACAGCTATTGCTGCTGGAGGCAGCGATCTCGCGAGCACAGGGTCAGCCCGACGCCGGCATCGCTGCGGTGCGGCGCGCGGTTGCAGAGGCTCGCGCCCAGGAAGCGCCGTGGCTGGAGCTGCAAGCGCTGGTCGAACTGTGCGAGCACCCTGACGCTACGGCCGAGGACCAAAAGGCATTGGCCACGCTGGTTGACCAGTCACCCGAAACTGACGGAACCGAGCTGGCGAAACGTGCGCGCTCGCTGATTCACGCTGCCAAGTCTGATTGAAAAGTTAAGGACGCAGACCTGTGGGAGCGGCGCTGTCCCGACCGAAGTCTGACCTTTCGCTTACGACTCACCCCAGGGAACCGCTTACGCTGTCGTCGAACTTTCCTGCCCCCTGGCCTGCGATGATCCTGAACCCTGAATCCAAATACCCGAGCCGCCGCTCGTACGTAGTGAAGCTGCGTAGCGACGCCGCGCCGGGGGCCCTGGTGGGCCGCCTCGAAAACCTGGTCACCGGACGACAGCGCGAGTTTTCGTCAGCCGAAGAGCTGCTGGAGTCGATTGCCTCGGACCTCGCGTTGGCAACCGGCGAGCACACGGCCGATGCCGACGGCGAGTGACGTCTCCCACATGAATGTGCGCTCGATATGGCGACCGAACGGCGACCCTTCGCTGACGACTTCGTGCACGCCGGGCCATACGCTGATGCCATCTCGAATCCACACGAGTCCAATGCGATGCCGCGACTTCCAGTTTCCTTTCCACTGCCCCTTCACACCGCTCGGACAACCTTGAAACGGGCCAAGCGCCCGGCCGGGCTCGCCGTTGCGGCCGCCCTTGCCACTTCGATCGCCCTCGCCCTGGCCGGTTGCTCCACGCCGGTCGTCAAGCCGTCGGTCGACCTGCCGAGCAACTTCGCTGCGAGCACGGCCTCTGAGATGGAACCCGAGGCGGCGTGGTGGGAGGTCTACCACGACCCGATGCTGACGGATTTGGTGCGCCGAGCCGCGCGTGAGAACCGCGACGTCAAGATTGCCGCCGAGCGCTTGCGTGCCGCGCGTGCCGGAGAAACCGTCAGCCAGTCCTGGCTGCTCCCGAGCGTCGGCGCATCCGTCTCCGGCAGTGACCGCAGCAGCGGCTACAACTCGGCCACGAAACAGGGTTATCCGGATACCAGGACCACCAGTGTGGGTCTGGACGTCTCTTGGGAACTCGACCTGAGCGGCCGCCTGCGCGCCGGTGCAGCGGCGGCTGACGCCGATGCGCTGGCCGCGGAACACAGCATGCGTGGAGTGCGCCTGCTGGTGATGAGCGACGTGGTCAGCAACTACTTCACACTGGTCGGTGCGCAACGCCAGGTCGCGACGCTTCGTGCAATCTCAGCGATGCAGGACGAGACGCTGCGCCTGGTGACCGCACGTCAACAGGTGGGGCTGGCATCCGCCTTCGACGTCGAACGCGCGCAGACCGACGCCTTGTCGGCGCGGGCGCAGATTCCGCCGCTGGAAACCCAAGTGGCGGTGGCACGTCACCGTATCGCCGTGCTGACCGCAGATCAGTCTTTCAACACCAAAAACATCCAGCCTTCAAGCGGTGATTTGATCGACGTGCCCGAGGCCAAGCCCGGCCAGCCCGCCGAGTTGCTGCAACGCCGACCTGACGTACTGGCGCTGATGGCACAACTCGACGCCGCCAATGCTCGTCGCCAGCAAGCGAAAGCCGAGTGGTTCCCGCAACTCTTTCTCGGCGCGTCCTTCGGCCGCCAGGGTCTCAACCTGAACGGTGCCGATCTCGGCGTTGCGCGCTTCACCAACGTCGCGGGCCTGCTGGCGATGCCGCTCTTCAACGCCGGGCGCACGCAAGCGATCAACGAAGCGGCCGCAAGTGCTCAACAAGAGGCGCTGCTGCGCGCGGAAGACGGCATCGTACGGGCGCTCGAGGATGTGGAAAACGCCCTCGTCACGCTTGCGCAGGAACGCCGCCGCTCGGGGTCGCTGCAATTGGCCGCCGCGTCCGCGGAGGCTGCGCAGAACCGCGCCCAATCGCTGTATAACCGCGGGCAAATCGACCTGTTGCCACTGCTGGATTCACAGCGGGCGCGCCTGGCGGCACGCCTGAATTCCAACGAAAGCAACACCCGCCTGCTGCTCGATAGCGTGCAGCTCTACAAGGCACTGGGCGGGGGCTGGCAGGTGTTCGAACAACCCTCCAACCCAACCGCAACCGCCAAAGCCGACCGGCCACCACTTTCCTAAGAATCTGTCGTTTTCCAAAGAGGAACCGTCTTGAAGAATTCCCTTACTGCGGCCGGCGTTTTGGCCGTCGCCGCCATGCTTTGCGCATGCAGTCCGGATCAGCCGTCCGTGCAGGCACCACGACCGGTACGCACCGTTGAAATCAGCTACGACAATGCTCGCGACATCAGCCGATACGTGGGCACCGTGCAATCGCGGCATGAAGTCGACCAAGCCTTCCGCGTGGGCGGCAAGGTCGCTCAGCGCAAGGTCGAGGTAGGCCAGTTCGTGCGCGAAGGCGACATACTGGCTGTGCTGGATGACAGCGACTACCGCCTCGCCGAGGAAGCGTCGCGACAACAGTGGACGGTTGCCGTCGAGCAGACGCGTCAGGCCGACTCGGACCGCCAGCGCCTGACCGACCTGAAGGCTGACGGTTCGGTCAGTGCGGCCGACGCCGAGCGCGCGCATACCAATGCCCAAACCGCGCATGCAACCGCCGAGGCCGAGGCGCGAAAGCTCGAACTCGCGCGTAACCGGCTCAAATACACCATGCTGCGCGCCTCGCGTAGCGGCGTCGTCACGGCGGTGCGCTTTGAGGCCGGGCAGGTCGTACCGGAGGGGCAACCGGTTGTCTCGATCGCGAACCCGGATGAAGCCGAGATCGTCATCGACGTGCCCGAGGATCAGCTAGCCGTCTTCAAGGACGCGCGTTTCAAGGCCTCGCTGGCCAGTGCGCCGAACGAGATCTTCGATGTCAAGCTGCGCGAGCTGTCGCCACAGGCTGCAGCGCAGACGCGCACCTATCGCGCGCGGCTCAAGCCGTTGCAGACGCTGCCGCTGGGCGCCACCGCCACGGTGATGGCCGAGCGAGTCATGACAAGTGTCTCTGTGGCGGCAGTGCCAGCCACAGCATTGACGCAGAGCGGCGGCCAGCCGGCGCTGTGGGTCGTCACGCCTGAGGGCAAGAATCCGGTAGGCATCGTCGAACTGGAGCGTGTGGCAGTTTGGGGCTACCGCAGCGACGAGGTGCTCGTCTCCGGGCCGCAGGCCGGCGCATTGGTCGTTACCGCCGGGATCCAGAAAATGACGTCCGGATTGAAGGTCGCGCTTCCTGGCGCGGCGATTGTTGACGCAAACACCACGCAGCAGGCAGCCCGATGAACAACTTCAACCTCACCGACTGGGCGCTGCGCCATCGCGCCATCGTCCTGTTCATGCTCCTCATTGTCGCGGTGGCCGGTGCCTTCAGTTTCACCAGGCTCGGTCAACTCGAGGATCCGAACTTTTCCGTGCCCTCCATGACCGCCATGGTCATCTGGCCGGGCGCCACCGCCCAGCAGTTGCAGGACCAGGTCCTCAACCGCATGGAGAAGAAATTCGAGCAGATCGACAACTTCGAGAAAGTGGTCACCTACGCACGGCAAGGCTACGCAGGCATGACGCTCACCGTGCGCGGCGGCACCTCCAAGGCTGACCAGCGCGAGGCCTGGTACCAGGCGCGCAAGAAACTCAACGACCTGAGCCTCGAGATGCCTGACGGCGTGATCGGCCCGATCCTGAACGACGAGTACGGCGACGTGTACGGCCTCATGTACGCGGTCAAGGGTGACGGCGTCGGCCACGCCGACCTGTCGGACGCGGCCGAGGACATCAAGCGCCAGATGCTGAAGGTGCCGATGGTCAAGAAGATCGATCTCATCGGCAAGCAGGCCAAGCGTGTCTATGTCGAGTTCTCGCACGAGCGCCTGGCAGCGCTGGGCATTACACCGCTGGCCATCGCCGAAAGCCTCAAGAGCCAGAACGCGATGTTGCCCGCAGGCCAGATCGACACCCGCGGCGACCGCGTCATGGTGCGCGTGAGTGGCCAATTCTCCAGCGAAGAGGCTATCCGCAACGTACCCATCTCTGCGGGCGGCCGGCTGATCAAGCTCGGCGACATCGCGACCGTTGCACGTGGCTTCGAGGATCCGCCGACCTACACGGTGCGCCACAACGGCCAGCCAGTGCTGATGCTCGGCATCACAATGACCAGCGACGGCAACATCGTGGACCTTGGCAAGGCGATGGACACGGCAGTCGCCAGGATCCAGTCGGAACTTGCGCACGGCGTGGAGCTGGAGCTCGTGGCCGACCAACCCACCACGGTGAAGGATGCTATTCACGACTTCGGGCGCGCGCTGGCCGAGGCGCTGATCATTGTGATCGCGGTGAGCCTGGCCAGCCTGGGCTGGCGCGCCGGCCTCGTGGTCGCGACCACGGTGCCGCTGGTGCTGGGCGGCGTGGCGCTGGTGATGCTGGCGATGGGCTGGAACCTCGAGCGCATCTCGCTCGGCTCGCTGATTATCGCGTTGGGACTGCTGGTGGATGACGCCATCATCGCCATCGAGATGATGGTGGCGAAGATGGAAACCGGCATGGACCGCGTGAGGGCAGCCGCGTTCTCCTATCAGTCCACCGCCATGCCGCGCCTGACCGGCGCACTCATCACCGTCGTGGGCTTCCTGCCGATCGGCCTCTCGCAGTCCACCACCGGCGAGTACGCGGGTGGCATTTTCTGGATCGTCGGCGCCGCGGTGCTGTTCTCGTGGATCTGCTCCGGCATCTTCACGCCGTACCTGGCGGTCAAGATGCTGCCCAACGACTTGGGCAAGCACCAGCATGGTGATCCGTACGACACGAAGTTCTACCGCAGACTGCGCCGCCTGATCGACGCCGCTATCGAGCGCCGCTGGGTGGTCATCGGTGCGACGTTTGGCGCCCTGGTGCTTGCTCTGGCCTGTATCAAGCTAGTGCCGCAGCAATTCTTCCCCAACAGTTCGCGTCCTGAACTGGTCATTGACCTGCGCGTCAAGGAAGGCGCCTCGTTCGCCGCGACGACCGAGCAGGTCAAGCGCATGGAGGAGATCCTGGCGAAGGACGAGGACGTGCGTTTCTATACCGCCTACACCGGCGCCGGCGCACCGCGCTTCTATCTCTCGCTCAACCCCGAGCTGCCGAATCCGGGATTCGCCCAATTCGTTGTAATGACCAAGGACCTGGATGCACGTGAACGGGTACGTGAGAGGCTGGTGACCTCGGCTGACCAACAATTCCCACAGGCGTGGGTGCGCGTGACCCGCCTCGAGTTGGGGCCGCCTGTCGGCTACCCGGTGCAGTTCCGCGTCGTAGGTCCCGATACCCAGGTGGTGCGCCAGATTGCCCGCGACGTGGAGAAGGTGGTTGGGGCCAACCCTAAGGTGCGCGACCTCCAGCTCGACTGGAACGACCCGGTGCGCACGCTGAAAGTGGAGCTCGATCAGGACAAGGCGAGCGCGCTTGGCCTCACGCCGGCCGACGTGTCGCTGGCGACCCAGACCGTGCTGAACGGCGCAACCCTGTCGCAGCTGCGTGAGCGCGAGGACCTGATCGACATCGTGGCCCGTGCCGTGCCTGAGGAGCGCTTGAGCCTCGACACACTCAAAGACATCAATCTCTACACGCGACATGGCACGGTGGTGCCGCTGTCGCAAGTCGCACAGGTGCGCTCTGAACTGGAAGAGCCAGTGCTGTGGCGCCGTAACCGCGATATGGCGATCACGGTGCGTGCCGATGTGAGGGATGGCGAACAAGGTGTATCGGTGACGCAGGAAATCCAGCCATTGCTCAAGGATATCGAAGCGAAGCTACCGTCGGGCTACCGCATCGACGTGGGCGGTGCGGTGGAGGAAAGTGACAAGGCGAACAAGGCGCTGCTCGCGGTGGCCCCGTTGATGTTAATCACCATCCTGCTGTTACTCATGCTGCAACTGCAGAACTTCTCCCGCATGTGGATGGTGGTGCTGACCGCGCCGCTGGGCCTGATCGGCGTGGTGCCGGCACTGCTGGTGTTCCAGTCGCCACTGGGTTTCGTCGCGATACTGGGCATCATCGCACTGGGTGGCATGATCATGCGCAACGCAGTGATCCTGATCGATCAGGTACAGATCGAGATCGCCGAAGGGCGCGACCCGTGGAATGCTGTTCTGGATGCTGCCATTCACCGGGCTCGTCCGGTGATGCTGACAGCGCTGGCCACCGTCCTCGCCATGATCCCGCTAACGCGCAGTGTGTTCTGGGGGCCGATGGCAATAGCGATCATGGGCGGCCTGACCGTGGCGACGCTGCTGACGATTTTCTTCGTCCCGGCGTTGTACGCCGCGTGGTTCAAGGTGGGTCGCCAGACGGCCGCTGGCATCCAACAGGTGATGGGGGACGCCGCGCTCGCTTCTGAGGGATGAGTGCCGTGGCACTGTGCTCCCGACCTCACCGCTATTGGGAAGGTTTGCTCAGTGCCGTTTCTGAAAACAACCGAGGTCTCTGCTTCATCTGCAACACTCCTTCTGCTTACACAGAATTTAGTTGTGTTGCATCGACCGGTTGAATCCACA
>RCUK01001582.1_pt1 | contig 14108 bp, 10 predicted proteins | sample 2166381 | NCBI WGS metagenome assembly RCUK01 (sample SAMN09932809, study PRJNA488358) | compost metagenome | isolation source: compost soil in an enriched community | place: Germany: Experimental Botanical Garden | reverse complement strand
CCGCAGCGAGATCATAAGCTTTCTGTGTTAGGATCGCCGAACTCTGGTGATGTCCATGGAGATCAGGAATATTCGGTGAAAATCTAGTGATCATAATATCTGGCCGAAAGTACCGGATGGTCCATACCATATCCGCAAGCACAGCTTGCTCATCCCATCGGAGCATTGTTTCAGTTGCAGACTCTACAAATCCAAAGTCTTTGGCCCGTGTAAAAAATTGTGTTGTTCCTTCGGTCTTCCGGGCAGATAAGGATTCCTGTACCCGAAGTATACCAAGGTCAGTTCCTTTTTCGGAGCCTATAAAATTCTGCCCCCCCTCGCCGCGCGTAAGCGACAAATAAGCTGCATCAACAAGCTGGTCCTGGGCAAAAAATGTCAATAGCTTATTGTTCTCGTCATCTGGATGGGCACCTACATACAAAATCCTTCCAAAAACCTTCAACTTGCATAACTCGCGCATGAAATCAGCATCGTTCATTTGCGAAGAAATTCCGTTTCTAAGTTGTTTTGGGGAATGTTGTGTAAGAAATTTTAATGCCATATCCATCTATTTAAGTAAGTGCGACGGTCAAATATAGTAATAATTTCTAAAAGACTACTAATTCGATAGATATTATTGTCAATATAAAAAATATTGTAGCCAAAGGCTTACGAGAACTTTTACTCAACACTCTTCTATTTTTTGGTCTGGTTATGTAACAGATATTTTTATCAGGAGGATAGATTCAAAATATTGTGCCCGGTTCTCCAGCACTTCATAGTCATCATCTTTCAGACTATCCAATGTGCTGCATGTTCTGTACACTTCCTGGACCCGTTGAAATTTCACCGCTAACTGTCTATAATACTTCCCAGCATCGGGCAATACAATGATACAGTCCAGAATGACGGCTCCCATTATTATTTTTTTTTATCTTCATATTTTATTATCTCTCAGAACACTTACGGAATATCTGTCTTCGCGATAAAGATATCGAGTTCTACGTAAATAAGGACCGCGAATATTAATTCGGAATGCTCAATTAAAAAATGAGACAGTTATTTTTCCCTTATCAATTGCCTCAAGAAGTCTATTTAAAGCATTAAAAGATTTGCGGTCATATGTTAAACTTTTCGAATTAACACTTTTTAACCGATTTATACCGTAGCTTAGCACTTTATCAACAATTAGATCAACCAAATAGAATGCCCTTTTTAGATCATGTGCTCCAAACCCCCAGCTACGGATGGAAAGACGACAATGGAGACCTTATTAAACCCAGCCCAAAACAAATATTCAGCGAGTTTTTCAAAAGATTAAATGTTTTTAAGGACCAACGCAACTGGCTACCTTTTTTTAGTTGGCTGAAAGTAGCTTGTCTTATCCCTTTTTTCTTTGTCTTTCTCTTTGCTCACCTTAGCTGGTGGACAGTACTGGCTGCTTTTATCTACAGTATGATCATTATGGGGACGCATGGTACAATCTGGCACCATCGTTTTTCCACGCATGGAGCATTTAAGTTCAGCAATTCCTTCTGGCGCTTTTTCACGCAGAACCTCACAATCAATGTGATCCCTGAGGAGATCTATGTGATCTCACATCATGTACACCATGCAAAATCAGATCAGCCAGGGGATCCATACAACGCACAGGCAGGATTTCTATACTGCTTTTTAGCCGATGTCAACCATCAGCCGATCGCTAAAGATCTGAATGAAAACTCTTATAACCGCGTCAAGTTACTTATGAAGCATACAGGGGTTACTGCCAATACTTATGCACAATATCAAAAATGGGGTTCCTATGTCAATCCCACCCATGCAATCCTATCTTGGGTATTAAATTGGTCATTTTGGTACGTTGTATTCTTTCTAATTGGTGGACATGCCTTGGCCTGTTGTCTATTTGGCGCGGCTGGTTTTTGGGCCATCGGTGTACGTACATTTAATTATGAAGGACATGCCAAAGGAGAAGATAAACAACGGGAAGGGATTGATTTTAATGAAAAGGATAAATCCATCAATCAATTATGGCCGGGTATTGTCGCCGGAGAATGGCACAACAACCATCACCTCTATCCGAAAAGTGCGCGAAGTGGTTTCAAACCCTACCAGATTGACCTAGCTTGGTGTTATATCAAAATGATGCACAAGTTAGGCGCTGTCAGCAGCTATCGTGATGATAAAAAACGGTTCGATGAACAGTATCATAAGCCTTACCTCGATGCTAAAAAATAAAAATAGATAGGTAATCTGATTCCAGGTATCAGACAAAAATGATTATATAATAAAACAGAAAAATAGCTAGTACTAGCTATTTTTTTTTGTTTTGGAACAAGCTAATTTTAGCTACGCGTCCAACAGGAAAAACATCCCTTCAGGTGCTTTAATAGTAAAAAATCAACAACATCTAAGATATAATTACACTATTGAAACTAATATTTAAATAAAAATACAGAACAGAAAAACAAAAACTTATTTCACACGTTGTACAGGAAATGGCAATTCAGACAACCGAAAAATATTGCACCTGAATTGCCTTTGAAAATCTAAGCATTTAGATTTGAGCAGCTACCTATGATTTAAAAATAACCAAAATGAACGCAATTTCAGCCATATATGCGCTCATGGAAAAGGGCAAAAGACAGAAGATCGAGGACTATATCTTCCCTCGGCCAGGTACAGCTTTATTGACTGACCGTATTTTTATTGTTTGCGATGGTGTTGGTGGCAATAGTAAGGGAGAGGTCGCGAGCCAGATTGTAGCCGAAACCTTGGGAAATGAGTTGAAACAATCTCATTTCCCGTCCACAGTTCAAGCAATTCATCATGCTGTTCTACGCGCAAGAACCAATCTACAAAACTTTGTCAATTTGCATCCCGATGCCGAAAAAATGAGTACAACACTTACCTTAGCTATTTTCGACGGTAATACTGTCCAACTGGCCTGGTGCGGTGATAGCAAGATCTACCATATCCGCAAGGATCAAATCCACTGGAAAAGTAAAGACCATAGCCTCGTGCAGCATCTGGTCGATACCGGCGAGATCAGTCCAGAAGAGATGCATACACATCCAAACAGAAATGTTATTCTGCGGAGTATCTCTATCCGAGTCGACACAGAAGATATCAGTTTATATCATCTTACCGACCTTGAAAAAGGAGACTATATCCTGCTCGCTACGGACGGTATTTTTGAGCAGCTCAGTGACGACACGATTATTACTATTCTTAATAACCATCAAAGCGATAAATCCGGCTTATTCTACCAGTATTGTGAAGGAAGGACAAATGATAATTATTCCATGTATCTCCTGCAGATTGATCAATAAATCACTAATCACATAAGGCCATGCAATTTCAAGATCGCTATAAATACAATCCGCAGACTGACCTACTCGGTAAAGGCGGTTTCGCCCGAGTATACCGGGCCACAGATACCTTATTGGATCGTGTTGTCGCTGTCAAAGTATTCAACACAGCCGACAGTGGACATTACACCGTATTGGAGGAAATTAAAAAGGTTATCAAGTATGATCACCCTAATCTGCTCCGTTACTATGATGTCGCCATCCTCGAAAATACCAACGCATTTGGCGAAAAAGAGGTATTACAAGTAGGGATTATGGAATATGCAAATGCGGGTGATCTAAAGACCTTTGCCCAGAAAAACCCCGGCTCTCCTATTCTTTATCAACTGCTGCAACAGGTTCTCAATGGCTTATATTTTTTACACAACAAAGGCATTATTCACCGTGACCTTAAACCCCAAAACATCCTATTAAAAGAGGAAAATGGCATATTGACGGCAAAGATCTCTGATTTCGGTATTAGCAGGCTGATTGATTCACAGACCAATAGTGCTTCCCTGACTATTGGAACCATAGAGTATATGGCTCCAGAGCAGTTCAGTCCGAATAAATATGGTATTGAGGGCAAGATCTCATCGAATGTCGATCTTTGGAGCTTTGGTATTATGGTGCATGAACTAGTTACCAACAAACCTCCTTTTGGACATCGCAGTGGAGATACCACCGCCGAGCAGATTATGACCTCCATCCTATCGGCAGATCTGCCCAAGGAAGTTGATGATATCCCCGAACCTTATCAATCTGTTATTAAGAAATGCCTAGTTGCTGATGCCCGGCAACGGATCAAAACCGCCAATGAACTGATCAAATATTTCGAAGTAGCAAACGATCAAGGCCCCGAGACTCAAGTTCTTGACCTACCATTAAAAAGACATCCGAAGGAGGCTACTAAAGACCAAAAGGACAACAATAAGACCATAGCACCAACGATAGAAGAAACCCGCGTATTGGAAAAATTGCCTTCCATAGCAGAAACACAAGTACTGGAAGGAAAACCAATACCTGAAAAACCGACAGCAGCTAAAACTGCTGATCCAAAACAGTCTGTCTCAGCATCTACTGCTAAGAGCAACAAAATAAATCGTAAACCCATTATTATTGGCGTTATTATTTGTCTTGTGATCGCCACGATTGCCTTAGTTTATAAATTTAATACGAGCTCCGATCCAAAGAATAGCCCCGAGGCTAAATTTTATGCAAATATCCAGCGACTATATAGTGAACATAAACCTGATAGCATGCTTCATGAGCTGAAAGATTCAGCCAATCTTCAATTGCCCCATGTATCGGGTAAAGCTGTGCGTTATTATGCCCTTGCACTCATTGAAAAAGCGGATACAACGACCTTGGTTCCCTACCTACTCAAGACCCAGGAAATGGGGCTAAAGGAATTTTCCTACCTGATGGGTGAGCTTTATTATGTCGGAAAATATGTAAAACAGGATTACCAAAAAGCGAAAACTCTCTTTGAGCTCAATGAAAGCGATCCACAGTCGCAGACCATGTTGGGCCATATGTATTTTATGGGACTGGGGGTAGACAAAGACTATCCTACAGCGATTGAATATTACAAAAGTGCGGCCCAACAGGAAAACACCGTGGCGATGTACGCTTTGGGTTATGCTTATGCTACCGGCGAAGGTGTACCCAAAGATTTTGAAACGGCCAAGAAACTATTAAAGGATGTAATCCTGAAAAACGATAATTATGATCTTGTCCAGGCCGCAGAAAGAACATTATTGGATTACGACCCCCAGGCTGTAGCCGCTCCTTAGTTGAAACAAAATTATTCACCTCAATACAGATAGCCATGTCTCAAACCGATGAAGAAGTATTAGCTGAATTACAGCTCATACTGACAGAAGCAACAGAAATAAAAGAACGCATCCTCGCTATTTTACCACAGACCCTGGATGCACAAAATAACATTTCCACATTCGAAATGCTGCTTAATGGCTACGCCTCGGAGGCGAAGAGCAATGCCGATATTGCCAAACAAGCTGCTTTGGATGCCAAAAATGACGCCCAAACCATCGAACAGAGCCGACAGGATAGCTTGCAGGATGCACAAGCTATAGAGAAAGCTAAACAGGATGCCTTACAGGATGCCGAAGCGACTGAAAAGGCCAAGCAGGATGCTATACAAGATGCTGAGGCAACCGAGAAAGCGAAAACCGATGCGTTAGAAGATGCTCAGGCAACGGACAAAGCCAGGCAAGATGCCATATTGGATGCCGAAGCTACTGAAAAGGCCAAACAGGATGCCATACTGGATGCCGAGGCAACAGAAAAGGCTAAGCTGGACGCTATACAAGACGCTGAAGCTACTGAAAAAGCCAAGCAAGATGCTATACAAGACGCCGAAGCGACCGAAAAAGCCAAGCAAGATGCTCTTGAAGATGCACAGGCAACCGAAAAGGCTAAGCAGGATGCTCTCGAAGACGCACAAGCGACCGAGAAAGCAAAGCAGGATGCTCTTGAAGATGCTCAAGCAACCGAAAAGGCAAAGCAGGATGCTCTTGAAGATGCTCAGGCGACCGAAAAGGCAAAGCAGGATGCTCTCGAAGACGCACAGGCAACCGAGAAAGCAAAGCAGGATGCTCTTGAAGACGCACAAGCAACCGAGAAAGCAAAGCAGGACGCCTTCGAAGACGCACAGGCAACCGAGAAAGCAAAGCAGGACGCCCTCGAAGACGCACAGGCGGCCGAGAAAGCTAAGCAGGACGCCCTTGAAGACGCACAAGCGACCGAAAAGGCAAAGCAGGATGCTCTCGAAGACGCACAAGCGACCGAGAAAGCTAAGCAGGATGCCATTGAAGATGCTCAGGAAGCTGAGAAAGCTAAGCAGGATGCCATTGAAGATGCTCAAGCAACCGAAAAGGCGAAACAAGATGCCTTACTTCATGTAGAGGCTGCCGAAAAAGCGAAACAAGATACCATACAGGATGCTGAAGCTACCGAAAAAGCAAAACAGGAGATCTTGCAAGACGTGGAAGCCACAGAGAAAGCCAAGCAAGAGGCGCTCAAAGACGCCGAAGCGGCTGAAAAAGCGAAACAAGATGCCCTACAGGATGCCCAAGCCGCCGAGAAAGCAAAACAGGATGCTCAACAGGATGCAGCTGCAGCTGAACAGGCCAAAGTCGACGCTAAGCAAGATGCTGTCGCGGCCGAGGAAGCAAAGAACAAAGCAAATAACGAATTAAAAGAAGCTGAGGACGCCAGCAATAAAGCGCAGCAAAGCGCCAAAGAAGCTGAACAGGCAGCTTCTGATGCGCAAAAGCATGCTGCCGACGCAAAAGCCAGTGCCGAAAATGCAGCAACAAGCGCCTCCAGAGCCGAGCAAGAAGCAAATTTGGCACGGGATAAGGCGCAGGAAGCTACCGCTGATGCCAATCAAGCCGAAACGTTAAAAAATGATGCGCAGACAAAATACAGTAGTGTCTCCGATATGATCCAGGATATTAAAGACTATACCCAGGAAGCCGCCGATAATGCCAAAGTAGCTGAAACAGCGGCCAAGGAGGCTCAAGATTTTGCTCATGACGCCAGAACCTGTATGAATAGAGCATGTGGTTATTAAAACGGATAGATTATGCCTACGCTGATACAACAATTAAATACCGCCAAGGATATACTCGAACGATTAAAAATCATCGAAAGCGAGCTAGCGGTCACAATAGAGGATAATCCCCTAAATCATCTGGTTGATTACTATATTCAGTCAAAGCAGGAGATGATTATTGCCCGACAGTCTGCACAACAAACAGAACAGCTCCGGCAAGACGCACTCCAAGACGTACAGCAGATTGAACAGACCAAACAGGACGTACTTCAGGACGCTGAAACGATTGAAAAAGCCAAGCAAGATGCTATACAAGACGCCGAAGCGACTGAAAAAACGAAGCAGGATGCTTTACAGGATGCACAGGCAACCGAGAAAGCCAAGCAGGATGCACAGCAGGATGCACAGCTAACTGAAAAAGCAAAGCAGGATGCGCTACAAGACGCGCAAGCCACCGAAAAAGCAAAACAGGATACCTTACAGGATGCACAGGTGACCGAAAAGGCTAAGCAAGATTCGCTACAAGACGCACAGGCAACCGAGAAAGCCAAGCAGGATGCTTTACAGGATGCACTGGCAACCGAGAAAGCCAAGCAGGATGCTTTACAGGATGCACTGGCAACCGAAAAGGCTAAACAGGAGGCTTTACAGGATGCACAGGCGACCGAAAAGGCTAAACAGGATGCTTTACAGGATGTACAAGCAACGGAAAAAGCCAAACAGGATGCCCTTGAAGATGCACAGGCTACAGAGAAAGCAAAGCAAGATGCCCTTGAAGATGCACAGGCGACCGAAAAAGCGAAACAGGATGCCCTTGAAGATGCACAGGCTACTGTGAAAGCAAAACAGGACGCTCTCGAAGACGCACAGGCTACCGAGAAAGCAAAACATGAGGCCTTGCAAGATGCACAGGCAACCGAAAAAGCAAAGCAGGATGCATTACAAGACGCTCAAGCGAGTGAAAAGGCTAAGCAGGATGCCCTACAGGATGCACAAGCAACCGAGACAAGCAAGCAAGACGCTTTACAAGATGTCCTTGCTACCGAAAAAGCGAAGCAGGAAATCCTACAAGATGCAGAGGCTACCGAGAAGATCAAACAGGAGGTCTTACAGGATGTCGCTGCGGCCGAAAAAGCAAAACAGGAACTCTTACAGGATGCTCAGCTGATTGAAAAAGCTGTACAAGAGGCTATACAGCAGACTGAGGCAACCGAAAAGGCCAAACAGGATGCCCTGCAAAATGCACAGGAGGCCGCAGCAAAAAGACAAGCTGCTGTTCAGGCGACGAGTGAAGCGGGTAAAGCGAGTTCAGATGCTCAAGCTGATGCTACTGAAGCCCAAAATGCGGCCGAAAAGGCCAAGGCTTGCGTGCCTGAAGCTCAAAAAGCCGAAGACGCCGCGAGACAGTCCCTTGCTGAAGCAAAACGATATGCTACTGAGGCCGATACCGAGGAGAGCAATGCCAAGGAGGCTGAAACGAAAGCAAGTATGCATGCCGACCAAGCCAGCAACGCCGCCCATCAGGCTAACATTGCTGTAGAAAAAGCGAGAACTGCCCTCACCGATCTTGAGCGAATCGAACAGGATACACGGCCGAAGCATACACAGGCCAATATGGAAAACGAGCGATGCCGAAATTATATGGTACAGGCAGATCAATATGAAAGCTACGCAGCGATAGCGCGGGATAATGCCTGCTCCGATGCTTCTGATGCTGAGATCTGTCGATTATACCCCAAGAATAACTATTCTAATAATGGATAATAGCTAATATATCATGAACAACCTCACCGCATATCTGGATTTTTTGGAACTACCTTCCAATGCGACTCATGAAATGATCCTACAACGGGTCCAGGAGAAAGAGCATTTGTTTGCACAGCTTTTGTCAAATGCACCGAATGATTACCTCAAAAATATACATACACGCAACATCAATAAATTGGAGGAAATCAAAACCCTGATTAATCAAGGTTATATAGCCCGACAAGGAGAACAGTCTGCCAATAAGAGCTATGCACCTCCAAAGTGTTCAAGTATTCAGACCAATGATGACATTCGTACAGGACAGACAACGAAAACCGCGGCATGGCTTATTCGACATACGGAAAACAGGCCTCCAAAATCGTTCCCCTTGTTCAGCGGAAAGAACTTTATCGGTCGGATCAGTAGCCATCAGCAGCATGAGATCCTCATTGACGATGATATCTATATCAGCCGTAGCCATGCTTTTATTGAGGTGAAAAACGATAGTTGCATGATTGTAGATCAGGGCAGTAGAAATGGAACATATATCAATGGACGGGATCAACGTATCAGCAGTAGTCTCCTCAAAGATTCTGATACCATTCAACTAGGAAATACCAAGTTTGTTTTTAAGACAGAAATCCACAAAACAATCGATCATTTGGTCGATGAAGTAGACCGTTTGGAGTATATGAAAACAATAGTCATTGATATCTTATAGCGCTATGGGAAATTATACCTTTATAACGGACAAATTTAGCCAGATCCAACGCGAAATCGGCATGACCAATTTTACGGGATTTTTTGAGATGGCTATCAATGGCCTTCCTGGCATTACGGAGCAGACCAAGCTTTCCATTGATGTATATCATGCTCACACCGCTTTGCCTGAGATCCGAAAAGCGGCCAAATCGCTTTCCAATGGTGCACATTATATCTTCAATAACATTGATGATCCCACCCAGATTGGTATTGGTTCATTTCCCACACTACAAGCTGCTGTGGCATTACTCTTTATCGACGAAGATTTTCTCGAAGCTAATTTTCTGGAGGCCATCCAGCTTTATAAAAAAACCGATTATCGTCTTATTTTGTTTCGCAATCATAATAATGACCCAGGTAATGAAACTTTGTTAGGCCGATATTTCCCCTCTCCTATCCAGCTCGTTAATCTCGGAGTGTTTGACGATCAAAACGACGATCTGATGCAACAGATAGAGCAGGGGCTGAATACTGGCAATTATACATTCGCCAAGCTGCTTGATATTTCGATTGGCCAGAGCGTTTTACCCTTAGTCGAGGCATTACGAGAAATCATTGCAACAGAATCAAAAATTGCAGCCACCCAAAAACAACTGACAGTCCAGGACAATATCATTTTACGTAAAGAGGAACCCGGTTCGCTCGGTAATGAAATTAGTACGAGCACCCGTCAGATTCTTCAGAAAAATATCCTCGATACCGAAAAAGGCTTTAAAGCTAAGTATGAAGAGAAAAACAAAGCCAACATCGGCGAGTTCTACCTGCAATCTGACATTTTCGCAAGTATGTTGTCTTTTGAGGACCTCCAACAACAGGATATCGCCGAAAAAAGTGAAAAAATCGAAACACAGATCAAAGAAAGTAAACTCACCGATTATAAAAAATCGATAGCTGCCAACCTGAGTTCGGCAATGCAACAGGATCTCGCCTTTTTAGACACCTCGGCCACAGAAACCATCGCAAAGGTTAATCGCATGCTACAGGACAAAGGGTTAAAAGCAATCGACCCTAACAATCTGATCAATCCAAGTATAGAAATAGAAAAAACAATTAGTGCCAATAACTACATCCAACGCGGTTACATTGGCGAAGTAACAAAAAAAGGTGTGATGGAATACTTTGTTGCTTTACGGGATTACACTGGTATTATCATGGTTGTCGTGGGGCTATTTGGTCCCTTGACCATGCTTTCATCTGTTCCGACTGATGAGAAAGAAGGTGTATGGGCTTTTCTGAGTGCTGCCAGTCTCTATCTAAAACAAGCCAAAACCTTTATTCAGGTGTTTACCATTATCACCATTTTCTTTATGATCATTTATGGAATCTTTGACCTGCGAAAAAGAATCCCTAGAAAACGACAGGAGGAAAAAGAACGGGAGCTGAAAAAAGCCAGAGAAAATCTGATCCAGGAAGGCAAAAGAATATATACCGACAGCTCCCGTGATTGGGTAGCAGCGTTAGCAAACTATATTCGCGAATTTGCCCAGAATATTAGCAATGAAGTAGAGCAAATTCTCAAAGGCTCAGTGGCGGCCAAACAACAGGCCTTATCGGACAAAAGAAATGAATTTCAGATCAATCAACAGAGCATAGATCTCAAAAATCGGAATATTCAATTTGCGGAAAAAGAATACGACCTACTTTATCGCAGAATCATGGAAACAAACAATAAATTAACCAGTTAAATCATGGTATTAGGCATAGATCTTGGTTCGAGCAACACAGTTGTTGCAACCATAGCAAAAGATGGAACACCAGTTATTGTCCCTGATTTTAACAGTAAAAGTGAGCAGTCCACCCCCAGCATGGTGATGCTCGAAAATAACAAAGCATTCGTGGGTACGATAGCGCAAAATCTATTTGAGCTCTATCCCGACCGGGAATTACTCAGATTTTTCAAGCGAAGGTTTGGGACACAGTTACCTATCTGTACGGCCCTACAGCATAGCCCTTTTTTTAGTGAAACCGCTGCCGCTATGATATTGAAGAAAATTATCTTCGATGCCAAGCTTTTTGTCAACGAACCTATTGAGAAATGCGTTATTACTATTCCCTCTCACTTTAACGACGCCCAACGTCGTTCTGTACTAGAGGCTGCAAAATTAGCAGACCTAGAACTAACAACAATTCTGGATGAGCCAATTGCGGCGGCTATACTCTATCGGCAACAACTGAACAGCACTGCTGATGAACTCATTATGGTCTACGACCTGGGTGGTGGCACTTTTGACCTCACCATCCTGACTAATGCCAATAATAGCATCCATGTAATTGCCAAAGGTGGCATCAGTAATCTGGGTGGAAAAGAATTTGACGAGATTATTGAAAGAAAGATCGTAGATACCTATCACCTGTTATATGGCGAAAATATGAGGGACAACAATCTCAATAAAAACAAACTAAAATCCATCTCAGAGGAAATCAAAATTAAATTAAACGTCATGGATCAAGGAGGTTTTAGTACCTGGATCTACCTTGACAACCGTTTTTTTAAGTTATTTTTCGATAAAGCAGCATATGCTGCACTTGCGAAAGCATTGATTGAGAAGACCGAGCAGGCAGTCAATAAATCACTGCGTTCACTCGGTTTGCAGTTGGCTGATATCCACAAAATTGTTCTCATCGGTGGTGCCAGCAGCAGTCCACTGGTATATGATTACTGGAAACAAAAGATCGACACAGATAGGCAGACCATTGTTTATCATCAGCCACTGACCAGCGTCGCCAAAGGAGCGGCGCTCTATGCCAATAGCATTTCCAAAAGTGCTGCTGGTTTTCAATCTTCGATCGAACTGAATAATGTCAGCACTTATCACATTGCACTGCAAGATATGAACACCGGTGAAACCGAAGTAATCGTCAGCAAGAATCTCCCGCTTCCCGTTACCGGCATCAAGCGGATTTATATCGCTCCGCAACAACAGGCCGAGCCATATCAATTTATGCTAGTTCAGTTTTTTGATCAGAGCGAGGAAGTTCAGGAATTAGGCCTGATCAGTATCACCGAGATGCCCGTAAAGACTACAGGGTATCAGCTCGAGATTATGGTCGAAAATAAGATTAACGGTACACTCGGGCTAAAGGTAAAGGATAGCCAGACCCAACAAAATATCAAATTTGAATTTAGAAAAAAAAGGCAGTTGCATGAATACAATTTTGATGAGCAGTACAAACTGATCAATAGTTATTACATCACTAATATTTCGTCATGATAAAGCAGCTAACCGTCTTCCTATTCGCTGCGATAATAGCGCATGGGAGCAACGCCCAAGACAAGTCTCAAGCGAAAATCAATACAGGTCAAGTGGAGCACTACCTGATAACAGATGGGCGCTATAAAATCTATTATACAGGAGCAATGAGTAAGGGGAAGCCAGAAGGCAAAGGCAAAGCCTATGACATCAATGAAAATCTCCTATTTGAAGGCGATTTTGCCAACGGCAATTACAGTAAGGGTGTTGCATACCGCAAAGGGAAACTGTGGCGGGAAGGAAGTTATAGTCCGGATGGCCATTTTACAGGCTATGGGAAAGTATATGACGAAAATGGCCGAGTTTTCCTCGAAGGTAATTTTGAAAAAGGTGAATTTCAGGGGGCGGGCAAGAAATACTATCCCAATGGTGATACTTATGAAGGTGAATTTAGAGAGGGAATCCCCAATGGGCAGGGCAGTTACTACAATGCGACAACAAAAAGCAAATCTGTTGGATGGTTTTATCATATTTTTCGGTCCGGTCAGATCTATCTAAATGACGGTTCCAGATATGCCGGCGATTTAAAAACACTGCTCGAATCTACGGATACAGGTAACATGGGTAACTACTATTTTGCCAACGGAGATACTTACAAGGGAGAATTTAGGAACAGACAAATGAATGGCCAAGGAACCTATACCTGGAAAAATGGAACCAAGCATTTTGGGATATTCCATGCTAATCAGTCCCAGGAAGTCAGTCCCTATCCATTGCAAATTCCCTTTCGTAGTGATAACTAATCTTTCATAGAATAAAATTATGCGCCATGATCAACTATTTTATTTGTTTTCTAATCAGCTTGACTAGCATTCCGTTCAGCCATGCGCAGCTCATTCCCCAATTCACAAAAGTAGTACGGAAAAAGCCCAAAACCATTGAAGCCACTGTATCACGCAATGACATTCGGACAAAAAAGAGTGCAACAGTAAAAAAGGCAGATACCAATATCGCTCCCGTATCGGAGCATTACCTCTGGACGGATGATGAGGGCTCCTATCTCGGACAGATAAAAGATGGTTATCCGCATGGAAAAGGCATATCCTATCGGAATTATGAGCTTGAGTTTGATGGATATTTTAATGATGGGAGTTTCTTTGAGGGCACATTGTATATCAATGGGGTCAAGTATGCATATGCGATGTTTTCAGCTGATGGAAAGCCTTCAACCGGTGACCTGTTTTTTGATAATTGTGTAGCATCCATTAGTTATCAAGATGGTAAAATAGCTGGTCCTGGCTCCATTACTTATGAAAATGGAGATCAATTTGAAGGTGAGTTTGTGGACGGCAATTTTCAGGGGCAAGGTACCTATAAGAGTCTCGCTTTCGAATGTGAAATTAAAGGCATCTTTAACGGTCAAATGTACAAAGGCGAAATAACATTGACTGATGGATCCAAATATATTGGGGAGTATATCAGCATATTACAATCTAC
>RCUK01001571.1_pt1 | contig 14195 bp, 13 predicted proteins | sample 2166381 | NCBI WGS metagenome assembly RCUK01 (sample SAMN09932809, study PRJNA488358) | compost metagenome | isolation source: compost soil in an enriched community | place: Germany: Experimental Botanical Garden | reverse complement strand
CGCTGGCCTCGACCAGCACGATGGCGGCGGGCGAGAAGCGCGCGAGCTGCCGGCACAGTTCACTGCCGATCGAGCCGCCCGCGCCAGTCACCAGGATCTGCTTGCCGGCGATCATCTCGTGGACATTGACGTTGTCGATATGCACGGATTCGCGGCCCAGTAGATCCTCGATCTTCACTGGACGCATCATGTTGATGGCGACTCGGCCGCTCATCAGTTCGCTCAATCCCGGTACGGTGAACAGCGACGCACCCGCGCGGGTCGCAATGTCGGACACGCGGCGGATGGCGACTCCCTTGGCGGAAGGAATGGCCAGAATGACGTGCTTTGCGCCATAGTCATTGAGGATTTCGGGCAGCATGTCGGTGCCGCCGGCTACGCGGCAGCCGGAGATTTCCAGGCCCCGCTTTGCTGGATCGTCGTCCACCAGTGCCACTACATGCCAATCGGAGCTACGGCCCAGTTCGCGGACCAACATGGCGCCGGCGGTGCCGGCGCCGATTACGACCACCGGCGTGCCCTGGCCGAAGCCCGCGCGGTACAGCCAGTGTTCCTTCCACATGCGCCAGGCTGCGCGCCCGCCGCCCATGACCAAGAGCAGCAGCAAGGGATACAGCACCAGGATGGAACGCGGCAATGCGGGCTGGCCACGGTTGAGGAAGGCAAAGAGCAGCAGCGCGACCGTCGAGGCGAGCACCACATTCAGGACGCGCTTGAGATCGGGCAGGCTGGCGAAGATCCACATGCCACGATACAGCCCGGCCCAGCGGCAGGCGATGATCTGCACGGGCAGCAGGACGAGCAGTGCTCGCGCTATGGGGCCTTCCCACTCGGTCGGCCATTCGAAGTTGAGGCGGATAAGGAATGCCCCTAGCCAAGCGATAAGGATCGCCGCCAAGTCAAACAGGAACACAAATGCGGTTCGAAAGCGTGTAGGGATGATCATTTTTATAGGAAGTCTGAAATCAATCCGCGATAAGGCGCGAACCCGGGGGCAGCACGGCGTCCGCCGGCACCCGGACCCGGTATCCGGCACAGGATCCGGCCTGCAGCCAGGCGCGGTCTTCGACAACTACGCCGCCAGCGAGCTGGACTCCGACGCCCAGATGGGCGAAGTCGCCGAGGACCGCATCGTGATCCGCGGTGGCGTTGGCATTGACGATGACGCCGCGCCCCAGGCGCGCACAGGCGCCGACAACGGCGCCGGCCATTATGGCGCTCCCGGCGCCGATCACGGCCAGCGCGCTGACCCAGGCCCGCGGATGGACGACGGTCGCCAGCGGTACATCAAGTGCCACCAGCGTGTCGGTCAAGCGTTGGCGCACGGCCTGGTTGCCAATGGCCACGATCGCCGCGTGGCAGCCGCGGGCCAGTTCCGGGAGTTGTCCGGTCGAGCCGACGATGCGCCAGTCGCCTGATTGCTGCTGTGCGGGATAGGCGTCATCGGCGAAGACAATACCAGCCCATTCGCCCGTCATCGCGGCGGCTTCGGCGACTGCGCGCCCATGCCCGCCGCCGCCTACGATGAGCAAGGTGCCTTTAGATTTCATAATTACGCCATTTACGCCTGTGTCTTGCGGCCAAACGCACGCAGACGTGATTCTACTAAATATGCGCCCGATGCCGGGCTACAAATGTTCAGTTTGCGCTCTCCGCGGTTCCCGCTTTCAGCCATAGGGATAGCGCTATCAGCGGTATATACGCGCAGAGCGTTCCCGTCAGTCCTTCGATTAATCCAGTCGATATTGCCCCGGCCCACGGAAACAGCCAGAGGACATTAATCGCAAGCACCGACAGGGTGATTTTCCTATGGCTGGAGTACTTGCGACTTGCATATTGGTAAGCGTGAGTCCTGTGAGCTTCGTAAACCTTTTCTCTGCGGCAAAGCCGACGTATTAAGGTCACCGTTGCGTCGATGATGAAAACGCCAAGCAGCACAAGCCATGCCCACAGCATGGCCGGCGAATGCCATCCGGCCAAAAGCGACAGGGCGCCGAGGACCAGGCCGAGAAAGCCGCTGCCGCCATCGCCCATGAAAATCTTGGCTGGGGGAAAATTCCAGATCAGGAACCCCCCCACCGTGGCCGCCAGCAGCGCGCTGGGAACGCCCGCGAGCGGCTGGCCGTCCATTGCATACAGGATGCAGCCGCCCACTGTGACACAAAGCGCCTCGATGCTGGCGATGCCGTCGATGCCATCCATGAAATTGTAAAGATTGAGCATCCATACCAGGTACAGCGCGCCCAGTATCGAGAGCAGCCAGTTGGTCTGCAGTTCCAGCCCCCAGAACGACATCGAGGGCATGCCGCCTATCCAATAGAGCACCCAGGCAGCCCCGGCGAAGTGGGCCAGTAATCTCCAGCGCGCCTGGATATGGCCGTGGTCGTCGAGAAAACCGATGAGCGCGATCCAGGCGCCCGCGCCGCCCACCGCAATCGCGTCTACAGGCGCGATACTTCCAATCGCGGTCAGGGTGATCAATCCGAGCAGGAAGCTGATAACAAACGCGATACCGCCACCGCGGGGCGTGGGTGTTTTGTGCGAACTGCGCGCATTCGGCACGTCAATGACATTATGCTTGAGCGCATAGCGGCGCAGCGCGCCTGTCAACAGCCAGGCCAGAGCCGCGAATACTGCGAATAACCACAATGGTATCGACAGGGCATCCATCTTGTTTTCAAATACAGAAATGACCGAATTCAGGCCAGTGGAAAATAGACACGTCTCTGAATTCAGAGAACGTCGATATCGCGCAGGACGAACGGTTGCGGTTTAAAACCGAAATCCCGCGCCGCCTCGTCATGCGCAAATACCATGTCTCGGTTCATGCGTTGCACCATGTCGCTATTCCAGTTCCGGTAGCGTGGAATCAGGCGCAGGAAGAACAGGGCGGAATTGAATAGCCAGATCGGAACGGTCAGCAGGCGCGGAGCTCGGCCCATGGCCTTGAAAATTCGCGTCACCATTTCTCGATAACTCAGCACTTCCGCGCCCGAAATGTTGTATCCCTTGTCGGCCGCTTCCGGCGCGAACGCCGAGAGCACCGCGGCCTGCGCAACGTCATCTACATAGACAGGCTGGCGCAGTCCGCCGGCGCGTCCGAACACGGGAAAGACACGGAGTTTGCGGATGATGCGGACGATCTCCGACAGGTTGCGGTCGGTGCTGCGTCCGTAGATCAGCGTGGGGCGCAGCACCGTCCAGCCGATGCTGGCACCTTCGGCCCATTCGGCTAGGGCGCGTTCTCCGTCGGACAGGCGTTGCACCAGGGCCTCTTCATAGGCATTCTGGGAGCTGACCTTGGTGTATCGGCTGGTCGACGAGAGGCAGACGAGGCGCTGGGCGCCCAGTCTGCGCATGAAATCGAAATGCTCACCGACTACCCAGATATGGCATAGCGCAATCCAGACCGTAATCGGGCCGGTGGCCCGGGCGGCTTCTTCCGCTTGGCTGTCGGACAGCGATACCCAGCGCACGGCATCGGCTTCGCCGGCCGGTTGCGCGCTGCGCGAGAAAGCCACTACGCGATGCCCGGCTGCGGCTAGCTTGGCCAGTACTTGCTGGCCCGCTGGCGAAGTCGCGCCCAGGACACCTACGGTAATCGCCGGGCTCATCGTTCACCTCGATCAATGTGCTGTTGCAGCAGTTCGACCAGGCGGGCAGCCTGTTTTTCCAGTTCGAAATGCTCCAGGAAGTAGGCGCGGCCGCGCTCGCCCATGAAGGCGCGCGAATCGCCGGACATGCCGTGCAGTTTCTCAATATTGCGGGCCAACTGCTCGGCGTCTTCGGCTGGGCTGACCAGCCCGGCGCCGGCCTCCTCGACAACGCGGGCGCCTTCGCCATCGATCGAGGCGAGGATGGGGCGGCCGGCGCTCAGATAGGTTTGGATCTTAGCCGGCACCGTCTGCGCGTAGATTTCGCTGCGTTTGAGCGAAACGATTAGTCCTTGCGCACGCGTCAGGAACTGGGGCATTTCGCTGGCCGGGTAGCGGCCGGCAAGGATCAGGTTGTCCAGGTTTCGAATCTGCTTCTGTTCCGCCAACCAAGGCGACATGCTGCCGCTGCCGACCAGCACGATGCGGACATCGGGCAGATGTTTGAGCCGCTCGGCTGCCGCGGCCAGGGTTTCGACGGACTGCGCCGTTCCCAGATTGCCGGCGAACACGACGCAAAACTGCGACTGCAGTTCATCGAGCAGCATGCGAGGTACCTGCGTATCGGGCGACAGCGTGTTCGGCGTGTCGCGCGAGCAGTTCGGGTAGTAGACCAGCTTGGCCGGGTTGGTATAGCGGGAAACCGCGTCGATGAACGCGCGCGACTGCACCATGATCAGGCCGGAACACGCGTAGATCCCGCGCACCATCAGTCCGATCGCGTTCAGCACGAACTTGTTCTTGATAAAGCCGGTTGCGCTCAGGCTTTCCGGCCACAAGTCCAGCACCCACATGGCCATGGGCTTGCGTAGGCGCCATTTCAGATAGATCGCGGGAATTGCGGCGGTGATCGGCGACAGCGAAAACACGAACACGATGTCGAACGACTTGCCCTTCGCCTGACGCGGAAAATGCCGCAATCCATTCCAGACGAACGACAGATAATTGCGCGCAAGGTTCGCCGCGCCCCCTGCGCCGCGCGGCCGAAGCGGCGCGCGGTGCACGGGCACCGTGTCGGCAAATAATTCTTCGGATGCGCCTTCGGCTTGGTATCCGGGGAATATCTTCCCATCGGGGTAGTTCGGCTTGCCCGTGAAGACTTCCACGGTATGGCCTTGGGATACCAATGCTTCGACCAGATCGTTGATCGAGAAGGACTCGGGCCAGAAGTATTGGGTGACGAGGGCGATTTTCAATTCGCCTTTTTCCATACAATGCGATTGACGTAATCGGTGTAGCTATGAATGATGCGCACCACTTTATCGGACACATTGGGCATGCTGTAGTCCGCCACCAGGCGGAAATCCCGTTCAGCGCCTCGGGCCTGATGGGCAAGCAATTCCAGCGCCTGCAGCGCGCGGTCGGCCTCCAAGCCCACCATCATCACCGATGCTTCCTCCATGCCTTCCGGACGCTCGTGAGCCTCGCGGATATTGAGCGCCGGAAAATTTAGGATCGAGGACTCTTCCGTGATCGTGCCGCTGTCGGAGAGCACCGCTCGCGAAGACATCTGCAGCTTGTTGTAGTCCTTGAAACCTAGTGGTTTCAGCAGGCGCACGTTCGCATGGAACTTGGTACCCAGCGCGTCCACGCGCTTCTGTGTGCGCGGATGGGTAGAGACGATGACCGGCAGACCGTAGGTCGCGGCCACCGTGTTCAGCAGGTTTACCAGCTTGGCGAAGTTGTGGTCCGAGTCGACGTTCTCTTCTCTGTGGGCGCTGACCACGAAGAACTGCCCGTGTGTCAGGCCGAGCCGATCGAGCACGTCGGACGCTTCAATACCATCACTGTAGTGGTTCAGCACTTCGAACATCGGGCTGCCGGTCTTGATGATCCGGTCGGCCGGCAGGCCTTCGCGCAGCAGATATTCGCGCGCGATGTCGCTGTACGTCAGGTTGATGTCGGAGGTGTGGTCGACGATGCGGCGGTTGATCTCTTCGGGCACGCGCTGGTCGAAGCAGCGATTGCCAGCTTCCATGTGGAAGGTCGGGATCTTGCGGCGCTTGGCCGGCAGGACCGCCATGCAGCTGTTGGTATCGCCCAGCACCAGGAGCGCATCGGGCTGGATCTCGGCCAGGGCCTGGTCGGTGGCGATAATCACCTTGCCGATGGTTTCGGCGCCGGTGGCGCCGGCGGCGCTCAGGAAATGGTCCGGTTTGCGGATGCCCAGGTCCTGGAAGAAGATTTCGTTGAGTTCGTAGTCGTAGTTCTGTCCGGTATGAACCAGGACGTGATCGCAATGGCGGTCCAGGCTCGCGAGCACGCGCGACAGCCTAATGATTTCCGGCCGGGTGCCGACGACGGTGGCGACTTTAAGTTTTTTCATGTCAGAGAGGGCGGGCGTAAGTGTCGGGACGGGCGCGGTCGAAGATTTCGTTGGCCCAGAGCATGACGACCATTTCGTCATCGCCGATATTCGTGATGTCGTGCGTCCAGCCGGGCACGGTTTCCACGATTTCCGGCTTTTCGCCATCTGTGTCCTGCTCGTGGAATTCGCCGGTCAGGATGTGGCGGAAGCGAAAGCGCGCCCGTCCCTTGATGACCAGGAATTTCTCGGTTTTCGTGTGGTGGTAATGACCGCCGCGCGTCACGCCGGGATGGGCGGTGAAGTAAGAGAACTGGCCGCTGTCCTGCGTCTTGAGCATTTCGACGAACACGCCACGCGGATCGCCGTACTTGGGCACCTCATAAGAAAAACGCTCGGGCGGCAGATAGCTGACGTACGTGGCGTACAGTGCGCGAACGAGGCCGGTGCCGACGGGCGCGGTGATCAGCGTGTTGCGGCTATCGCGGAACGTTTCCAGCTGTGCGGCGAGGTCGCCGACCGTGATCCGGTACTGAGGCGCGACGGTGCAGAACCGGTCGTCCGCGACGGCGCCGTCCATCAGTTCGATGAAGCGGGCGACGACGTCATCCACGTACACCAATGTGATCGCCGCGGCTGGATCATTGATCTGGATGGGCAACCCACGGTTGACGTTGTGGCAGAACGTGGCCACTGCGGAGTTGTAGTTCGGGCGCGCCCACTTTCCGAATACGTTGGGCAGGCGGAACAGGTAGACGGGCGAGCCGTGTTGGTCTGTCAGCTCCGAGAGGGCATCCTCGGCCTCGCGCTTGCTCAGGCCGTAAGGATTGTCCTGGTTGGCCTGGGTCGACGAGGAGTAGATCACGGGCGTGCGCCGGCCGCTACGAGCGATGCTGGCGCAGAGCTGCTGCGTCAGTCCGGCGTTTCCGCTCTGGAAATCGGCGGGATCCTTGGGGCGGTTCACGCCGGCCAGATGAAAGACGAAATCGGCCCGGCCCGCCAGCTCGTCCAGACGGGAGGCGTCGTCATCGCGCGTGAAGCGCAGGATCTCGATGTCCTTCCGTTCTTGCAGCGTGGCGATGAGATTCTGCGCAACGAACCCGTTGCTGCCGGTGATGAGAACCTTCATGGCTTATTCCTCAGGCGTCACTTGCTCGCCGCGCTGGATGGCCTGCATAAATTCCAGCTTCAGCAGCAATTGCTCCATGCCGTGGGTGTTCAGACGTTGGGTATTGTGCGAGTTGTAGTCTTCGCTGCGCGAGATCTTTTCTTCGCCTTGTTCGACGAACTTTGCGTAATTCAGATCGCGCAGGTCGGGTGGGATGCGGTAGTAATCACCCATGTCCTCGGCGCATGCCATTTCCTCGCGGCTCAGCAAGACTTCGTACAGCTTTTCACCGTGCCGCGTGCCGATCACGTTGATCGGATGCTCGGGCTTGCCGACCATGCGGGCCAGGGTTGTGGCCAGGGTCTGGACAGTAGCCGCGGGCGCCTTCTGCACGAACAGGTCGCCGTTGTTGCCGTGTTCAAACGCGTATAGAACCAGGTCTACCGCGTCCGACAGCGTCATCATGAACCGGGTCATGCCGGGGTCGGTGATGGAGAGCGGAATGCCGGCCCGCATCTGTTCGATGAACAGGGGAATCACGGAACCGCGCGAGGCCATCACGTTGCCGTAGCGTGTGCCGCAGATCACGGTCTCGGTCGCGTCCAGGTCGCGCGACTTCGCGACCATGACCTTCTCCATCATGGCCTTGGAGATTCCCATCGCGTTGATGGGATAAACCGCCTTGTCCGTGCTCAGACAGACCACCTTGCTCACCTTGTTGCGGATGGCAGCTTCCAGGACATTCTCGGTTCCGAGGATGTTGGTGTAGACCGCTTCCATGGGGTGGAATTCGCAGGAAGGCACCTGCTTGAGTGCGGCGGCGTGAAAGATGTAGTCCACGCCACGCGTCGCGTTCAGCAGGCTTTGGCTGTTCCGGACGTCGCCGAGATAGAACTTGAGCTTCGGATGCGAGTAACGCTTGCGCATGTCATCCTGTTTCTTTTCGTCGCGGCTGAAGATTCGGATTTCACCGATGTCCGTCTGGAGGAAGCGCTTCAAGACGGCATTGCCGAAGGATCCCGTGCCGCCGGTGATAAGCAGTTTGGCGTTAGGTTTCAACATATTCGCATGTCTCTTTCTGTGGAACGACGCAATGCCACTCAGGCACTGCGCAGATGCGCCGCGCGCACCAGCGCTTCGCGATCGGCCAGTGTGGGGTAGTTGATCAGCACGGCTTTGTAGGAGCCCTTGAACACGAACAGACTGCCGGCGCCAGCGCCGATGATGCCGAACTTCTTGATGAGTTCGCCGATGTCCGCGACGGAGCCCGCGCCGCCCAGTACCGACATCGGCACGGTCGTGACATTGCGGATCTGCTCGACGATGCCGAGGTCATAGCCATTCATGACGCCATCATGGTCGATCGAATTGATGACAATCTCGCCCACGCCATGTTGCTGCAGTATGGGGGCAAGTTCGACCGGGTTCAGATGCGTGTTCTTGCTTGCATTGTGCGTCCAGACCTCGTAGCGGGAGCTGAAGCGCTTCTTTTTGACGTCCAGGACGGCAACGACGCTCTGGCGGCCGAGCTTCTCGGCGATCCGGCTCGCTAGCGAGGGATTCTCGACCAGCGCTGAGCTGAGGGCGACCTTCTCGACGCCCAGACTGATGATGGCCTGCGCCTGTTCGACCGTCTTGACCCCGCCGCCATAGCAGAATGGCATGCGGCATTCGGCGGCCAGGCGCTCGATCATTTTCAGATCAGGGCCGAGACCCTTGGTGGTGGCGTCGATGTCCACGACGATCAGTTCATCGACTTCCTTTTCATTGAAGATGCGGACGGCGTTGATCGGGTCGCCGACGTATTTGTCGGACGAGAACTTCACGGTCTTTACCAGGCCTTTATCTCGGACCAGGAGGCAGGGGATGATTCTGGGACGAAGCACGTTAGATATCCGCGAAGTTCTTCAGGAGCCGCGCACCGAATTCGTGGCTTTTCTCTGGGTGGAATTGCACGCCATACACGTTCTTGTGATTGACCGCGCATGCGAACCTGGTGCCGTACTCGGCGCTCGCCAGCGTGTCGTCTTGGTTCTGGCAGTCGAAATAGTACGAATGGAGAAAGTAGAAGCGCGCGTCTGTTTCCAAGCCGGCGAATAGCGGTGAGGCCTGGCGTGGATAAACGTCATTCCAGCCCATGTGCGGCAATTGGGTGCGCTGCGTGAAATGGGTGGTATCCAGCTTGCGGACCATGCCGGGCACCCAATTCAGGCCCGCTTCGGAGCCCTCTTCGCTGCCGCCCGCCAGCATCTGCATGCCGACGCATATGCCCAGTACCGGAACCTCGTCTTTGGTCACGCGTTCGACCGCGACGTCGTACATGCCGGAACGGCGGAACGAATCCATAGCGTAGTCGAATGCGCCCACGCCGGGTAGGATCAGCTTGGTTGCGCCCGCCAGGTCTTCGGCGGTGCGGGCAATGGACACGGGCACCGCCATGCGGCGGTACATATTGGCGAACGCCAGGACGTTGCCCAGGCCGTAGTCAATAATGGCGATCATCGGAAAAGCCTCTTTTCCAGGCCGACCTTTTGCATGACGGTCGCGCCCAGCCCGATCAGCGCCTTCTTGTTGGCGTAATCGCGGAAGGTCCGGTTCGGACCGTCGAAAAGTGCCTGCAGCTCGTCTTCAGTCAGGTCCAGCTTGTGCGCGACGTAGCGGAATTCCTGGCGCGAAAAGTGCTCATCGAGTTCGGGACGCGAAATGCGGTCCAGGGCCTCGTCACGCGTCATCTGGCCGGTCAGGATCAGGCTGGAGAAGTGGGCGCGGCGCTTTTCGTAGCCGAACTTGCGGGGCATCCAGTAGTCTTCGTAGAAGCGGGTGAAGCGCGATTCGTGATGTTTGTGCTGGAATTTCTTCCAGCCAAAGCGCGATTCGAGTTCTTGCTCGGCGTCGGCTTTGATGTATGGCACCAGGTTCAACGGTTTGAAGACCTGCATGCCCAACACGTAGCGGTAGTACAGCTTGTACGTCAGGATGTCGACGATCGGAAACGTCTTGAGCGGGCGCTTGCCGAACTTCTTGTGGATATCCAGGATGAGGCGCTTGTCGATACCCGGGTAGCCGCCCCATTCTTCCGGTTCGCGACAGCATTCGGTTGAATAGTTGCCGCCCGTTAGCACGTATTTGAGCTTGTGCTTATTGGCGAACTTATAAAGCCCTGAGAAAAACGCAACGTCCTGGGGCAGATCCTGGTCAGGGATCTGCGCCTTCAGGAAGGCGACCTGAAGATCTTTCATTTCTTCCCAGTTGATGACCTCGGTGTACAACTCTAGTCCCAGGCCATCGACCAGTTTTTCCACGTTGCCGACGGCCTGGTCGGTATCCCAGCCAGCGTCGACGTGAAAGAGCAGGGGGCGCAGGCCCATTTTTTCCTTAGCGATATAGGCGGTGTACGAACTATCTAAACCCCCGCTCAGGCCGATGATGCAGTCGAAGTCCTTGCCCTTGCCTTGTGCCTTGATCTTCTCGGCCGTCCGCATGAGTTCGGCCTGGCCGCGGGCATCGGTATGCCAGTTAGGCTTGATCTGCGTGTCGAAATTCGCGCAGTAGTCGGATTCGCCGCGGTCGTCGAACGTAATGTTCGGATCGCTGGTATCCATGATGGTGCGTGTGCAGATGCGGTAACTTTGGCTCATGTTGTGTCGGTACTGGCGTAAGGCTTGCGGCAAGGTCCGGCGCCCCGTTCTGGCGGGCTGGCCCGCATGCTGATAACAGTATGCCCTGGCGCGCTGTTGCTGCAGGCTTGCGCCTGCCCCGGCAGCACCCAGGGGAAGGGCGTCAGGTTCGCGAGGTGCGTTCTATGCCCTGTGCGACGGCCTGAACGATTTGCTGCACGAGATCCGGGGTCAGGTAAGGGTGCATGGGCAGGCTCATGACCTGTTCAGCCAGGCGGTCTCCCACCGGAAGGCTGGCCGTGTCATCCCGCACCGCCGGCTGCTTGTTCAGCGGAATCGGATAGTGCACGGCCGTCGGAATGCCTTCGGCCTTCAGGTATTCCTGCAAGGCGGTCCGATTAGGCACCAGGATGGTGTATTGCGCCCAAGCGCTGACGTTGCCATCCGCCACATAAGGTGTATCGGCAATGCCCACGGCCTGAAAGGCGGTGGTATAGCTGGCGGCGACCTGGTCGCGTAGCGCCAGTTCTTCATCCAGCAGTTCCAGCTTCGGCAGCAGGATCGCGGCCTGCAGCGTGTCCAGCCGGCTGTTCACGCCGATGCGGACGTGGTGGTAGCGCCGGTCCTGGCCATGGCGGGCCACCTGGCGGATGACGCGCGCCAGTTCCGGGTCGTTCGTGAAGATCGCGCCGCCGTCGCCATAGCAGCCCAGGGGCTTGCTCGGGAAGAAGCTGGTGCACGAGATCGAGCTCAGGTTGCAGGACTTGCGGCCGTTGTACGTCGCGCCATAGCTTTGCGCCGCATCCTCGATCACGGTGATGCCATGCCGTTCGGCAATGGCATTGATGGCATCGAGATCGGCGCATTGGCCGTACAGCGAAACCGGAATGATGGCCTTGGTACGCGGGGTGATCGCCGCTTCGAGCTTCGCGGGATCCAGGTTGCAGGTGCGCGGGTCGACGTCCACGTAAACGGGCTTGGCGCCGAGCAGGGCGACGGTTTCGGCCGTTGCGATGTAGTTGAAGCCCGGGGTGATGACTTCATCGCCGGGACCGATGCCCAGGGCCATCTGCACGATCTGCAAGGCATCCGTGCCGTTGGCGCAGCTGATGCAGTACTCGGCGCCGGCATAGGCGGCCAGCTTCTGCTCGAGCTCCGCGACTTCCGGTCCCAGAATGAATTGGCCATGCGCGAGCACGCGCTGGATGCCCGCATCGATCTGATCCTTGATGCGGGTCTGCTGAGCCTTGAGGTCGACGAAATCAATCATGCCTTGGTTTCCGTTTTGGTCACAACACTGCCATTGAGCACATATTGGGCAGTGGTATGGGGGCAGAGCGCCACGCCACTGCCTTGCAACGGCAGGTCCAGCTGTTCGCCGAACTCGCTCATCCAGCCGATCTGACGCGCGGGAACGCCGACCATCAGCGCGAAGTCGGGCACGTCGCGGTTGACCACCGCGCCGGCGCCGACGAAGGCGAACGCGCCCACGGTGACGCCGCATACCACCGTGCAATTGGCGCCCAAGGTGGCGCCGCGCTTGACCAGCGTGTCGCGGTACTGATCCTTGCGCTGGATGAGCGAACGCGGGTTGTATACGTTGGTGAAGACCATGCTTGGGCCGCAGAACACGCCGTCTTCAAGCGTGACGTTGTCGTAGACTGACACGTTGTTCTGCACCTTGCAGTCGTTGCCAATAACGACCTTGTTGCCCACGAAGACGTTCTGTCCCAGCGAAACGCCGGTGCCGATGCGGGCACCGCCGCACACGTGCACGAAGTGCCAGACGCGCGAACCGTCGCCGATTTGAGCGCCGTCATCGACGATGGCGCTGGGGTGCTGATAGTGGCTCATTTCTTCAGGAAGGGGTGGTAGTCGCCCGTGAGCGGCGCGAGAGGGGCCTGCCGGATGGTGGCTACCGTACTGATGGCGACCCGGTTTTCCTCGAGTCCGAAACCGCGCCCGGCCAGGATTTCCTGATAGCTGCGCGTGTGCAGGTCGGTGAAACCGCCGGAGAATTCGATCTCGTCGCCGTCCACGGTGATGGACCGGAAGGTGCGCTGGCCGGCATCGCGCTGCGCCTGGGGCACATCCTGGAAGTCGACGGATAGGAACCAGCGAACGCGCGCGTGCTCGTATTCCAGATAACCAGCGGCCTTGGTGTCGTCAGACTGATGGACGACGTTGTCCTGAAGCTCGCCAAAGATGTAGTGCAGCATGTCGAAGAAATGCACGCCGATGTTCGTGGCGATGCCGCCCGACTTACGCTGATCACCCTTCCAGGATTGCAGATACCAGTGGCCACGCGAAGTAATGTAGGTGAGGTCAACTTCGTGCTTGGTCGTTTTCTTGCTGGCCTGGACTTTCTCGCGCAGTGCAACGATTGCGGGATGCACGCGCAGTTGCAGAATGGTATTGATCTTGCGGCCGGTGTCACGTTCGATTTCCAAAAGCCCGTCGATATTCCAGGGATTCAGAACCAGCGGCTTTTCGCAGATTGCATCGGCGCCCGAACGCAATGCGAAGCGCATGTGAGAATCGTGCAGATAATTGGGTGAGCAGATCGAAATATAATCAACGCGCTTGGAATCGCCGGCGCGATGCAGTTTATCGATATGGCGATCGAATCGTTCGAATTCGGTAAAAAAATCCGCGTCCGGAAAATGACTGTCGATAATCCCGACGGAATCGTTAGGATCAAGCGCGGCAACCAGTTGATTTCCGGTTTCCTTGATGGCGATCATATGTCGCGGAGCGATATAGCCGGCGGCACCGATAAGAGCGAAGTTCTTCATCATGGGTATCGAGTGAATCGTTTTGGAAAGTTATGAGCCGTTAATAAGTGCATCCGCCCTTCATATTCATTAAGGGGGACGCCTACTGGTCGGCCTCTGCGTGGCGCGTGGCGGTATGCACTGCTGCAGCGCCAATGGCTGGCTGCTCGGAATCAACGGTGTCAGGAAGACCTGCCGGATGCCAGCCTGACCGGGCCACCCATCTGCGCTGTGGAAAGTTGGCAATTGATCCAGCGTCCGGCAGGCGCCGGTACGAGCGAGGGCATGTAGAGGCAGGCAACGCTGCAGCGGACCTGTCATCGCTTTTAAGCCCGGCTTCCTGGCGCCCTGCGGCCGGCTTGCTTTACTCAAAATGGCGGCCATATGGGGAGCGAGGCGGATAGGAAGCGCTTTGAAGTAGCCGCTGGCGGCGGTGATTTCACTCAGGAATAAGGGGAGGCGTACTGCCAATCGAGCGACTGTCCACTATACTATAGATGCCTGCAGGGTGCCAGGGAGGCGCTGTGTGCTTTGGTCGGAAAGTTTGACCAATTTATGCTCTGTTGTTTGTCAACTACACTCCTGTTTTTCCGGAGGCGCGCCGGGTTTGGTTCGAAACTTGTCGACAATTTCAGCCAAGCTTTGCGGCATTTTCGGCTCGGCCTTGCGTTTATGTTTGGCGCAATGCAAATCACTGCCATTTGCGACCGGGAGTATGTTCCTGGCGGTGTCGTAAAT
>RCUK01001568.1_pt1 | contig 14220 bp, 13 predicted proteins | sample 2166381 | NCBI WGS metagenome assembly RCUK01 (sample SAMN09932809, study PRJNA488358) | compost metagenome | isolation source: compost soil in an enriched community | place: Germany: Experimental Botanical Garden | reverse complement strand
GGCAATCGCCGTGGCCGCGGTGCTGTATGTGTTCCGCACCATGGTCAACGACGATATCCCGCTGAACGACGGCTGCCTGGCGCCGCTGTCGATCATCCTGCCGGAAGGCTCGATGCTGCGGCCAAATTCGCCGGCGTCGGTGGTGGCGGGCAACGTGGAAACGTCCATGTGCATCGTCAATGCGCTGTATGGTGCGTTGGGCGTACTGGCGGCCAGCCAGGGCACGATGAACAACTTCACCTTCGGCAACGCACGCCATCAGTACTACGAGACCATCTCGGGCGGCACGGGCGCGGGCCCGGTCCGCATCGACGCGGCGGGTCCGCACGACGAGGGCTTCGCCGGTACGTCGGTGGTGCAGGCGCACATGACGAATTCGCGCTTGACGGACCCCGAGGTGCTGGAGTTCCGCTTCCCCGTTCGGCTGGAGTCCTACGAAATCCGCAAGGGTTCCGGCGGCGCGGGCCGCTATCCGGGCGGCGAGGGCGGCGTGCGCCGCATTCGGTTCCTGGAAGACATGACGGCAGCCATCCTGTCCAACAACCGCCGCTACGCGCCCTTCGGTCTGGCGGGCGGGCAGCCCGGCGCAATGGGCCGAAACTCGATCGAGCGCGTGGACGGCACCATCGAGGAACTCGGCCCGCAAGACAGCGCCCAATTGCAGCCGGGCGACGTGTTCGTGGTCGAAACCCCCGGGGGCGGAGGATACGGCAAGGCATAACGGTGCACGTAGGATGGGTGAAGCGCGAGGCGCCCCAGGGCAAGAACCCCGACGCACAACGCGCGCAACCCATCAAGCAACGGCGGGCGTGTGGCCAATTCAGCCACAGAGCTTGTGGCCGATTCAGCCATAGCTCAACCGCCGCTTGATGGGTTACGCGCGTTCAACATCCATTTCCTTTTCCAGGACGGTGCGCGCTACACCCATCCTACCCATCCAACCTATCACCGGCTATTCCGGTTCCGACATCACATCCAACGCGATGTCCGCCATCTTCCTGCGATCGTAAACCCGCAACGTGACCTCTTCGTCGCGGATTTCAAACATCGCGGTTGCCAAGGTATTTTCACCATCCGGATCGGCCGCGTCGGTCCGCAAGATCGGCAGGGCGCCCAGCGTGTCGTGCAGCGCGGCCAGCATGTCCGCGCTGCCGGTGTCGGGCGACCAGCCATCCACGATTCCCTCAATCCGGTTCTGCCGGTCGCGCGATGATTCCGTAATCACTTGCGGCTGGTCGCGTGCCTTGGCATGGACCATATGGTTGGCGTGGCCATAGCGCGTGCCGATGTCCATCACGGACACCGATCCCGGCGCCACCTCGGCGCTGATCAGGCGCGGGTCCGTGGCGCTGCCCAGCATATGGTGAAAGCCGCCGGAATGCGGCAGATCTTGAAGCAGGGCGATGGCCTCATCCAACGTGGAACAGTCCAGCACCGCGCGCGCCAGAAACATGCGCGGCAGGCCCGGCTGGCGTAACCGGGTGCGCAGATTATTGATGGTTTGCACCAGGCCTGCTCGATTGGCGCCGAATGTGTGGCCTGGCAACGAACCGGGGTAATAGAAGCTGACATAGCCAGGCGCGTCGTCCAAGGCCACATCGACCAGAGGGCAACGCCCATACAAGTAGGGGTCGCCGTCTTCGTTATGCCCGATCCAGCGGGTGCCGTCCGCGCCTTTCAGCGCGACGGACGTGCAGCCGTCGGTGGTGCTATGCAGCAAGTCGCCACGACAATTCCAAAGCAGCACGTCTTTGACAGGCATGCGCAGGCCGTCGGCCAGCCCTTCAAGTTCTTCCCATATCCGCGGTAGCGCCGCCTGGGCCTGCTGGCCAAGTTCATCCACATAAGGATGGTCACGCCAGCGCCGCAGGGCTTCCCAAGTGCTGCTTTGATTCAGGTACGCCGACATCATCGGGCGTGCCAACTTGCCCAGCGCCTGGCCAACTTCGCGCCGGTTTCCGGCTATGCGTACATACTTGTAGGGCATGGGGATTCTCCGGGGTGACATGCGGATTGTAATTTTTCTAAGCTCTGCCGGGTGGGGACGGATGCGTTAAGATCGCCGATAAGCGGCTCCGGAGATCCCGGCGCAGCCAGGAATCATGCCCCTACAACAACCCGGGGAGCCGACGGTCCCCAAGAGGAGAGTTTCATGATCAAACGTAAAGTCGCCGCCGCCTTGGTCGGCCTGTCCGTGGCCATGTTCGGCGCCGTGTCCGGCGCACAAGCCCAGGGCAAGGAATTGGTGGTGGCCACCGATACCGCTTTCGTGCCGTTCGAGTTCAAGCAGGGTAATACCTATGTGGGCTTTGATGTGGATCTCTGGGCCGCCATCGCCAAGGAACTCAACCTGAAGTACAAGCTTCAGCCGATGGACTTCAACGGCATCATTCCGGGCTTGCAAACGAAGAACATCGACGCTGCACTGGCCGGCATCACGATTCGAGACGACCGCAAGAAGGTCATCGACTTCTCGGATCCCTACTATGAAAGCGGCCTGGCCATTCTGGTCAGCGACAAGAACACCGATATCAAGGACGCCAAGTCCCTCGCCGGCAAGACCGTTGCCGTCAAGACCGGCACCGCCACCGTCGACTTCCTGAAAGCGCAGGTGCCGGACGCCAAGCTCAAGCTGTTCCCCAACATCGACAACGCCTATCTTGAACTGGCCACGGGCCGCGTGGACGCCGCCGTGCATGACACGCCGAATGTTCAGTACTACGCCAACACGGCGGGCAAGGGTCGCGTGAAGGTGATCGGCTCGGTCAAGAGCGGTGACTTCTACGGCATCGCGTTCCCCAAGGGCAGCGATCTGGTCCCGCAGGTGAACAAGGCATTGGCCACGCTGAAAGCCAACGGCCAGTACGACGCCATCTATGAAAAGTGGTTCGGCAAGAAGCCGTAAGCGCTGGGCATAGCATTGCTTTGGGCGCCGTCCGCCACGAAGTGCGTGGGCGGCGCCGCGATGATGCGGCGCGCGACGGCGCCTTGGGGGGACTACCGTGGAATTCGACTGGGCTGTAATTCAAGACGCGATACCCAATCTGCTTGAGGGTACGCTGATGACCATCAAGATCACGTTCTGGGGCTTGGTCGGCGGTTTCCTGCTGGGTGCATTGTCGGGCGTGACCCGTGCCTATGGGCACCCCGTCCTGTCGGCGATTGCGCAGGTCTACGTGGCCGTCATCCGCGGCACGCCGATCGTGGTGCAGGTGATGTTCATCTACTTTGCCTTGCCGCTGCTGGCCGATATCCGGGTGGATGCCGAATGGGCGGCCATCGTCACCCTGATCATCAACTCGGGCGCCTACATCTCTGAAATTGTGCGGGGTGCGCTGCTGTCCGTGCACAAGGGGCTGAAGGAAGCCGGGCAGGCAATGGGACTGCCGTTCCACAAGATCCTGTTCCACATCATTGGGCCCGTGGCGTTTCGCCGCATGATCCCGCCGCTGGGTAACCAGTGCATCATCAGCTTGAAGGATTCATCGCTGTTCATCGTGATCGGCGTAGCCGAACTGACACGCCAGGGCCAAGAGATCATGGCCAGCAACTTCCGCGCCGTTGAAATCTGGTCCGCTGTCGCGATCGTCTACCTGATCCTGACCGGCCTGATGGCGCTGAGCCTGCACCTGGTGGAAAAAAGGATGCGCATATTATGAGCATGGTCGAATTCCATAACGTCACCAAGAACTTCGGCGAATCCATGGTGCTGGACGGCATTTCGCTGAACATCGACGCGGGTGAGGTCGTAGTGGTGGTGGGTCCGTCGGGTTCCGGCAAGTCCACCTTCCTGCGATGCATCAATGTGCTGGAAACCATCAACGGCGGTGACTTGCTGGTGGATGGCCTGAGCGTCAAGGGCGATACGGCGCAGGTACGCGAGATCCGCCGCGAAGCCGGCATGGTGTTCCAGCAATTCAATCTGTTCCCGCAGATGACCGCGCTGGAGAACGTGATGTTCGGCCCCGTGCATACGCGCGGCCAGCCGCGCGGCGAAGCACGCGAGCTGGCCGAGGCATTGCTGGACAAGGTGGGGCTTGCTGAGCGCATGCATCACTACCCGGCGGAGCTGTCGGGCGGTCAGCAACAGCGCGTGGCCATTGCCCGCGCCCTGGCCATCAAGCCCAAGCTGATGCTGTTCGACGAGCCCACCTCGGCGCTTGACCCTGAACTGCGTCACGAAGTGCTGAAGGTGATGCGGGACCTGGCGGAGGAGGGCATGACGATGGTGGTCGTGACCCACGAAATGGAATTCGCGCGTAAGGTGGGCAGCCGGCTTATCTTCATCGACGCGGGAAAAATCGCGCACGATGGGCCACCGGCTGAACTACTGAGCAACCCGCCCAGCCAGCGTTTGAAGGATTTCCTGCAGCACGTGAAGTGAGGCGCGATTTACTCATGGCGTAAAAAAACCAGCATGCTGCTGGTTTTTTTTGTGCTCTGCGATGGGTCGTGAAGAAATGGCGTCAGCCTTTCACCCGAACGATCTTCTGCACCTGCGGCACGTGTCGAATGGCGCGGATGACCTGGGCCAGGTGCTTGCGGCTATCGACCTGAATGGTCAGGTGCAAGGACACCGTGGACACCGCATCGTCGTGCATCGTCACGTGCATGATGTTCGCGTCGGCCGCGGTAACTTCCGCTGCCAGGCGGCCCAGCACGCCGCGCTCGTTGCGGGTGATGATGTCCAGGCGCGTGGCCAGGTGCTTGGCCGTGTGGGCGTCCCAGGCGACGTTGATCCAACGCTCGGGTTCGCGCAGGCGCTGGCGCATGGCCACGGGGCAGTCGGCGGTGTGCACCACCAGCCCATGGCCCATGCGCATGCCCGCAACAATCGGATCGCCCGGCAGCGGACCGCAGCAGGGCGCCAACTGCACGGCCTGGCCTTCGTTGCCTTGGATCAGGATGGGTGCGCTGCGCGCGGAAGTCAGCTCGTCCACCGCTGCCGCCGTGGTGGCGACCAATTGGTGCTCGGGCGCAAACCGGCGTGCAACCACGGCCGCCAGACGCTTACCCAGGCCGATATCGGCAAGGATTTCCTCGCGCGAACTGGCGCCGGTGCTGCGCGCCAACTTCTGCCAGGCAGGGTCATCCGTGGCCGGCATCGGCATGTGCAATTCTTGCAAGGCCTGGCTCAGCAAGCGTTCACCGAACGCCACCGATTCTTCGTACTTGACGGTGCGCAGGTAGTGCCGGATTTCCGAGCGTGCGCGGCCAGTGCGTACGTAATTGAGCCACTGCGCGTTGGGGCGCGAGGCGGGTGACGTAACGATTTCCACTGTGTCGCCGCTGTTGAGCTCGGTACGCAGCGGAACGAACTCGCCATTGACCTTGGCCGCTACGGCCTGGTTGCCGATGTCCGTGTGGATGGCGTAGGCAAAGTCCACGGGCGTGGCGCCGCGTGGCAGCGAAATGATCTTGCCGCGCGGCGTGAACACGTAGACGGCATCGGGGAACAGATCCACCTTGACGTGTTCAAGGAATTCGCCGGAATCGCCCGTCTGGCTTTGAATGTCCAGCAGTGATTGCAGCCATTGATGGGTGCGCTTTTGAAGATCGTTCAGCGTCAGGTCGGCGCCCTTGTACAGCCAGTGCGACGCCACGCCTTCTTCGGCCACGTGATGCATGTCGCGCGTGCGGAACTGGAATTCCACCGGCGTGCCGTAGGGGCCAACCAGCGTCGTGTGCAAGGACTGATAGCCGTTCACCTTCGGGATGGCGATGTAGTCCTTGAACTTGCCGGGTACCGGCCGATAGAGCTGGTGCAGCGTGCCCAGCGCCAGATAGCACTCGGGCAGGGTGTGCACGATGACACGAAAACCATAGATGTCGAGCACGTCGGAAAACGACTTCTTCTGGTCCACCATCTTGCGGTAGATGCCATAAAGCGTTTTCTCGCGGCCCGTGACTTCGGCTTCGATACCGGCGGCGGGCAGCGACGCCCGCACTGAATCGGCAATCTTCGTGATGACTTCGCGGCGATTGCCGCGAGCGGCCAGCACGGCCTTGTACAGGACCTGATAACGGTTCGGGTGCATGGCCGCGAAGCACAGGTCCTGCAGTTCGCGGAACAGCAGGTTCAGGCCCAGGCGATGTGCAATGGGCGCATAGATGTCGAGCGTTTCGCGGGCGATGCGTCGGCGCTTCTCGGGGTTGACCGCGTCCAGCGTGCGCATGTTGTGCAGGCGGTCGGCCAGCTTGATGAGGATGACGCGCACGTCGCGCGCCATGGCCAGCAGCATCTTGCGAAAGCTCTCGGCCTGCTGTTCGGCCTTGGTGGCGAAATCCAGGCGGTCGAGTTTGGACAGGCCATCGACCAGTTCGGCGACCTCAGGGCCGAATTTCTCGGCAAGCTCGTGCTTGGCGATGCCCTGGTCTTCCATCACGTCGTGCAGCAGGGCGGCGGACAGCGCGTTGACGTCGAGCTTCCAGCCCGCGCAGATTTCGGTGACGGCGATGGGATGCGAGATATAGGGCGAACCGCTGGCGCGGAACTGGCCCAGATGCGCCTGATCGGCGAAGCGATAGGCTTCGCGCACGCGCTCTACGTCTTTCTTGTCGAGGTAGCTGCCGATGATTTCGGTCAGCGGCGCCAGCGAGGCGACCGGAGATGCGGTCGCGTCCGCCGCTTCTTGTGCGGCGACGGACGGTGGCGTGGGGGAATTCTTGTCTTTCTTGCCCGTGCGGCGCCCAAGGCGGGAGCCGGCACGTAGTGCGGCAAGCAGACCAGATGAAGCGTACTTCAGCCCGGGAAAAGCCATGCTTGCCGCCCCCCGGAGAGTATCAGGTGGGAACTTTACGCAGCATTTCCACGCCGGTTAGGCCGCCCGCGATTTCGCGCAGTGCAGTGACCGTGGGCTTGTCTTTGCTGTCCAGGCGCGGGGCATGGCCCTGGGCCAATTCACGGGCGCGGTACGTCGCGGCCAGCGTGAGCTTGAAACGGTTGGGGATTTGGTTCAGACAGTCTTCGACGGTAATGCGAGCCATTAGGACACCTGGTGCTGATGGATTATTGGGGAGAATGCAGTCGGCTCAGTGCTCGGCGGGGATGCCAAGTTGCGAGAACAACTGAGCGTGCCGGGCGGCCTGAGACGAAAAGCGCAGCCGCGCGGCGCTGACTATTTGTATCAGCTCCGACAAGGCTACGCTAAATTCTTGATTAATAATAACATATTCGCATTCTGGCGCGTGGGCGATTTCACCGCCCGCGGCCATCAAGCGGCGAGCGATCACTTGAGGCTCATCCTGGCCGCGCGCCTTCAAGCGGTTTTCCAGTTCATCGATCGACGGTGGCAGTACAAAAATGCCGATTGCCCCCGGAAAACGCTGTTTTACCTGGCGGGCGCCTTGCCAGTCGATTTCAAGGAGGACATCGCGCCCTTCGCGGGTGGCGGTGTCGATACGGTCACGCGGCGTGCCGTAGAAATTGCCATGCACTTCGGCCCATTCCAGCAAATTCTGCGCATCGCGCATCTGCCTGAAATCTTCAGCCGACACAAAGCGGTATTCACGGCCATCTTCTTCACCGGGCCGGGGCGCGCGCGTGGTGCAGGAAATGGAAAGTTCGATGGAAGGATCTTGCTGGAGCAAGGCCTTCACCAGGCTGGACTTGCCCGCGCCGCTGGGCGCGACGACCATGAAGACGTTTCCGGGATTGGCGTGCATGAATATGACCGGCGTGTGATGCTAAGACCGGAAGTCTAGCAAATCACGCGGCGCGGCAGGGGAAAACCCGATGCCGCGCCACATGTTTTTTCAAGGCCTGCGATTAGAGGCGGCTCAACCCGAAGTGGCTCAACTCGCCGGTTTGGCATTCGCCTGGATCAGCGTGCCGCCCGGCGGTGGGGCATCGCTGCCCAGCAGATGGCCATTGACCTCTATCCCGTAGAGGGAATCGTCCGAGTCATGGTATTTGGCTCGCGTTGCCGCAACCGATTCTGTGTAGCGCGGGTCTTGCGGGCGTTCGTGCGCATTCATGAAGTAGGCCACGTCCCATGCTTCCTGATCGCTCAGCATGCCGCCCTGGCCCAAGGGCATGTTGGCCTTGATGAAGCCCGCGGCGTTGCCGATCTGGTGCATGCCGGCGCCCCAATTGAACGAGTCGGCGCCCCATAGCGCTGGAAACACCCAGTGCTTGCCGTTCTTCTGACCCTGGCCTTGGGCGCCGTGGCATACGGCGCAGTACTGCGCATAGACCTCGCTGCCGCGCACGTAGTCCGCCTTCTGTGCGGGCGCGGGCAGTTTGCGGTAGCCCTGGCCTTCCAGCACCACGCCCGTCGGCGCCTTGCTGGCCAGCCAGAACATATAGCTTTGCAATGCCGTCAGGACCGGGTCATCCGCCGCCGGGGCCTTGCCGTTCATGCTGAAACGAAAACAGCCCTGCAGGCGTTCGGCCAGCGTGTTGACGTGTTCGTTCTTGGCGCGATAGGCCGGATAGAGCACATAGGCCGCCCACATTGGCGCGGAATCCGGCCTGCGCCCGGCATCCAGGTGGCAACTGACGCAATTCAAGTTATTGCCCACGAACTTGCCTGCCATTTGCGGCGTATGCAGAAAGATCTGTTCGCCTTGACGCACGATCTTGCCGAAGTCGGTGTCCGGCAAGGAGGCCGCGGAAGGCGGCGTGAAGGTGGGGCGGGCGTCGGCCGCGAACGTGTTGGAAGACGCGAAGGACAAGATGAACAGCGAGGTGAACAAAGCGCCTGTGAACCGGGCCCTGCGCACCGCGTGGAAAATCGAACAGGGCTTCATTGCGTCTTCCCCTGGTTGGCGGGCGTTTGCGTGGCGAGCTGATCCGCGGCGGCGGGCAAACCGGCGTAATAGGCCGAGACGGCGTCGATTTCCGCGTCGCTCAGGCGGGTAGCCACGGCGGGCATCAAGGCCAAGGGGCCGGGCGGGCGCTGGCCTTGCTGCCATGCGCGCAACTGGCCGGCGATATAGGCGGCCGGTTGTCCCGCCAGGCTTGGGAAGTTCTCGCCAACCCCGATTCCTCCTGGCCCGTGGCACTGATTACAGGCGGGCACGTTCTTGTCCCAGGCGCCGCGTGTGGCCAGCCAGGCGCCGGTGTCGGCCGGCTTGACGGGGTGCATGGCCGTCGCGGCCAGGCGGTCGGTATTGAGCGGGGAGGGCAAGCCTGCGTAATAGCGGGCCACGGCCTCTTGCTGCGCCGGGCTCAGGGCCTTGGCGGTCGCGGCCATGATGGGGCTCACGCGCGAACCGTTGGCCATGGCTTCCAGTTGTTCCGCCAGGTACTTGGCGCCGATACCCGCCAGTTGCGGAAAGCCCGCGGCCGGGTTGCCTTCGCCCTGGGCGCCGTGGCAGGTAATACAGGCGGGAGCGCCGTTGGCGCCTTGCATGCTGATCTGTTTGCCGTCAGGCGCGCCCTGCGCATGCGCAGCCGTCGCGCATAGCAGACCTGCCAGCAGCGTGGCGCGTAGGGACCGTGGGGTCATGGTTGCCTGCTCCGTAGCTCGTTATTGGCTTTTGGGTAATAAGCTAATTTCCACAAATTATATAAAGACTTGTGACAGATCGCGCGCGTTTCGCGACTTGATGTTGGCATCCGCGCGTTTCTTCTGCTTGCAAGGGGTCGCGCCGCATTGTGTCCACGTTGGAAACTTTGCTTGCAGCTTCGCAAGAATGATTGCGGTAGCATCTCGCCGATTGATAACAAGGAGAATTCGATGCATGCGAACGAGATCGAACCGCCGCGCGTAGCCCTGGTAACCGGCGCAGGGACAGGAATTGGACGTGCGGTAGCGCTGGAATTTTTGGCTCAAGGCTATCGGGTAGTGTTGGCGGGCCGCCGACGCGACCCGCTCGAGGCCACCCGCACGGCGGCGGGCGAAGACGGTGTGCGCGCCTTGGTGGTGCCCACCGATGTCTCGGACGAGCACGCCGTGCGTGATCTATTCGACACGGCGCAGCGTGAATATGGCCGCCTGGACGTGCTGTTCAATAACGCGGGCCGTGGCGCGCCCGCCATGCCCATTGAAGAACTGCCCGTGTCGGTGTGGCGCGAAGTCGTCGACACCAACCTGACCGGCATGTTCCTGTGCGCGCAAGCCGCCATCCGCGTCATGAAGGCGCAGTCCCCGCAGGGCGGCCGGATCATCAATAACGGGTCTATTTCCGCCCACGCGCCGCGCCCGTTCTCCATTGCCTATACGGCCACCAAGCACGCCGTGACCGGCTTGACCAAATCCATCTCGCTGGATTGCCGCCCCTATGGCATTGCCTGCGGGCAGATCGACATCGGCAACGCCGCGACCGACATGACCGAGCGCATGGCGGCCGGCATCCTGCAGGCCGACGGCAGCACCAAGGTCGAGCCGCGCATGGACGTGGCGCATGTGGCGCAAGCCGTCGCCGCCATGGCGCGCCTGCCCCTGGATGCCAATGTGCAGTTCATGACCATCATGGCTACCAACATGCCCTTCGTGGGCCGGGGCTGAATGCACGAAGCCTGCCGGCTATTGCCTGGCAGGCTTCGATGCCCCTGACATGTTAGGCGCCCGGCAGGCGCCTTTTTTTTGCGCCGGTTTGCCCGGCCCCAACTGCCTTAACGCGAGACCTTAACGCGAGGCCTTAGCGCGAGGCTTGCGCCAGCATCTGGCCCTGAGTGGTGTCCAGATAGCGCCGCGCGCCAACGTAGCGCTTGGTCCAGTAGGGATTCTTCATTTCGTCGACGCGCACCTTGGTGCCACGCCGGGGTGCGTGGACGAATTTGTTCTGGCCGATGTAGATGCCCACGTGCGACGTGACGCCACGGCCACGGGTGGCGAAGAAGACCAGGTCGCCCGGACGCAGTTCGTTCTTGTTGGACACGGACTTCCCTTCGCTGCGCTGGGCGCGGGCGGTGCGGGGAAGTTCAAGCCCGGCGATCTCGCGGAAGACATACAGCACCAAGCCGCTGCAGTCGAAGCCTTCGGCGTCGTCGCCACCCCAACTGTACGGGGTGCCGATAGCGTCCAGGCCCGCTTGCACCACACGTTCACGCAAGGTGGGTACGGTGGGCTCTTGCGCCAGGCGCAGGCCGCTGAGCGTGGGGCGGGCTTGCTCGGTGGGCAGGGAGGCCTGAGCGGCGCCCGGTACCCACGAGAGGGTCAGGGCAAGCAGGGGGGCTGAGAGGAAAACGGGAATGCGGAAATTGGCAATTCGGACTTTTCGCGTAGGCGGCGTCATTACGTCACTTCAGAAATCGGAGTAGGCGGCATGGCTTTGCCTAGAGGGGGCAAGCCGGCGGAAAGGGGCTGCATCGGGACGCAAAAGACCCCGGAAGCTGTTGAATTATAGTGGAATAAAGTTTCATTACATTTGTAGTGCAATGCAGCAAAATTTGGCTGCAACCGTTACTTCCGCCAGGGGGTACGACGTAACGGTTGCAGCATTCGTGGCTTGAAAAGTTGGGGTTTCAGGAAGCCACTCTTCAACAAGCCGCGCCTCAGAAACTGCCGCGCAAGCCCACCATGACGGCGCGTCCGCCTTCCGGCGCCACATCGCGCAGTACCGAGGTGGCGTAGCGGATGTCCTGATTGGTCAGGTTCAAGCCGCGTAAGTAAGCCTCCCATTGCACGCCGGTGGTCTTGAAGCGGTAGCCGGCATTGGCGTCCAGGTTGTAGTACCCGGCGGTAGAGGTGTCGTTGGCAGGGTGGTCGTGTTGCGCGAAGGCTTTGGACACGCTAACCCCCGCGCTGTATGGCCCGTAGCCGTAGTCCAGCGCCACACGCAGGCGCAGCGGCGGAATACGCGGCAGCGAACGCCCTGTATCCCGGTTGCGCGAGAGGGTGTAGTCGCCAGACAAGCCCAAGTCCAGGGTATGGCCGTCGCGCTGCAAGACCCGCGTCACGTTTTCGGCTTCCAGGCCGTACAGGCGGGCGGGTACGCCTTGGTAGCGTGCTTCGGGCAACGCGCCATCGTCGCCTGCCGCGACCACGTCGCCGTCGTCATTGCGATAGCGTCCGGTGTTCGTTTCAGCCAGATAGTTGGAGAAGCTGCTGTAGAACACCCCGATGCTGCCGTGGTCGGTGTCGTTTTTGTAGCGCAACGACAGGTCGCCCGACCACGCGCGTTCCTTGCCCAGGTTCTGGTCGCCCACCAGGTATTGGCCGGTGGCGGCGTGGGGGCCGTTGGCGTAGAGCTCGTAGAAGCTTGGCGCGCGCTCGGTATAGGCACCGTTGGCGGCGACCGACCAGCGGCTGTCCAGCTTGTAGATGCCGCCCAGCGAAAAGCTGCCCGCGTTGAAGTCGCGGCGCGAGGATCCGTCAAAACGGTCGTTGCCGCCCGCCGTCGGCGTCAACTGCGTGTGATCGATACGGGCGCCTGCCGATAGCGTGAACCGTTCGGTCAGGTCCCATTCCTCCAGCGCAAAGAGCGCGGCGGAATCGGTGTCGGTCGTGGGCACCAGTGCTTCGTCGCCCAGTGCCGAAAAGCGTGTTTGTCCGAACTGCAGGCCCAGCACGCCGTGCAGCGGACCGATGTCGGCGTGGCGCGCCTCGATTCGCGCCTCATAGCCCCGGTTCTTGAACACCGTGCCGGTTTCGCCGTCTTCCACTTCCTTGTGCTGGTAGTCCGTGTAGGCGAAGTTGAGCTTGATGCTCTTGAACGGCCCGTCAAGGTCGCGCAGCTCGCCCGCCACGCCGAAGCGTTCCTGGTGCATCTTGATGCGTACATCCTCTTCGGCAACCGACCCATAGTTGGCGTCGTAACCGCTATAGGACAGGCCTGCGTAACCGTGATCGCCTGTCCATGACATGCCCAAGGCGCCGCCGCTGGCCTCGCCGTCGCTGTTGGGCAGGCGGCCGCGGGGTTGATCGGCATCCGGCCCGTCGGCCGCGCGTTGCTGCGCCGTGCGCGCATAGCCCGGAATGCGCAGCGTGTCGGTCTTGCGCCCGAACACATCGGCGTGGATGGCAAAGGTGCCGTCGCCACCTTCCAGTTGCACGGCGCCGTTGCGATCATTGTTGGCGCCGCCGTAGCTGCCGCCCACCTCGCCGTGAATGCCGTCGATGGGTTCGGTGGGAATGCGGTTGTCCACGGTGTTGACCACGCCGCCGATGGCGTTGCCGCCGTAGAGCAGGGCGGCGGGGCCGCGCAGCACCTCCACCCGGTTCATCGACAGCGGGTCCTGCGGCACGGCGTGGTCGAACGACAGCGAGGACGCATCCAGCATGCCAACGCCGTTGTTCAACAGGCGGATCCGGTCGCCATCCAGCCCGCGAATGATCGGCCGACCCACCATGGGGCCGTAACTGGTGGTGGACACGCCGGGCAGCCCGTTCAGTGTTTCACCCAGGTTCGAGGCGCGGCGCAGCGCCAGGCCTTGGCCTTCCAGCACGCTGGCCGGCGTGGTCAGCGCGTCGCTGCCTAGGGGGTTGGCGGTAATGACGACGGGCGCCAGCGTGGCGGCGTTGGAAGGGGTTTGCGCCTGCACGGCGGCGGGTAGGGCGTAGGGCAACGCGGCCAGGCAGGCAAGCGTCAACGGGCGCACGGCAAAAGCGCGCAGCGCGGCGCGCGCCCCGGCGGGATGGGTCGGGAGACTCATGGTGGCAGTCCAGGAGCCGGCGCAAGGGCCGGCGGATGAAATCGGAAAAGGGGAGGTTTGCGGATTTCAGCCCTGGATGGGCGGGGCGCGGGATTGGAACCAGGTGCCGCTGATGGCGATGGCGCTGGTCGGCGCCGCGAACGCGGGAGCGGGTGCGGCGGTAGGGGCCGCATTCCAATGAAAGGACGACGGCAGCGGCGCGTCCAGCAAGTCCCAGAGATCGCACAGGTCGCAATGGCCTTGCTTGTCTTGCGGGTGGGCGTCGTCGCGGCTTGCGGCGGGCGGCTCGCCCAGGTGGGTAAGCGCGTGGCGAAGGTTGCCGACGGGCGCCAGCAGCAGGCAGGCGCACACCCAGCCGAGCACCACCCACCGCGTGATTAGCGGCGGGGTGTGATGGGGTGGGTGTAGCGGCAAGCGCATTCGTCAACGGCAAAAATAAAGTACGGAATGATATATCGTTTCGTATGTGTGAGCGATGCCTGGCTTGTCGCCACAGGGCTGAATGTGTCACTTCAGGCGCGAAGGGCTCGGGCATAATCGTCGACATCGGCGCTTTACGGAATGACACGCCCCGGACGTTCAACCCGATGGATGTTCAAACAGGTGGGCGTGCATACCGAAAAGACAGCGATAAGACAGAAAAGAAGCGGAGTAGAGCTCAATGATGAACGCAGTAC
>RCUK01001567.1_pt1 | contig 14222 bp, 12 predicted proteins | sample 2166381 | NCBI WGS metagenome assembly RCUK01 (sample SAMN09932809, study PRJNA488358) | compost metagenome | isolation source: compost soil in an enriched community | place: Germany: Experimental Botanical Garden | reverse complement strand
GCAATTCCATCCTGTCGGAGGTCAAGCCTTTAGTCGGCATCAGTTGGGGTGGCAGCTGTTGAATCGGCCGCTTGGCTTGTGGATAAGTCATCGTCATCGGGACCGCTGGCAGCGCCTTGTCGCGCGCAACATCCGCCGTCCCTTGGTTGATGGTCATTGATCGATGACGCAAGACCAGCGCCGCCAAAAGATCCAGCACACCCTGTGGCAGATCCTCCTCTTGCACCGGTACGAGCGTGTCTTTCAGCTCATCCATGGAGCCGTCGGTAACGGGGTCCAATATTTGAACCGGCAGAGGTGAAATCACAGATACATCGTTCATCGCCGAACTCCGTTCATCTCTTCTATCTCCCTTTCTTCTCGGCGCACGCACTCAAGCCGTTGCCCACGCATCAGCTGCTGGACAGACCGTTCGTACTTGTCGTGTTTGCGTTGCAACAAACGCAGTTGCTCGCGTTGCTCTTGCAACAATTGCTCAACCTGTCGGCACTGCTGGTCGACGCGATCGCGCTCAAGACGCAACAGATCAATCTGCCGACGGATGACGGCCTGCCTGCGCAACAGCGCCAACAGTTGCCCGTGATCCAGCACGCAGTCGTTTGCCCGATGACTGGCCAACAGACTTTGCAGTGACGCCTCTTGTCCCTCGAAGCCGGCACGTTCCTGCAACAGTGGTTGCAACTGCTGTTGTGTGCGCAGCACCGCTTGTTCGCCGCGTTGCCGACGGAACTGACTGAACGCCAACAGGCGTCGTCCATCACGCAATGAGTTCATGCAAACTCCGCAGGGTTTCGTCCGGTTCGCAGCATTCATCCGTTGGCTGACGCAACCACTGAGTGAGCGCATCGCGACGCTGCATCGCCTGGTCGTTGGCGGCGTCAGCGCCCTGGGTGTACTCGCCCATATCGAGGAAAATCTGCAACTGCTCAAGACGCGTCAGCGTTTCCCGAGTCGATGCCGCCAGTTGCTGCACCTGGGACGTGGTGACTTGCGTTGCTACGCGACTGACGCTGCGCAACACATCGATTGCCGGATAGTGACCTTTGGCCGCCAAGGCACGGCTGAGGTAAATATGGCCGTCGAGAATGGAACGAATCTCCTCGGCAATCGGGTCCGGCTCGTCGTCGCTTTCCAGCAGGACGGTGTACCAGGCAGTGATGCTGCCCGAAGCAGTCACACCCGGTCGTTCCAGCAAACGCGGCAATGCGTCGAACACCGAGGCCGGATAGCCGCGCCGCGCCGGTGCTTCGCCCGCCGCCAGGGCCAAATCCCGCCGAGCCCGGGCATAACGCGTCAACGAGTCCAGCAACAACACCACACGCTGGCCCTGGTCGCGAAAATACTCGGCGATGGCCGTGGCCTGGAGGGCCGAGTTGCAGCGATCCACCGACGAAAAATCCGACGTGGCATACACCACCACGCAACGGGCGCGCTTTTCCGACTGGCGCAAATGCTCGATGAACTCGGTCACTTCACGCCCGCGCTCGCCAATCAGGCCGATGACAAAAACATCGGCATCGGTGTGATTGATCAGCATGTTGATCAAGGTGGTTTTGCCAGAACCGGCGGCGGCAAAAATGCCGATGCGCTGACCGATACCGCAGGTCAGCAAACCGTCGATGACCCGAATGCCCGTACGCAACGGCTCCGCCACCGGGCGCCGTTGCTGGTAGGACGGCGGGTCGGCATCCACCGGATAGTCCCGTTGAGCAACGGCCATTGACGGCGCCAGACGCTCGACGATCGTGCCCTGGGGGTCGACCACGCTGCCGAGCAAGGCACCACTGCACGTCAATTGCAGCGTTGCGCCCGTCGGCACGATCATCGACTCCCTGGACAAGCCTTTCGCATCACCGAGCAAACTGAGCAGAACCGCGTCAGGCTTGAAGCCGATGACCTGCGCCCTGGCTGCGACCTGAGGCAAGCGCCAATGGCGACGTACTTCGCAGACTTCGCCAATGACAACGTCGCCTAGCGCCGCTTCGATCAGGGGACCGCTCAAACGCAGCGGATGGGCCGCATGCCTTTCCAGCCGGGTGATCATCGGCGTAAAAGGTCGCACAGGTTTTCGGTTGCCTGCACGAAAGCATCGAGGGCTTGCGCGAAATGTTCGGCATCGCCGAGGGCGTGAGCATTGGCCATCAGGCGCAGTTCCAGTCGCTCCTGGACGACGCAAAGGTGCAATTGCCCGGTGCGGGAGAACGCATTGCCTTCCAGCAGGAACTGCATCAGTTCGAAGGCGCAATGGTTCATTACATTCGGGCTCGCTTCTGCGACCGCCGCCCAGACCCAGACATCACCATCGACCACCGCCACACTGATATCAGGCAAATTTTTCATCTGCATTTCAATGGTGCTGTGACTGTCGAACTGCCCGATCTGGCTGTCCACGCAACCGCTATGACGCAACGCGTCGCGCAACAGATCAGCAATATCCATCGGTATCATTTACAGGTTTTCCTTACAGCGTTTTGATGACATTGACCGAGACGGTCTCGGAGATTTCGCCGAACGACATCACGTCCAGCTCCCGGAACCGCCCCTCGATCAGTTTCTTGATATAGCGCCGCACATCGACCGAACACAGCAGCACCATGTCCTTTTGCGCGATGTGCAGGCTGTCGATGCCGACACTCAGTCGGTCCATCAGCTCTTCAGACTCGGCCGGTTCCAGGTTGATGAAACTGCCGCCCGAGGTTTGGCGAATGCCTCGTCGCACCACCTCTTCGAACTCCGGTGAAAGCAGCAGCACACGCAAGTCATTACCGTGGGCGAATTTGTTGCTGATGTAGCGGGCCATCGAGCCGCGAACGTGCTCGACCAGCGCCAGCACGTCTTTTTCCCGCGATGCCCAATGGGCCAGCGATTCGAGAATGAGCTTCATGTTGCGCACGGAGATGCGCTCGCCGATCAGCCGCTGCAGCACTTCGGCGATCTTCTGCACCGTGACGTGGCGATAGACTTCCTTGAGCAGATCGGGGTAGCGCGTTTCCATTTCGTCGAGCAGTTGCTTGGTCTCCTGCACGCCGAAAAACTCCTGGATGTTGCGCGCCAGCAACGTGACCAGGCAGCGATAGCATTCTTCGTCAGCCGGGCGCAGGTGATAACCCAGTTGCTGCACCCGCTCGCGGTCGGTGGCGTTGACCCAGACACCGCCCAGTCGATTGCTGTCGTTGCCGCGCACCAGCGCAAATTCCATGGAATCCAGTTCCGGCGAGTAGTCGAGCAGACGCCAGTGATCGAAATGGATATCGAACTGTTCAGCGCGCACTTCATTGATCAGCACCGCCACCTGATGCGCCGGCAACGCTTCGCTGGCACGAAGCTGCGGTTCGGGAATGCGCAGCCCATAGTCGACGAAAAACTGGCTGCGAAAGCGCGCTGGCCAACGGGCCCTGCTCAGCTCGTCCAGACGCGCCGTGGGCACCAGCAACATCAGCGCGATGGTTTCGGTGGCGATGTTGTCGACGTCATCGAGCAATCCCGACTCGGGTTGCAATGCATCTTGCGCGGAGGATGCCGCACGGCCATCGCCCTGCCCGGCCAGTCGGGTAGATTTGCGATGTCGCATGAACACAACCAGACCCAGCACACTGGCAATCGACAAGAACGTCAGCAGCGGAAAACCCGGCAACAGGCCCACGCCCACAGCGAGCAATGCAGTCACGCCCAGCACGAACGGATTGCCCAGCATTTGCGCGAGCATGTTGCGCCCCAGGTTGCTGTCATCACCGTTGACGCGGGTGACGATGAAGCCGGCGCCGATGGCGATCAGCAACGCGGGAATCTGCGCCACCAGCCCATCGCCGATGGTCAGCAAGGTGTAGGTCGACAGGGCCGTGGACATGTCCATGCCCATTTGCCCGACACCAATGGCCATGCCGCCGATGAAGTTGACGAAGATAATGATGATGCCGGCGATCGCGTCGCCCTTGATGAACTTCATCGCCCCGTCGAAGGAGCCATACAGCTGGCTTTCGCGCTCCAGAGTGCTGCGTTTTTCCTTGGCTTCTTCGGCCGTGATGGCACCGGCCTTCAGGTCGCCGTCGATACTCATCTGCTTGCCCGGCATGCCGTCCAGTGAGAAGCGCGCTGCCACTTCGGCTACCCGTTCCGAGCCTTTGGTGATCACGATGAACTGGACAATGGTGACGATGGAAAAGATCACGAAACCCACCACCAGGCTTTCGCCGATCACGAACTCACCGAACGACGCAATGATCTCGCCGGCATCGGCCTGACTGAGGATCAAGCGGCTGGTGCTGATCGACAGCGCCAGGCGAAACAGCGTGGTCAGCAGCAGCAAGGCCGGGAACGTCGAATAGTTGAGGATGCGTTCGATGTAGAAAGAACCCATGAACACCAACAGCGAAATGATGATGTTCAGGCCGATGAGAAAATCCACCAGCACCGTCGGCAAGGGAATGATCAGCATGGCGATGATCATCACCATCAACGACAGAATCAGCAGCTCCGGTCGAGCGCTGACATTGCGTAGAAACACGTTGAGCATGGCAGGTCAGTTCCGGGAAAAAGTCATGGGCAACCACTGAGACGTCGCCGCTCAATACATTCGTGGGCGTAGGCGATGTCGGCCAGGTGCGTGAACTGCTGTGCCAGGCGTTGGGGTGCCTCTTCATCGACAAACAGTGGCAACGGCAATTGCAGGCTCAGTCGGCGCACCGTGTGCAGCACGGTTGAGCGCTCACGGTGAGGACTCAACAGCAGGCGTTCACCGAGCGCGCCGAGCAGCAACTGGTCGAGTTCGTCGGGGTAGCTCAGTAGCCCCATCAGGAACACCAGCCAGTCGGATTCATCGGGGTTGTGCCGACAGATGAGTTCATCGCCGAGCAGGCTGCCGATAAACAGGCCATCGGCTGAACGCAGGCGCTTGAGGTCAGCCAGCCTGGCCAGCAGGTGGCCAAATTCTGCACGCGAACAACTCGGGTCCTGGGCGCTGATATCGGTGAGCAAGGCGTCTTCGATGAACACCAGCACGCTCATGCGATTGAGTGGCCCGTACAACGCAATCCAGTCCTGATAACAACTGACCGGGTCGTCGTCGGACTCGAGAAAATCCCGGTAGGTTTCGCGCAGCAGTCCCGCACGCACGGCCATGCTCGCACCGAACATTCGGGCTTTGAGGGCCGTATTGATGCCCGCGTTCATCCGCTTGGGCGAGGCCTCGGCGAGCGCTTCCTGCAATACCTTTTCAAGTCGCCGACGCGAACCGCCATCGAGCCGTTTACGGCGCAACAATTCCCGCAACACCAACACCAGATCGCTGTCATCGGGGAACAACCCGCGCAACTGCTGCAACAGCCAGGTGACGGGTTTATCCGCCAGTCGCGCCAGACTCAGGACCCGTTGCACTTTGGGCAAAGTGTCGTCGTCGAGCACTCTTTCGAAGTTGTCGGTCAGGGTGTCGGACTTGAGTTCGAAATGCCGTCGGGCACGAAACTGCGCCAACGCTGCCGACATTTCATCGCTGATCTGCACAAAACGCTGCGCGGCAGCCGCCGTACCGCTTTCATCCAGATCAATGTCCGCATCCGCCTGTGGTTGTGGATGCTCCGCGGCCTTCTCGGTATTGAGCCGAGCCTGGGCCGATCTGCCACCCGTGGAAATTGGTGGCAGGATCATTTTTCCGATGCCCGGAAGTACGATCGGCGCACACGCTCATGCTGCTGCGGTGTCAGCATCTGCGGGCCCGGTTCCATGACGGGCTCGAAGGCGTCGAGAATTTCCTTGGGCTGAATCAGGAACACCCGCACCGTGTTGGCCGAGCGGCTTTGTCGATAGCTGAACAAGCGCCCGATCCATGGAATCGAACCCAGTACCGGTACCCGTCCGATTTGCTCGCTGTTGTCATCGCGGGTGAAACCGCCCACCAACAGGCTCTTGCCCTGAGGCACCCGCGCCACAGTACTGATTCGTGTGCGACCGACCGTGGGCAGCGAGTTCGGGCGCTCGCCCTGGCCGGGGCTTTCGACTTCGTTGCCGTCCTCGATATTGAGCGACATTTCCACTTCGTCCGCCTGAGCGAAACGCGGCAGTACGCTGACCAGCGTGCCATAGGTCACATGCTGCAACTCGACCGTACGCTCGCCCACCAGCGGGGCATAAAACGTGCGGTTGTTGTCGAAAATCGCCGGCACGTTTTCCTGGGTCAGGATCACCGGTCGCGAGACCACGTTCGCTCGGTTGGTACGTTCCAGCGCCATGACCTGAGTCACGAACGAAACACCATCGAGGGTGGTCGCCGAACCGGCATTGAGCGATGCGGAAAATTTACCGCCCGAATTCACCGTGCCTTGCCAATTGATGCCCAGCTGATTGAGTTCGTCCTTGTGCAAATCGATGATCCACAGCGACAACTCCACGTGGCGCTTGGGCGTGTCCAGCGCGCTCACCAGGTTCTCGATGAAGCGCACTTGCTCCGGTAAACCTTTGACCAACAAGCTGTTGGTGTCGGGATAAGCCACCACTCGAATGTTTCCCGCAGCCACTTCGCGCGCAATGATTCGCGGCGCGGTCGGGTCTTGTTCCGAGGGCGTGCTCGCCAGGCCTTCGAGGGGAAACGCCGGCATCAATCCCTGCGGTCGCTGTGCAGGGGCTTGCGCCACCGACGGTTCGACCTCGCGTTTCTCGCCACGCAGCAACTCCTCGATCACGGTGGCCAGGCCGGGGATGGTCACCTTGTCATCGCGCAGCTCGTATTTGCGGTCGCTGACGAAGGTATTGCGCACCTGGATCACACCGATCTGCTGCTTGCCCAGCAACAACTCCGAGCGCTGGTTATCCATCATCCCGGCCGCTTGCACCACCAGGTCGACATACATCGGCGGACCCGAAATATGGAACGTTCGCAGGCCGTCGTGGCGCAACGGGTAACGCTTGTCGTGCAACCCGGAACGTTCGAGAAAGGCCTGGAGTTTGTCCACGGTGAGGGTCTGCAGCGACATCATCGAGCTTTTGAATTCCGAGGCGTCGTACAGGTAAATCGCCTGGCCATCGCTGTACCAGATCAAGCCCATTTGCGTGCTGATACGCTCAAAAGTTCGCTGCGGAACGAGCAAATCGAACGTACCGGAAACCCGCTTGGCCGCAGCAGCTTTACTGACGATTACGGGTTTACCCAGCGGGCCGGACAACTCGCTGAAAAAAGTGCGCGCGCTCTGCTCACGGGCCTCGAAGTTATAGACAGCGGCCTGCGCAGCACAGGGTGCAAGCAGCAACGCGGCGCTCAAGCAGGCGGGCAAAAGGGAAAAAGAGAACAATCGGCAGTTCATCGGCTCACTTGCCTGGAAGGTAGGTAATATCGGCCAGGCTGCTGGGTGAGAAGCCCACCAGCTCGCGGATTTCCTTTGAGAAATGCGAAGAAGAGGCGAAACCGAACTCCAGCGCGACATCCGTCAGGGAGTTGTCCCGCTGGCTCATGTTCAACAACGCCTGAGCCGTCCGCCAGCCACGCAAGGCAGGCTTGGCCGCCGTACCCAGCGCCTGTCGACACAGTCGGCGAAAATGCGACACAGAGACGCCGTAGCGCTGCGCCAGGGTGGTCAATTTTTCACTGTGTGTGCCCTGCTCCACCAGGAAACGTACAAGCCCGTAGCTCTCGCAATGGCGCAGCACGCTGGCAAAAGCCTGGTAGGCCGGACCACCGGCCATGGCTTGCTCGATGTACCAGCGCTCGAGCGTCCTTTGCGACTGGATGACTGGGGAGGCCACCGGCAATGCCGCCGGGAATGCCTGGCTGGATCGTTGATCAACCAGCGCGTCACCCAGATCGATGAACACTTGCAACTTCACCAACGGCGCTTCTGCAACTGGCAGGGTCTGCACGTTGCCGTTTACTTCAAATGTACCGTTCATCGCAATCAGCCCTTCCCAGCCGACTGGCAGGTGGCAGGCCGTCGCACACTGGGTCGAGAGCAGATACACGGGGGATTCGTTGACACGCAGATGCAGCACCCGCTCGCCGAAACGGGCGTCGGGGAAACCTGCGGCGCGTATTGATTCGATGTGCACGCCAACCTCCTTTGCGACCTGACGATGTGGGTCGGCAGGATGAAAGACATGGCGCGTTGAATCCTGATGTAAAGCTGATGAACCCCGGATGGCATATGCCTTGCAGCCGATCAGTCATCAGCGCACAGGCCAACGGCGGAATGTGTGCAAGGACAATGGCGTCGTCACCCGGCCTGGCTTGTAGAAGGGTCTGGGACGACGTTTTTTTTGAAGGTGCGAAATCGATGAACGAACCATCAGCAGGCCCTTTGGCCTGGGTCAATGGCAGCGATGCCCCGGAAAAGACCGAAATCAACCTCGGCTTCATGGCCCTGAGCGACTGCGCCTCGGTGGTGGTGGCCGCCACTCAGGGGTTCGCCCAACCCTACGGCTTGACCCTGAACCTCAAGCGCCAATCATCCTGGGCAAATCTACGGGACAAACTGGTCAACGGTGAACTCGATGCCGCCCACAGCCTGTACGGCTTGATCTACGCCGTGCACCTGGGCATCGGCGGCGTGGCCCCGACCGACATGGCGGTGCTGATGGGGCTGAACCAGAACGGCCAAAGCATCAATCTCTCCCATGGCTTGCAGGGCCTTGGCGTGACCGGTCCTGAAGCACTTCACCGGCACGTGCACCAAAGTCGCCCAAAACTGACGTTCGCCCAGACTTTCCCTACCGGCACCCACGCGATGTGGCTGTATTACTGGCTCGCCAGCCAGGGCATTCATCCGCTGCTGGATGTCGACAGTGTGGTGGTACCGCCGCCGCAAATGGTCGCGCACCTGCAAGCGGGGCGCATCGACGGCTTCTGTGTTGGCGAACCGTGGTCCGCCAGCGCGGTGCAACAGGATCTCGGTTTTACCTTGGCCACCACTCAAACTATCTGGCCCGATCATCCGGAAAAAGTCCTCGGCTGCACCCGCGCCTTTGTCGAGCAATATCCCAACACCGCCCGAGCGTTGGTGATGGCGATCCTGGAAGCCAGCCGCTTCATCGAAGACAACACCGAAAATCGTCGCAGCACCGCGCAATTGCTCAGTGCGCCGCAGTACCTCGACGCACCGCTCGAATGCATCGAACCGCGCCTGTTGGGCGACTACGCCGACGGTCTGGGTAATCGCTGGCAAGACCCGCACGCCTTGCGCTTCCATGGCGCTGGCGAGGTCAATCTGCCGTATCTGTCCGATGGCATGTGGTTCATGACCCAGTTCCGTCGCTGGGGCTTGTTGCGCGACGACCCGGATTACCTCGCAGTTGCTCGCCAGGTCCAGCAACTAGACTTGTACCGTGAGGCCGCCAGTGCCGTCGGAGTCGCATCACTGGGCAAAGAGATGCGCAGCAGCCAGTTGATTGACGGCAAAGTCTGGGACGGTTCGGATCCGGTCGGCTATGCCCGCAGCTTCAAGCTGCACGCCATGAGCGACAGCTCGCCCCGACTCGCCAGCCGCTGACAGGAGACTGCGAACATGTTGCGTATCCTGCTGATCAACGACACCGCGAAAAAAGTCGGACGCCTGAAAGCGGCCCTCACCGAAGCCGGATTCGAAGTGATCGACGAGTCCGGGTTGACCATCGACCTGCCCGAACGCGTCGAAACGGTGCGTCCGGATGTGATTTTGATCGATACCGAGTCACCGAGTCGCGATGTGATGGAGCAAGTGGTGCTGGTCAGCCGCGACCAGCCGCGACCCATCGTCATGTTTACCGACGAACACGACCCCGATGTGATGCGCCAGGCGATCAAGTCCGGGGTCAGCGCCTACATCGTCGAAGGCATCCACGCACAACGCTTGCAGCCGATTCTCGACGTGGCCATGGCGCGCTTCGAAAGCGATCAGGCCTTGCGCGCGCAACTGCACGCCCGCGACCAGCAACTGGCCGAGCGCAAGCGCATCGAGCTGGCCAAAGGGTTGCTGATGAAAATGAAGGACTGCAACGAGGAAGAGGCCTACACCCTGATGCGCCGCCAGGCCATGAGCCGCCAGCAGAAGCTGATTCAGGTGGCGGAGCAGATTATTGCCATGAGTGAATTGTTGGGTTGAGCATCAAAAGATCGCAGCCTTCGGCAGCTCCTACAGTTGGCATACGTACACCCTGTAGGAGCTGCCGAAGGCTGCGATCTTTTCTCTACGCCACCAAAATCGGCATGTGGCACAGATCTGGCTAAGTAATCACCACAGGTAACCAACGGCGGTTGCCCAATCTACGACAAAGACGTCGCTCACCTCATTTGCCTCCCGGCGAATCAGGTGGCGGCGTTTTTTTGTTTTGGCTCCCGTTCGAGACTCCTATTCAGTTTGAGGTGCGCGATGAATTCAAGCTTCTGGAAATCCGGCCATACCCCGACCCTGTTCGCGGCCTTCCTCTACTTCGACCTGAGTTTCATGGTCTGGTACCTGCTCGGCCCCTTGGCGGTGCAGATCGCCGGTGACCTGCACCTGACCACCCAACAGCGTGGCCTCGTGGTGGCAACGCCGATCCTGGCCGGGGCGATACTGCGCTTTGTAATGGGCATGCTGGCTGATCGACTGTCGCCAAAAACCGCCGGCCTGATCGGTCAGGTGATCGTCATCTGCGCGCTGTTCGGCGCCTGGAAACTCGGCATCCACACTTACGAGCAAGCGCTGCTGTTGGGGCTGTTCCTCGGCATGGCTGGCGCGTCCTTTGCTGTCGCCCTGCCGCTGGCCTCGCAATGGTATCCGCCGCAGCACCAAGGCAAGGCCATGGGCATTGCCGGTGCGGGCAACTCGGGCACTGTGCTTGCCGCACTGATTGCGCCGGTGCTGGCCGCCGCGTTCGGCTGGAGCAACGTGTTCGGCTTCGCCCTGATCCCACTGATCCTGACCCTGATTGTCTTCGCCTGGCTGGCCAAAAATGCCCCTGAACGGCCGAAAGCCAAGTCGGTGGCTGATTATTTCAAGGCGCTGGGTGACCGTGACAGCTGGTGGTTCATGTTTTTCTACAGCGTGACCTTCGGTGGCTTCATCGGCCTGGCCAGCGCCCTGCCCGGTTACTTCAACGACCAATACGGCCTGAGTCCGGTGACCGCCGGTTACTACACCGCAGCCTGCGTGTTCGGTGGCAGCCTGATGCGCCCATTGGGCGGTGCCCTGGCCGACCGTTTCGGTGGCATTCGCACCCTGCTGGGGATGTACACGGTCGCCGCGATTTGCATTGCAGCCGTCGGTTTCAACCTGCCAAGTTCCTACGCAGCCCTGGCGCTTTTCGTCTGCACCATGCTCGGTTTGGGTGCAGGTAACGGTGCGGTTTTCCAATTGGTCCCGCAGCGCTTTCGCCGCGAGATCGGCGTGATGACCGGTCTGATCGGCATGGCTGGCGGCATCGGTGGCTTTGCCCTCGCGGCTGGCATGGGCGCGATCAAGCAAAGCACCGGCAGCTACCAGATGGCCTTGTGGTTGTTCGCCAGTCTCGCGGTGCTCGCCTGGTTCGGTCTACATGGTGTGAAACGCCGCTGGAGAACAACCTGGGGTTCGGCTGCCGTGACGGCTGCGCGGGTCTGAGGTCTTAATGAGCCTGCAACTGAGTTTTGCCGAAGCCAGCGCCATCGGCCCTCGCGAGGAGAACCAGGACGCCCTGCGCCTGGTCACCCCGGCCCCTGCGCTGGCAGCCAGCAAAGGATATTTGTTCGCCATCGCCGACGGCGTCAGCCAGTGCGCCGATGGTGGGTTGGCCGCCCGTTCGACGTTGCAGGCCCTGGCGCTGGATTATTACGCCACCCCGGAAACCTGGGGTGTCGCACAAGCCCTTGATCGCCTGCTGCTGGCGCAGAACCGCTGGTTGCAGGCCAACGGTGGCGGGCAACCGCTATTGACCACTGTGAGCGCTCTGGTGCTGCGTGGCAGGCGTTTTACGTTGGCTCACGTCGGCGATTGCCGGGTGTATCGCTGGCACGCCGATCAATTGCAGCGCGTCAGCGAAGACCACGTCTGGGACCAGCCGGGCATGCAGCATGTGCTCAAGCGGGCGCTGGGCCTGGATCAGCATCTGGTGCTGGATTTTCTCGACGGTGAATTGCGTCTCGATGAGAGCTTCGTCCTGCTCAGCGACGGGATCTGGGCGGTTCTGGGCGACACCGCGATTGCCGCGATCCTGCGTGATCAACCGGATCTGCACAGTGCCGCGCAAACGCTGGTCAGCGCCGCGCACCTGGCCGGCAGCCAGGATAACGCCAGCGCCTTGCTGGTGCGGGTCGATGCCCTCGGTGAAACCAGCATTGGCGATGCTTTGATCCACTTGCAGCAATGGCCGCTGCCGCCGGCACTGAAACCGGGGCAGGCTTTCGAGGGTTGGCACGTCGAAGCAATCCTTGGTCAGAGCCAGCAATCATTGCTCTATCGGGTGCGTGACACCCAGCAGCAACCCTGGTTGCTGAAAACCCTGCCCGGCCGCCTGCATGACGATCATCAGGCGGGGCAAGCCTTGTTGTCGGAGGAATGGTTTCTCAAGCGCGTGGCCGGGCGGCATTTTCCTGAAGTTCATGCCGCCAGTCAGCGCCAGCACTTGTACTACGTGATGCGCGAATATCCCGGAGCGACCCTGGCGCAACTGCATGAACAGGTCGGGCCAATGCCGCTGGCGCAATGGCAGGACCTCGCCGAACGCTTGCTTCGAGCGGTCGGCATGCTGCATCGGCGGCAGATTCTGCACCGCGACATCAAACCGGAGAACCTGCTGCTGGGGGACGACGGTGAGTTGCGCCTGCTGGATTTCGGGCTCGCCTACTGCCCCGGATTGTCCGAAGACCAGCCTTCTACCTTGCCCGGAACGCCAAGTTTCATTGCACCGGAAGCGTTTCGCGGTGAAGTGCCGACCCCGCAACAGGATCTCTATGCAGTCGGCGTGACCTTGTATTACCTGCTGACCGGGCATTTCCCCTACGGCGAAATCGAAGCGTTTCAACGCCCACGATTCGGCGTACCGGTCAGCGCCAGTCGCTATCGGCCCGACTTGCCGGAGTGGCTCACACAAAGTCTGGAACGCGCGGTTGCCGCGGATCCAACGCTGCGTTTTGAAACGGCGGAAGAATGGCTGCTGCTGATCGAACAGGGCGAGCGGCACAGCTTGACCGTGCGCCCACGACCGCTGCTGGAACGCGAACCGTTGAAGGTATGGCGAACGCTGGCGCTGCTGTCCCTGTTGGCAAATCTGGCGCTGTTGTTTGCGGTATTTCATGGCTGATGTCAGCCCAAATGAGGAAAACACGATGAACGCAAAAGTCTGGCTGGTGGGCGCGGGCCCTGGCGATCCGGAATTGCTGACCCTCAAGGCTGTGCGGGCGTTGAGAGAGGCGGATGTGGTGCTGATCGATGATCTGGTGAATGCCGCCATCCTCGAACATTGCAACCAGGCGCGGATCATTCCTGTGGGTAAGCGCGGCGGCTGCCGGTCTACCCCACAAGCCTTCATTCATCGCCTGATGCTGCGTTATGCGCGCCAGGGCAAATGCGTGGTGCGACTCAAGGGCGGCGACCCGTGCATTTTCGGACGTGGCGGTGAAGAGGCGCAGTGGCTGCGCGAACGTGGGGTTGAGGTGGAACTGGTCAATGGCATCACGGCTGGGCTCGCCGGTGCGACGCAATGCGACATACCGTTGACCCTGCGCGGTGTGGCGCGCGGCGTGACACTGGTCACCGCCCATACCCAGGACGACAGCAGCCTTAACTGGCAAGCACTGGCCCAAAGCGGCACGACTTTAGTGATCTACATGGGTGTGGCCAAGCTCAGTGAAATTCGTGAGCAGTTGCTGGCCGGCGGAATGACGGCAGACATGCCGGTGGCGATGATCGAAAACGCTTCACTGCCGCATCAGCGGGAATGCCGAAGCGATCTGGCAGCGATGGAAAAAGATGCCCATGACTTCGAGTTGAAAAGCCCGGCCATTTTGGTCATTGGAGCGGTTGCGGCCTGCGAAGAAGATCAGAAGATCGCAGCCTTCGGCAGCTCCTACAGGTTGCAAGCGGTATCTGTGTAGGAGCTGCCGCAGGCTGCGATCTTTCGATATCACCGCATAAAACCGGGTTGGAACACCAAATCGCAGACAAAGAAAAGCCCGGCCTAAGCCGGGCTTTTCTCAAAGCTGCGGGCTAATTACTTAGCTTGAGCTTCAACCTGCGCTTCTACGCGACGGTTTACAGCGCGACCAGCTTCAGTTTTGTTGTCAGCAACTGGGCGGGATTCGCCGTAGC
>RCUK01001563.1_pt1 | contig 14269 bp, 13 predicted proteins | sample 2166381 | NCBI WGS metagenome assembly RCUK01 (sample SAMN09932809, study PRJNA488358) | compost metagenome | isolation source: compost soil in an enriched community | place: Germany: Experimental Botanical Garden | reverse complement strand
CCCATTTTATGTGTATGCCTTGACCCTTATAGGACAACCATTATTTATCTCCTTCCGAAGAAATGGCGAACACTTCATCTACAGGCGGTTTCAAATTCAACTTTACGTGGATATTTTCTTCAAAAAAAATTGCTACTGGTACTCCTAAAGCTTTCGCAAATGTCTCCAACTCATTTGCAGATATTGTCCTTTTACCATTTTCCTTCATGTTATAGTTTGATATCGTCAGGCCTGATTCTGAAGCAACAAATGTCTGAGTTATACCTTTGGATTGTCGGACCATTTTAATTCTTTCGAATAGTTCCATTATGATCACCTCGATTCCACGTAAAGTTGAATTATTTGTCTTCATTATAATTCCACTTTATGTGGAAGTCAACTCAAAAATCAACTTTTTGTGGATTTAGTTTAACGGAACGTGAAATGTTGTTATATTTACCCTAAGAATACTAATGAGGCGGTATGTATTATGAGTTTAGGGATTCGTTTAAAAAAGGAACGAGAAAAAAGAGGTTGGTCTCAAATATATGTTGCCGAAAAGTTAGGGATCACTAATTCCGTGCTTTCAAATTATGAACGTGAATACCGTGACCCTGATACCAGCATGTTATCGAAACTTGCCGATCTATATGAAGTTGATGCAGATTATCTTCTAGGTAGAACTGATAAGCCTCGTCAAGTAGAGGAGAAGACTAACTTAGATGATAGTGAACAAGCCGCATTCGAAGCATTTATTAACAACCCCGAACACGGCATATTTTTTCTTGACTATTTAAGCGCCCCAGAGGAACGCAAAGAAGAAATGCGGATGATTTTTAAAATCTTGCAGGAGAAGGAAAAAGGGCGTAAACCAGGAGATCGTCAAGGTGAGTAGTTTCTTAAACGAAGTAGTTTTTAACTAAAGCCAGAAATGGCTTTTATTTTCACCCATAACCAGAACGTATATTCCTACACCTGGAGGTTATCACCATGTTGGAACTTTATAAACTCACCGCTCTTGAGGATTTCGTGGAAGCACTTTATAGACGGGCGGGTATATCAGAGCCCAAACAACTTTCCGTTCACGAAGTGTCTCGCCGGCTGAATGTTTGGCTGCATTATGCACCTGTCAGTAGCCGGGCTCTTGAATCTGCGAACGGGCTACGTAGTATGTTCCTGGACTCACGATTACCTGAAATCAAGCAGCGAATGATTTTCTTTCACGAGCTTTGCCACTTATTGCGCCATTATGGAAACCAATTGGTTATGCCTGATCTATTCACCGAAGCACAGGAAAACGAAGCTCGGTGCTTTACATACTATGCCGCAATTCCTTTCTCAATGATTAAGAGCCTGTCTCTGCCGAGCAACCGTCAGCAGGCCATAGAATACGTGGCCTTCACCTTTAATGTTAGCCTGAAGTTTGCGGAACGACGTTTATCCCAGATTGAGCGTCGAGTCCTGCAGGGTCAATTTGAAGCTGCAGCATCAAATTACCAGAAGGAGTTGTTTTCAACTAACTGGACCCCTGTTCAAACTGCGATTTATGCTTACTATGATTCAGCATCTGATATTGCTGGACCATCTCAGATTGTTATTGAAGCAGATGAAGATACGTTGGACTCCGGTGCAGATTTTTTATTCTCTATTGAAGGACCGTTTAGCAGGCTGGAACTTGATGATCTAGTCAACTACAGTCAGGCGAAGAGAATCCTTGCTCATGACCTTATATTTAAAGACGGTCATATTGGCGTCAACTTTGCTGTATTAAATATAAAATATGGTCGTACACAGCGGTATGTATTGCATATGAAGGATATAGAGGGAGTCATTGAGCTTAGAAGTTACTTCTAAATTGTGAGAGTTAGAGGAGGTAAGTTGTCTAATGGATGCCTATTGCATGTATCTCCGTAAATCACGTGCAGATCTTGATGTCGAATCTCGTGATGATGGTGATATCCTCGCAAGACATGAGAAGCATTTATTGATGGTTGCACATAAGATGGGAATTCATATTCCAGAAACAGCAATCTATCGCGAGGTCGTTTCAGGAGAGACGATTGATGATCGTCCAGTAATACAGGAAATTATCCAGGAAGTGGAGGATGGCAAGTGGAAGGGCGTATTTGTTATGGAAGTCGAACGTCTGGCCCGTGGTGACACAAGCGACCAGGGATTGATTGCTAACACCTTCAAATACTCTTCCACGAAGATCATTACTCCCAACAAAGTCTATGATCCTAACGATGAATTTGACGAAGAATATTTTGAGTTTGGTCTCTTTATGTCACGACGAGAATACAAGACAATAAATCGCAGGCAGCAACGCGGACGAAAAGATGCTGTGCGCGAAGGAAAATACCCCTTCAATATTGCACCTTACGGATACGTAAGAGTTAAGCTCCAGAAAGAAAAAGGCTTCACTCTTGAGCCGCATCCTGATCAGGCCCCTATTGTACAGATGATTTTCGAAATGTACGTTAATCAGAATATGGGATCTGGCTTAATTGCCCAGTATCTAACAAACTTAGCGGTACCAACTGCGTTAGAAAACGTTTGGGAGGTACAGACAGTTACAGGCATACTCAAGAATCCAATTTACTATGGGCTCGTAACTTCTGGTCGAAGAGCTCAGGTGAAGTCACGGCAAAAAGGTGTGACGATCAAATCCCGGCCTCGAACTCCGGAAGATAAATGGACTACTGGAAAAGGTAGGCATGAGCCTCTGGTAACTAAAGAACTATGGGATCAAGCACAGGAGTTATTAGCAACTAATGGACGATCTCCTTTGCCTAAAGGGGTAATTACTAATCCGCTAGCCGGGATTATTAAGTGTGAAATGTGCGGAAAAGCAATGTCTAGGCGCCCTTATACAAACAATCAGCCCCCCGGAATTGTCTGTACAACTAGAGGATGCAAGAATATAAGCTCTGCATTACACATGGTGGAAGCTCGCATACTTGATGGGCTACGGATCTGGATAGAGGATTATAAGGCACAATGGGACGATACATCGGAGAAGAGTACTAGCAAGGTAAATGACCAGAAAATGCTTGAAGCCAAAGAGACTATTGTTAAAGCATCTAGTAAGAATTTGGACAAGCTGAAGTCCCAAGCAGAAAACCTCGATGATCTCCTTGAACAAGGGCTATATACCAAAGAAAAGTACATTGAGCGGGCAAACAAATTGAACGGACGTATAAAGGAAGCTGAATCTGCGCTCACTGCAGCTACCACTGAACTTAATTTGGAGAAGCAGCGCCTGCAGGCTAAGTCCGAAATCATTCCTAAAGTGGAGCATGTCCTAGATGTCTATCCTTGCACGGATGACGTGATGATGCAGAACGAACTATTGAAGTCGGTTATCGAGGTATGTACTTACGTTAAGACAGTCCGCGGTCATTGGTCTAGGCCCGAAACACTTGAATCCTTCGAAGTTAGGATTTACCCCCGACTAGGCAAAAATATTTGAATCAAAATCTTAGGCGCTTGGTAATTTGCCCCCATAAAAAAACCAGCATCGTCAGGCAAGATTACAAAAGCCTTATCGGTGCTGGTTTTTTATAATTGATAGTATGTAGGTACAGATTCTTCAGTGCCAATATCGTTAAGCAGACCTATAACTTTATCAGGTATAGTATACCGCTGGTTCAGATAACGCAGAGCCGCCGAAAGCTCCCCATCTGCACCACCGTATTGTTCAAGCAAATACTTTGCCATCCGGGGATCACATTTACTTACACGTACGGGATACTGCAATTTCTTCTCATACACCCACATCGCTCATACTAACCTCCCTCAGCTAAAGTTTCACACTGGCTCATCGTCTTACTCACCACAAGAAAGGCAGGCGCTATACCTGCCACGGCCATGGACTCTTCGACCATTCCCAGGGAAACTTCGAGAACGCGCGTCCAAAGTTCTGAAGAGGACCGTACAATCTTTGAAAATGATCCGCCAGTTGTGTCCGCTCCTGTGTCAGAATGTTGAACTGTTGGATGGACTGAAGATCATCTGGATGCGTATCCAGGAACAGGTTCAGTTCAACCAATACGAAATCTAGAGCCTGAAGCCTTTCAAGAAGCTCATAAAATTCCGGATCACAAGGATTCTTCGAGGTTGTCATAACTTCACCGTCCCTTTCCCCATTTGGATTCATACGGGCTGTAGAGAGCAGGCCAGAGCGTACCTAATCTAAGAGCCTCCTGAGGGCTGAACTGCGGGAGATTGAGCGGCTGGAACTGTATAAAAAGATGCGGTGGAGTGGAGTATGTTTTGCAGGTAACGGGCGGGCAAGGATCACATGGGCCTATGAAAGGATACCAGGCAATTTCCTGTGGATGCATCACGCATTTTCCTCCTTTTTAAGAAATTCCATAGTCTTATTAACGGAATCTATACCAAGCTAAATCCCTTCCTTGTTTAACATATGTCATTCGCCCAGAATATGAACCTTTAATTCCGAGCGGAACAAAAAACTCCTTTCAGAACGATTTTTCGTTCCAAAAGGAGTCATGCCGAATTACAGAGAGATTCAATTGTCTTTCTCTTGCTCCAGATTCTCTTCAATCTCCGGTACTTTCACAATTTGGCGAATCTGGATACGGGTAATTCTCAGACGAGTCGCTTCGGCTACCTCAAATAATACACGGCCCACCTGTACCTTTTTCCCTTTAACCGGAGCTCCCTCCAGTTCCTTGAAGAGCCAGCCTCCGATCGAATCGACCTCATCATCCTCAATCTCGATACCGGTTAAGTCATTCACTTCCTCCAGCAGAATTCTTCCGTCTACCGAATAGCTGCCATCGGGCAGCAGTTCAATCTCCGGACGCTCATCCTCAAATTCATCATGAAGATCTCCCACTATCTCCTCAAGGATTTCCTCCGCCGTCAGAAGTCCAGCGGTGCCCCCATACTCATCAACAACCAGCGTGAGCTGGGAGTGCTTCTTCTGCATAAGTCTCAGCACATGACTGATCTCCATCGATTCCGGAACATTCAGGATTGGACGAATCAGCTGCTCCAGATTGTTCCCGTGCCCATGCTCGGGAAGAAGGAGATCCGTAATATGCACAAACCCAATGATCTGATCCTTGTCTTCAACAGCCACAGGATATCTGGAGTGCTTAGTCTCACTGACAATTCTCAGGTTCTCTTCCCAAGACAGATTCGTATATAGGCAATCCATATCCGTACGCGGAAGCATGATCTCGCGGGCAAGCAGATCCGAGAAGTCGAATATGTTATCCATCAGCTTGATTTCATCTTTGTCGATAACCCCGCTCTTCGCACTCTGATTCATCAGAATCCGAATCTCTTCTTCGGAGTGGGCGGCCTCCGCTTCACTCGCAGGCTCTATCCCAGCAAGTCTAAGCATTCCGTTGGCGGCCGAATTCAGGAGCCAGATGACCGGCATAAAGATTTTATAAAAGTACATCAGCGGAGCTGACAACCACAGTGTAGCCGATTCGGTCTTCTGTATCGCCAGTGATTTAGGAGCAAGTTCGCCAAGAACGATATGTAGAAACGTAATAACACAGAATCCAAGCGCAACGGATACGGTAGTGATTAGAGTGCCATCCGTGATGCCCAGCTTATACATAAGAGGTTCAATAAGTAACTCCGAGATGGCAGGCTCCCCCACCCAACCGAGGCCAAGCGAAGCCAGTGTGATCCCGAGTTGAGTAGCTGACAGGTAAGCATCCAGTCTTTGGTTGACCTTTAGCGCAAAACTGGCGCGGCGGTTCCCTTCACTCACCAGCTGTGTTAAGCGCGATTGACGCATCTTTACCAGCGAGAACTCAGCTGCAACAAAGACTCCGTTTAAGAAAACCAGAATAAACACCAGAAGCAAATTTAAGAATAGTTTCCCCACTTCAATATCATGTTGCAACACCAACGCCCCGTTTCTATAATGTGATCGCTGAGCGCGATTTGAAATCAATGTCTTTATAATACATATCTTTCACAAGTAAATTCGGACCACAGCATCCCGCAGCAGCGCAGTGACAATTGACCGTTTTGTTAAGCGGATGGGTATGAAGCCACTTGTTAAAGATCTGATCAAGACTCTCGTTATCCACATTGCCAAACGAAGGAATGGCTGCGAAGTCTGTCACGAATACATCTCCTGTGAACATGTTTACATTGACACGATTTCTTCCATCCGGATCATTCCGAACAGTAACATTCGGCTCATTTCTAAGACGGTGAATCAATTTCTGCTCCGGTTCACTTGGACTGCAGGCGAAGAATGGAAGTGTTCCGAAGAGCATCCAGGTCTTGAGATCCCGCGCGTCAAGCAGGGACTCGATTGCCCTACGCATGTCATCCAAAGTCAATAGAGGAAGTCCTTCGGCAAAATCAGCCGCATACATAGGATGCACCTCATGTCTCTTACAGCCCATTTCCAGAATCATCCGGTGAATCTCGGGTAATTTGTGGTGCGTGCGGTAATTGATCATCGTCTCTGCCGAGACGAACATCCCTGCCTGACTGAGCCTGATGGAGTTCTCAATCATGGTCTCGTACATCCGCTCAGCCACTTCCCGTTTCACGGAATGCCCACTGCGGGCAAAGCAGATTTCATGGAAATCATCCGCACTCGTATAGTTGAACGAAATATGCATGACGTCCAGATAAGGAAGTAATTTCTCATAACGCTCATAATCCAAGGTTAGGTTGGAATTAATCTGGGACTTGATCCCACGTTCTTTTGCATAACGGAGCAGCGGAATTATTTTCTCATCCACCGTCTGCTTGCGGAAGGTAGGCTCTCCGCCCGTAATACTGATCGTCTTCAAATGCTCCACTTCATCCAGCCTTTTCAGCAAGAGGGAAAGTGGAATCTGCTGCGGTTCCACCATGACAAGACTGTCGCCAACAGCGCAGTGCTCGCATCGCATGTTACAAAGATTCGTAATCGTCATCTCTACACTCGTCAGCACATGATGTCCGTACTGCCGAAGGGATACAATCGGATCCCAAGGATCATTACCCGGATTAATGACGTTCTGTGGATCTTGTGAAAAATTAGCTATACTCATGATTTACACACCTTATTTCTTTTATTAACCTATATGGAATGAACTTAACAACGCATACCGGAATTGCTTATTCCACTTGGGATAAAATACAATTGCACAAATTTCTTAAGTTCAGTCCATATAATTCTCAATTTTCTTAATCTTCATCATATCATGATCTTGTCAAGTGCGCACGGCACTACAGCACAAAGCCCGTCCCAAAGGACGGGCTTTGCTCCGTGACTATGTAATTAAACATATGCAAGTTCAGGTTCGGTGCCTTCCACATAAGTAATTACCACAGATAACTTGACGGCCAGATTAACTTCATAGGGTACCTTGAGTACTTCCCCTTCAGGTCCCGAGAACACCCGAATCACCGGCCGCTGAGGGACCTCGTGGTTAATCCTTACGACGACCCCTTGCTCTCCAGTGCTGAGACCCACGGTAATCCCGAGAGGGTAAATGGCCACGTGATCCCGGAATACTTCCAGTTTCTCCTTCTCATACAATGCGCCGCAGCCCGCATACAGCATTTCTGTGGCTTGATGAGGAAGCAGAGCAGAACGATATATCCGGTGAGTCGTCATGGCATCATACGAATCTGCAATTGCGATCCAGCGCGCATATTCGTGGATTTCATTCTCCCTAATCCCTCTCGGGTAGCCGCTGCCATTGATCCGCTCATGATGCTGAAGGGCACAATGGGCGGCAACCAGGGGAACTCCCGGCTCGTCCTTAAGCATTTTAAATCCGATCTCGGTATGCTGCTTCATTTGATCGAACTCATAATCCGTAAGTTTATCCGGCTTCAGCAGGATGGACGCAGGAATCTTCGTCTTGCCAATATCGTGCAGCAGTGCGCCCATTCCAAGCACAGAGAGGGCGTCATTGTTGTAGCCATGAACTTTACCCAGCAGTAAGGTATAGACACATACATTCAAGGAATGACGGTATAGATAATGATCGGTACTGTTGATGTTCATCATCATAATCATAACGTCTTCCCTGGAGGATAGATCCGTCAGAATGGACTCCACCACTTTAAGGAAAGACTTACCTAGGAACGGGTAGACCCTACCTTTTACTGATAATTCCGTAACTTTCCGGAAATTTGTACGAATCTCCTGCATGGCCCGGCGCCGGGTTTCCTCTGAGATCATTTCGGGGATCTCCACGTCTTCAGTCAGACGGTCTGCAATATAGACTTGATTCAGGCCAAGTTCTTTCAAACGCCTGATAAGACCCTCAGTTAATTCAGCATTTTCCGAGAGGAGAATGAGCCCTTCTTCGTTGTAAATTTTTTTGGCCAGCTTCATTCCCGGCTGGAGCGAGGTAACAGATATTAGCCGCAAGTGGGTCACTCCATCTCTTAAGCAATTTTTCTCAGTTGTCAGACCCCTTGCTCCCACAATAGGGAGTAATGATAGACCAACCGATTAACGCATAATGAAAATCCAGAACACCGCCGCAAGTACAAAGCGATAGTAAGCAAAGTGTCTTAATTTTATTTTTTGCAGAAGCTTAAGGAAAGCTACAACCACGACATAAGCAACCACAAAGGAAACAATGAAGCCGAGAATAAAATACCCCAGAGTGCTTCCGGTAATATATTTGTAGGAATCAAGCAGTTCATACCCTGAAGCCGCACACATCATGGGAATTGCGATCAGAAAGGAGAAATCCGCGGCTGCTTTATAGCTTGCTCCGCTTAGCATCCCTCCGGCAATAGTCGAACCTGAACGCGAGAATCCCGGCCATAGAATAGAAATACATTGATAGAATCCAATCAGCAAGGCTTGACCATAGGACAGGTGATCGATCTCTTTGGCAGATACGCGGGCTTTGTTGTTCCCGAACCACTCTGCAAAGATCATAAATACCCCGCCGGCTACGAGCGCCCATAGAACTGTACTTGTACTGAATAAGTCCTTAATCTGATGGCGGAATACAAATCCCACGGCAAGGCCCGGAAGACATCCCAGAATGACATGGATCAAATTAAGCTTGCGTGCAGGTACCTGAGTCTTGAAGAGTTGCTTATCCTTCTTAAGTCCAAACAGATTTAAGATACGCTCACGATACACGATGGCGATAGCCAGAATGGCCCCAAGCTGAATAATGATCTCGAAAGTCTTCATCTCCGGAGACTGGTCATTATATCCCATCAGCTTAGCTGACAGAATCATGTGCCCTGTAGAGGAGACTGGAATAAATTCCGTTAATCCTTCGACAATACCTAAAATAATAGCCACAATTAAACTCATAACGCCCTCCTAATTATATCGGGTGAAGGCCTTCATTATTTTACCTCACCCTGAATTGTTGCCCATCTACTAAAAAAACTGCTGTCCACCGCTCCCGGTTCCTGAAGCTCTGTTCGAAGTAAATCCCTGATGAACTCTGGCAGCATGTACACCTTGTCAGTTCCCTGTGTCAGCCGTTCGTAACCAATGCCGAATGTGAACATATCCAGAGTCCCTACCAAATATTCTTCATCAGGTTCTAACGGAACCCCTGCCAGATTCGCTTGGACGATTCTATGATAAGGCTTGGCCGACGGATTATACAAGACTTCCAGACCATCGACACATAAATTCCCAAGCACTTTTCCACGGAAACCATAACCATAAATGACCTTTTCAGATATTTCAGGAAGCAGCGACTGCTCAAGACTGTACAGAATATGCTCACCACGAAGACGCATTCGGCACGGATTAATCGGTGAAGGACAGCGTGCGTGCAGCATTCCGGCACTAATCTCGCCTACCGGGAGACTTTCCAGAAGCTGCCCGGAATTAACTAGAGAGAGAGCACTGCCTGTAAATCTCCTTACAGCTTGAGCGAGAAGGTTGCCGAGTGGAGACTCCCTAGTATACTGAATGGGGAGCTCCCGTGTTGTTATAGCTACAGTCTGACCCAATCTCTCCTGTGCATGCTCACCATGAATTTCGATGGCTGCGCTAACTTCTGAATTTTCCCGCCCTGGCTGTACAGACAAGCAGCAGCCCGACGAGAGACGGAGCTTGCCACTCCCCGGTTCTGGAATCAAGGTGATCTTGCCCAGGAAATGTCCAAATTTCTCCGCACCCGCAAGGTAGGTGTTCCCAACTCTTAACGGCTCTTCCAGCAAATGATGGGTATGACCGCCAAGGATTAGATCCAGACCATCAATCTGCCCCGCTAGTTCTTTATCGGTATGAATCCCCAGGTGTGATAGCAGCACTATGAAATCCGTATGGGGCTTCAAAAGCTCCACCTGTTCAGCGATTTCAGCTGCCGCATCCAGCACATCCCATCCAAGCAGTCTGTAGAATTCCGCATAAGGGGCTGTAGCCCCGATAACCCCGATCTTAAAGCCTGCTTTATGAAGAACCGTATGCTTCTTCATCCATATGGGCGCTCGCCCCGTATCCCGCTCTTTAATATTACAGCACACTACAGGGCAGGTAAGACCCGCATAAGCCTGTGCTAGCAGTTCTGGTGTAAAGGTAAGCCCTTCATTGTTACCAATCGTCACCGCATCGTAACCCATTAGATTAAGCACATCCACATTGGCTTCTCCCATCGAACCTTCGGTTTCTACGGCCATACGGTCCATGTGATCCCCAATATCGAACAGTAAGAATTCTCCTTCGCCTTTGCGTTCCTCATTGATCATGGAGGAAATCCGGGCCATAACGCCAAAATGACTATGTAAATCGTTAGTGTGGAGTATGGTTAACTTGTTCTGATTCGATTCCGGCGGCATGAACGCCCCTCCTTTTTCCTAATCTTGCTTGAATACCTTACTTGCCTATATCTATGATATATTAAAAGAGTTTAGAAAGCATTCCGAGGTGAAAAATCATGCAGCTAACCGTCAAATTATTCGCCGGTCTTGTTGACCGAATAGGTTCTTCTGTGATCATGCTTGATCTCGTAGGAGAATCTCCGACCGCTTCCGATTTAAAGAAACAGCTGGCTGATACCTATCCTGCAGCTGAGACTCTCATTGCCGTATCCTTCATAGCTGTCAATCAAGAATATGCTTCTCCCCATCATCCTATTACGGCTGCAGATGAGATCGCCTTGATTCCACCCGTGTCCGGTGGCGATGGGGTGCATCCCGATGATACTCATACTTCCGAAGACGGACTATATGTGATTACCCGAAGTCCTCTATCCGTAGATGAAGTGACCTCTAAAGTAATAACCGCTAACCATGGAGCAACGCTGTCATTTGTTGGGACCACCAGGGAAATGACAGGGGAGCAGCGAACCGTCCACCTGGAATATGAAGCTTATATTCCTATGGCGTTGTCCGGACTTCAATCCATTGGGAGGGAGATAGAGTCGAGATGGCCGGAGACAAAGTGCGCGATCAGTCACCGCATCGGTCATGTGGATATTGCCGAGACCAGCGTGATCATCGCAGTATCTTCCCCGCACCGTGACACATGCTATGAGGCAAGCCGTTATGCAATTGAACGTCTGAAGCAGGTAGTCCCGATTTGGAAAAAAGAAGTATGGGAAGATGGGTCCGAGTGGAAAGGCCATCAACAGGGACCATGGAATCCCACAATACCACTATAGACACCTGTTAGGGTGTCTTTAAGCCTATTAAAGTCATTGTCAGTCCAAATATTTCCTGTTAAAATGAGTAGCATATAAGGTCGAATGAGGGGGAAATTTATGAGACGACACGTGATGGAGCTGTCTCCAGGTGATCGGTTAGAGAGTGATATTTTTAATAATAATGGGGTATTTGTCCTTAAGAAAGGTACGGTACTTTCCGATGAATCCATCGTTAAACTTTTACAGCATAGTATTGATTATGTCGATATTGAACTGCCTGTGACCGAAGAACCTCTAATAAAAAGTATAGAAAAGATGGAGCTTCAGTTCAATGACGCCATAGATGCCTTTGAGAGTATTTTTCTGGAATCGCTATCAACCGGCAAATTTGACGAGAACGATGTGGATGATCTCTTGAATCCTCTTATGAACGAACTCACTTCTCAAAAGGATGTCGTCTCCCTTCTCCTGCTGCTTGATAAGAAAGACAACTATACATACAACCATTCCATGCAAGTAGGTATGCTGTCTTACTATATTGCACTCTGGCTGGATTACCCTCATGAAGAAGCCTACAAGGCAGGTAAAGCTGGTTTCCTTCATGATATCGGTAAGAGCATGATTCCTCCTGAGATCTTGAACAAGCCTGCCAAGCTCACAGAAGAAGAATATGAAGAGATCAAACGCCATACCACATATGGATATGAGATTATACGTAATTCCACCAAAGATGAAATATCCGCAATCGTTGCCATCCAGCATCATGAACGCGAAGACGGCAGCGGGTATCCGAATGGTCTGACCAGCTCGGAGATTCACCCTTTTGCCAAAATCACAGCTATTGCCGACGTATATAGTGCCATGACCTCTAACCGGGTATATCAGAATAAGCAAGAACTTATTACCGTACTTCATGAACTGTACAGACTGAGCTTTGGCAAATTCAGCCCGGAGCCAATCCAAGCCTTCATCCGTCATATGCTGCCTAACTTTATCGGCAAGCGTGTACGTCTATCCTCCGGAGAACTGGGCTCCATCGTAATGACCAATCCCTCCGACTTCTTTCGCCCACTCGTGAAGACAGACACTAGGTTCGCGGATCTCTCCCGCGAGACGAACATTGATATTCAAGAAGTCTTTATGGAATAGAACTTATAACCATTGACAACAGGTCCGAAGCCTGTTGTTTTTTTATTCACCCCCCTCTACTCACACTCACCTATATTTTCCGGAAGGAATGTTAGATATGCACCTGTGCATAAGCAAAAAAAACGTGTCCGAACGACTTAGCCACATAAGCGTGAAAGTCAATTCAGACACGTTTTTATAGTTTAGGAAAAGATGGAAGCCTTATTAATAAGGCTTAACCAATACTTCCTTCCATCTCGAACTTGATCAGACGGTTCATTTCGACTGCATATTCCATTGGCAATTCTTTGGTGAATGGCTCAATGAAGCCCATAACGATCATTTGCGTCGCTTCAGCTTCAGTCAGACCACGGCTCATCAGATAGAAGAGCTGCTCTTCAGATACCTTCGATACGGTCGCCTCATGCTCAAGCACAATGTTATCGTTCATGATTTCGTTATAAGGAATTGTATCCGAAGTCGATTCGTTATCCAAGATCAGTGTATCACACTTGATATTGGATTTAGCGCCCTCGGCTTGTCGCCCGAAGGAAGCCAGACCACGGTAAGTTACTTTACCGCCGTGCTTACTGATGGACTTCGAGACAATGGTAGATGTGGTGTCTGGAGCCAGGTGGATCATCTTTGCACCCGCATCCTGATGCTGACCTTTACCTGCTACAGCGATCGAGAGCACGCTACCTTTGGCGCCGCGGCCTTTAAGAACTACGGCAGGGTATTTCATGGTCAGCTTGGAACCAATGTTACCGTCTACCCACTCCATGGTCGCATTCTCTTCAGCTACTGCACGTTTCGTAACCAGGTTATAGATGTTAGGAGCCCAGTTCTGAATCGTGGTGTAACGGACGCGTGCATTCTTCTTACAGATAATTTCTACAACCGCACTATGCAGGGAGTTCGTGCTGTAGATCGGAGCTGTACAGCCTTCTACATAGTGTACGAAGCTGTCCTCATCTGCAATGATCAAGGTACGCTCGAACTGACCCATGTTCTCGGAGTTGATACGGAAGTAAGCTTGCAGCGGAACTTCACACTTCACGCCTTTAGGTACATAGATGAAGCTTCCTCCGGACCACACCGCGCTGTTCAGTGCAGCGAACTTGTTGTCTGCTGGCGGAATTACAGTTCCGAAATACTCACGGAAAATTTCCGGATGCTCGCGAAGAGCCGTATCGGTATCTGTGAAGATCACACCTTGGTCTTCAAGGTTCTTTTGCATGCTGTGGTAGACTACCTCAGATTCATACTGAGCGGATACACCAGCAAGGAATTTTTGTTCAGCTTCAGGAATACCCAGCTTATCAAAGGTTTCTTTAATCTCGGAAGGAACCTCTTCCCAAGTCTTTCCTTGCTTCTCCGATGGACGAACATAATACTGGATATCGTTGAAATCAAGATCATCCAGATCTCCGCCCCAACGCGGCATTGGCATTTTCTCGAACTGCTTCAAGGATTTCAGACGGAAGTCCAGCATCCATTCCGGTTCATTTTTGATCTTGGAAATTTCCTTAACGATTTCAGGGGTCAGTCCTTTACCAGACTGAAATACCGCTTTATGC
>RCUK01001562.1_pt1 | contig 14270 bp, 13 predicted proteins | sample 2166381 | NCBI WGS metagenome assembly RCUK01 (sample SAMN09932809, study PRJNA488358) | compost metagenome | isolation source: compost soil in an enriched community | place: Germany: Experimental Botanical Garden | reverse complement strand
TATTTATCCTATTTAAAACTTGATTTTATACCTATATGTTAAAAATTGTAAGAAAAATAGAAATTTTAAGAATTACCTAGTTTTTCAAAAACTTTAAAGAAAAACAATCAAATTAACAAAAACACAACATTAAAGTCAAATTTTAACATATAACGGTTTCGTAAATGAGAATATAGCATATAAATTGGAAAATATAGATGTTAAAATACCACACATGCTGCTATAACTTTGCATCAGAGAAATGAACGAAAAAAAATTTAATACTATAGAATTATGAAAAAGATTATGAAATTAAGTTTAGTATGCGTAGTACTTCTAACAGGAATGAGTACTTATGCAATTGATGGAAATGAAGCGTTAAATCTTCACGTATTAAAAGGAAATGGCAAGGTAATTGCTTTTGGAATTAATCAATTACAAAAAGCAGTTATTAGTATATATGATACAAATGGTAATTTAATCTATACTGAAAACGCTTCTGGTAAAACTGGAATCTTAAGAACTTTCAGTTTAGAAGAATTCCCACAAGGAAAATACATTTTAGAAGTTGCTGATAACTTCAAAAAAGTACAATACGATATCACTGTAAACGCTAACAGTTCTGTTTTGTCTTCAAAAGGAACTTCTGTTTACTAAGAAAATATTAAGGTTAAGTGCAATTCTTCACGGCACTTAAAACTTTATACTCTAATACAGTATAAAAAGTGAGGTTAGATAGTTAGTAAGTTAAAAACTTTCAAAAGTTTTAAAAACAGCTCTTTGTGGTTACTGAGCTGTTTTTTTTTGCTCCTTACTTTTTTTTGGGTTATAACACAGAGACTCACAGAGTTTTTCGCAGAGATTCGCAAAGTTTTTTTTATCCAAGTTACAAATACAAAGTTCGCAAAGCTAAATGGATAAAGCTTTGCGAACTTTTTTATGCTATAAAATTTACTCAAAAAAAGCCTTTGTTAACTTTGCGTAACCTCTGCGCCCTTTGCGTTACAATACACAATCTAAATAAAACTTAGAACCTAAGCACCTCAGCATCTTTATAAAATTCCTACATTTTTAAAGAAATTCTTATCGCAGTGTTAATTAAAAATTACCAAAAACGTTGAAAAATAATAACCGAATCAATAAAAACAGTGAAAAATAACTCAAATTTTAACATATAACGGTTTCGTAAATGAGAATATAGCATAGAAATTGGAGAATATAGTATTGTTTTTTTACTTACAACTGAAGTAATTTAGCATCAGAGAATTAGAACTATTAATTTAAAAACTAAATACCATGAAAAAGATTATTAGATTGAGTTTAGTAGCAGCGTTGCTTTTTACAGGAATTAGCACATATGCAATTGATGGAACAGCAGACTTTAACCTGCATGTTATTAAAGCTAATGGAAAAATGATCACGTTTGGTCTTAATCAAACACAAAAAGCCTACTTAGCTATTTATGACAAAGACGGATCTCTAATTTATTCTGAAACTGCTTCAGGTAAAGATGGAATTCTAAGAACTTTCAGTCTAGAAGAATTTCCAGAAGGAACTTACTTCTTAGAAGTAGAAAACGATACAAAAAAAGCAAAATACGAAATCACAATAACTGACGACTCTTCTGTTTTATCTAAAAACGCTGTTTCTTCAGTTTACAAAGCAGGTTTTGCTAAAAATACAAGTGTGGCAACACGCTAAAAAAGTTTATGCTTTCATAAAGTATAAAAGTGAGGTTAGATAGTTAGTAAGTTTAAAAACTTTCAAAAGTTTTAAAAACAGCTCTTTGTGGTTATTGAGCTGTTTTTTTTTGTTTTTTACTTTTATTCTTAACCGCAAAGTTCGCAAGTTTTTTTCCTAGATCACACATATAAACGCAAAGTTCGCAAAGCTTTATCTATATATAGCTTTGTGAACTTTTATTCTATAGAATTTACTCAAAAAAAGCTTAGCGCTCTTTGCGTTCCCGATAGCTATCGGGATTGCGGGCTTTGCGGTTAAACACACATTCTATATGTAAATAAATTCTTAGCTCATTGTAAATTCTAAACCAAGCAAAACATTGAAAAATAATAACTGAATTAACAAAAACGTTAAAAATAATTTAAGTTTTAACCTATAACGGTTTCGTAAATGAGAATATAGCATAGAAATAAGAAAATACAGTTGTGCTTTTTCATGCAATACCTAAGTAATTTAGCATCAGAGAATTAGAACTATTAATTTAAAACTAAGTACCATGAAAAAGATTGCAAAATTGAGTTTAGTAGCAGCGTTGCTTTTCACAGGAATAAGCACTTACGCAATTGATGGAAATGGAGATTTTAATCTTCATGTATTAAAAGCTAATGGAAAACTGATCACTTTCGCACTTAACAAAGTACAGAAAGCCAATTTAGCTATTTATGACAAGGACGGAACTTTAATCTACTCTGAAAGTGCATCTGGAAAAGATGGAATTTTAAGAACTTTCAGCCTAGAAGAATTTCCTGAGGGAACTTACTATTTAGAAGTAGAAGACAGTGTAAAAAGAGTAAAATATGAAATCACAATAGGAGATAATGCATCTTTATCAAGAAATGCAGTTTCTTATGTTTATAAAGCTGGTTTTGCTAAAAACACAAGTGTAGCTACACGCTAAATTTTATACTTCAAAAAGGTATAAATTAAGGTTAGAAAAATTTAAAATTGCGCTTATAAGAAACAGCTCGTGGTGGTTACAGAGCTGTTTTTTTTGTTTAAGAATTAAAAAAGATGGTGAAACAGAAAATTTCTGAAAATTATTCTTATTAATTCAACTCTTTGATTTTTAAGTATTAAAAAATATTTTCTAAAAACGAATCCAAAAACACAGTAATTACGTACATAACTCAAAGAAAATGCCGAAATAATTACAATTCAACAACTTAAGTATCTAAAAATGCCGATTTGTTGCTAAAAATTAAATTTGTATTTGTAGTTTTACGCGTTCCACATTTAGTAATTAACAATTTAAAAAAAACATGACAAAATTTACCAAAGCTGGTTTAGTTGCTGCCTTTTTTTTAGCGACTGTGTTTACCTACGCCATTGATGGAAAAGGTGATTACATTTTAAATATCAAAACAGGAAACGGAAAAGTAGTTAGCTTTACTTTAGACACTGTAGAAAATGCATCTTTCTCTATCTACGACGAGAATCACAACTTACTTTATGCGGGAGAATCTGCAGCAGACAAATTGGAAGTTTCAAAAACAATTAGTTTAGAAAGTTTTCCTGCTGGAACTTATGTTCTTGAAGTGAAAGCAAACGACAAAGTTGCGAAACACGAAATTAAAGTTGCTGCTAAAAAAGTTAAGACTGTAAAGTTAGACCAATCTGTAAACCAGAGTCCATCTTTCCGTCGTTAATTTTTTGCCCTAAAAATTAGAAAAGCAGCTCGTACCAGGAGCTGCTTTTTTTGTTCTATTTCTCAATTCTTTTTTCTATAAAATTTTTCGAGTTTAAAGAAGTTACTACTTTTTTTCCAGTTTTAGATTCCAATTCGTTTAGAGCAACTTTAGCAACATTTCCTCCTTGTTTTGCTACTTCTTTACTTTCATCAAAATTCTCTGGTTTTGTCGCATTTGAAATATCTTTTGTAGATGCTTCTGCCAGCATGTTCAGAATCAATTCTGTGTTAGACATGTTATCTCGCAGATTCTCCTTTTTCAGTCCTTTTAGTATTTTATATTCTTTGGTTGTTTTTCCAGACCAAGTTTTTGAAATAATATCAGTTAAAATAGCAAATTCCATTCCCTCTTTTACGCCTCTACTTTTCCATTCTCTCGTCAATTCATTCCTAATTTCTATACTTTTTAATCTCTGATTAATCCAACTTTCTGAATACCCCAGTTGCATGTATTGTTCCAACGCTCGATCGATCGTGATTTCGGGGTCTTGCATTTCATCTAAACGTTCAGATGCAATTTGGGCAAGCCATAGTTTAAAAGGTTCTGCTTTAGGAGACGGAATAGATTGTATTAATCGAAATAATTGTTCTGTATCTGCAACATCTGTTAAACGCATTTTGCCATCTGTAGCCTCCATTTTCAAACTGTGACAATTCGTCACGGTTTCATTTCCTTCTTCTTTTAATCGCTGTTTCAATTTACGCCAATACGCACCTGCATCTTTACTCTCTGTTAATACAGTAATGATATCAATAATAGAGAAATACCATTTCTCCTCACCTTGATTCCAAACCGTTCTTACTTTCTTCTTTTCAAATATTTGAATAACTCCTTCTTCTTTCATTTTTCTTAATGTTTCATTATTTTTCAAAAATAAGAAAAAACTTGCATTTTAAAATAATGAGTTTTAAACGATAATTCTCAACAACAAATTTAAGTATAAACCAGCTCAAATAAATTGCCTCCCTATTTATCTTTTCCTTTTAAATCTAATCCTATTTTTACCAGTTTCCAAAAAAGAGCCGCCTCAGATGAAACGATTACTTTTCGCGATTCTTTATATTCAGTAGAATGCATAAAAGCATAAACATAATCTAAGAAATCTATCAGCTTGAAACTCTGTCGATATTCCGGACGCATTTCTTCACTGTTGGCAAAACAGACGTTTCCAGATTCTTTTTCTTCTAAGAAGAGTAACCCCACATGATCTGCAAAGATTTTTATAGTATCATTATTTACAATTATTATTTCCGAAGTTGATTTTTTAAATAAAACATCAAAAGAAAAAGATGGTTCAGCACTGATTTCTTTTATTTGTCGAATACAAAATTCCAAATCTGAATCATTTGTAGACACAATTGCGCTTTTCTCATTCTGCAAGGCCTCTATTTTATTCAGATATTCTTGTATCGTCATTTTATATTTTTTACTTATATAAAGTTATTATATAATAATGAAGCTGTAAATCATTTTCTGCCAATTTCTGCAAAGCCTTCAAAACCAATTACTTTTAAAAATGCAATATAACAGGTTTTATTTACAAAACATCGTCTAAACTTACTTCATATTATTGATTTACATATATTTGTACACTAAAATTGCATTAAGCATACAATAAAAATAAATAACCGAAGTTTATAATTGTTTTTATAACTGTTTCTTGCAGTTATAAGATTTTCAAAAACAATTAATGAATACGATTAATACCACAACCAAAACTAAAACCCCATGCAGAGAAAACTAGCTATTTTAGTATTGTTAATCGTATTTTCATTTCGTGCAGTTGCGCAAAATGAAACTTATTATAGAACCGATAAAGTCGGCGAAAAATATGCCTATGTCGATGTTATAAAAACCTACGAAAGGGTTGCTGCAAAGGGCTACAAATCTGTAGACTTATTTCAAAAACTAGGAAATTCATCGTATAAAAACTGCGAACTTGAAAAGGCTGCCGAATGGTATACCAAACTTTTTTCTCTTACCACAGATTTAGAACCTGTATATTATTACCGCTACGCAGAATCATTACGTTTTATTTGTGAAAACGCAAAAGCCGATGCCATTATCGAGAAATTAAAGCGTAAACCGAAAACAACTAAAAGAAAGTTTAATAACGTTTTGGCTAAAGACGTATTTCACATCTAAAAAAAAAAAAACTAACTATTTAGTAATTTACTCTTTTTAAACGCAATACCTTTTCTAATTAAATAAGCATGATAAGAACTTGGAATATCATGCTGCCAATTCGGCAATATTAAAATGATCAGTATTACATCCAAATGAGATATTAATCCCATAATTATTGCTAATGCAAATGGAAATCCTGTATGTCCAAATCCTAAAATTGACGTAAAAGCAGCAAGTAGCGTTAAGCCCCAAAGTTTGGAAAGAAAAGCATGTGTGCAAGTTTCTTTCCTAAATTTAATGAAACTAATTAGATAGCATAAAATTTCCATACCAAAAAGCAAACCAATATAATAGATGTTTGCATTGATAAGTTGAGGATATATAAACCACGAACTTACTCCTATTGAAACCCAAAATAACATATCGACCTGGCTATCCAATCGTCGTAATTTTTCTGTTGAAATATTTTGTTTTCGGGCAATTATTCCATCAAAAATATCGCTAAATAAACCGATATACATAAGAATCAAAATTGCTAAAGCGCCATTTTCGCCAAATTTCCAGCCAAGAAATAAAATTACTGGCGCCATTAAAAGTCTTAAAAGAATAAGTAACTGCGGAATATTCATCTTTTTTTATATAAATAAATTCGCTCAAATATATTACTTTTTAAATATTTTCTTTGCCGAGCTTCTAGTGTGATTTCTCCCTTCGGTCGAAATGACAAAATAATACGATTTTCTTTTTTGCTATTCCAAAACGTTATAAACATAGTCTGTGTTTTCAACCACAGGATCGCAATATTGTTTGGTTCGTATTGTGTACCCGTGGTTTCAACCATGGGCTATATTTGACAATTGGATTTTTATTATTTTACTGCAGGATACTTTACAAATCTTCAATTTATATCTTTATAATTTTCTTATTGATTAAAGAATTTCCATACTTAATCTGAACATTATAAATTCCTTTAGCTAATCTTGATACATCAATTTTATTATCTTTATAAGCTGATAAATTAGTTACTATTCTTCCATTTACATCAAAGATTTTAATAGTTTGGATACTTTCACCATCAGGAAAGTTAATTTGAATAAAATCGGTTGAAGGATTTGGATATAAAGTTAATAACGGTTGTTTATCCATTGATATTACATTCAGATTATTTGCATATTTCCACAATTTGTTATCTTTTGCATAATATAAATAATCATTATAACTAATAGCCTCTGAAACATTGTCTAATGCAGCAATATTTTCAGCTTTTTGCAAATTATAATTGAAAATATAACCACTTCTTTCTTGCTTTTCATTTTCGGGTGATGTGATAAAATATTCATTGTTATTAATATTATAAATAAAAGCAGCAGCTTCATAAGCAAAAAAAGCAAGGGGCTTTGATCTTGATGGCATTTCCTTTATCTCAGATATTTCGTTATTACTAAGCTTCATAGACAGCAATGAAGTACCATTAGCGTTATTTGGTCCACAAAAAATTAACGAATCGTTTTTATATACAAAACTAGAAGGATAAAAATATTGTGACTTTTGTGCTGAATATATCATAGAAAGATCTTTATTAGCCAAATTAAACTTCCAAATTTCTAGATTTAAATAATCTGCAGAAAAAAACATAAAATAAAGATTTCCATTAACTTCGATAACATCACTAAAATCTGCTATTTTAAAGCTTCCATACCATGTTCCCCCTCTATTTATTGTGTTTTCAGGAGTTCCATCCGTCTCAAATAAATAATTTCTGCTAACAAAATACAATTTATTGGCACTTTTAATATATTGACTAAATGCTGCAGTACCACCTAATCCTGATCCATTACCATCCATTTGAGCTGATATAGGATATGTACCATCTGAGGTTCCATCACTTCTCCACACTCGAGAGTCATTCGAATTAACTACCTGAAAAGTAAATACAAATGTATTATTCAATTCACCTTCAAAAGTTGGTTTATTCCAAATAGGTAAATTATCTTTTATCAACACTGTTCCTTCTTTTGTACCATCCGTTTTCCAGACCTGCAATACATAATTGCTGGTTTTCATTAAAAAGAAAATTGAATTTCCTACGGTTGTAAGCTTCTCAACTCTACCTCTAAGAAAATCTGTAATTTTTACAGTTTCATTTATCCCATCTGTTTTCCAAATCTCTCCATTTGATTTATCATCCTTTGCAATAAAAAACAACTTACCATTTAATATAGCTGAACCTGTATTTAATATTCTTTTTGCATTAGAACCGTTACTTGCATTCATAAATTGAAGAATAGCTGTGCTCTCAGGAGTTCCATCACTTTTCCATATTTCAAAACCTGTATTTTCTGAGCTGGCTTCAAAGAATAAACTATTATTAAATTTTAAAAAACTGTTTGGGTTACTAGTAAAATCATAAATTTTCTGTTGAGCATTAAGTTTTATTATTATAAACAAGAAAAGTAAAAGTAGTTTTGTTTTCATTCAATTTTTTTTAAACTATTTATATGTTTTTTTGGCCTTAATTGAATGTAAATATATCATGATTTTACTTACTTTTTTATTTGTGGCAAAGTTTTTAATGAAAAAAAATGCATTTGGCTAAATCTAATTTACCAAATGCATTTCAAAAAATAATATATCTAAAACTCTACATATTCCTTCTATACTGCCCACCAACTTCAAACAGCGCCGAAGTAATCTGACCTAAAGAACAGACCTTTGTAGCTTCCATTAAATGGTCGAATAAGTTTTCGTTTTTAATGGCCGCTTGCTGTAACGTATTTAAATGCTCGTTTACTTTTGCTTCGTGGAAATTATGAAGATTGTCCAACATCGTAATTTGATATTGTTTTTCTTCTTCGGTAGCGCGAATGACTTCTGCCGGAATTACTGTTGGCGAACCTTTTGAGCTCAGGAACGTATTTACACCCACAATTGGGAAATCGCCGTTGTGTTTTAAAGTTTCGTAATACAAACTTTCTTCCTGAATTTTAGATCTTTGGTACATCGTTTCCATTGCGCCAAGAACTCCTCCTCTTTCTGTAATTCTGTCGAATTCTTGAAGAACTGCAGCTTCAACTAAATCGGTTAATTCTTCGATGATGAACGAACCTTGAATTGGATTTTCGTTTTTCGCTAAACCTAATTCTTTATTAATAATCAGCTGAATTGCCATTGCACGACGCACAGATTCTTCTGTTGGCGTTGTAATCGCTTCGTCGTAAGCGTTTGTATGAAGCGAATTACAGTTGTCATAAATCGCATATAAAGCTTGTAAAGTTGTTCTGATATCGTTGAAATCAATTTCCTGTGCGTGTAACGAACGTCCAGAAGTCTGAATATGATATTTCAGCATTTGTGCTCTTTCGTTGGCTCCGTATTTGTTTTTCATGGCTTTTGCCCAAATTTTACGTGCCACACGACCAATTACAGAATATTCTGGATCAACTCCGTTCGAGAAGAAGAAAGATAAATTTGGTCCAAAATCGTTGATGTTCATGCCGCGGCTCAAATAATATTCCACGTAAGTGAAACCATTTGAAAGCGTAAATGCCAATTGCGTAATTGGGTTCGCTCCCGCCTCAGCAATATGATATCCTGAAATCGAAACCGAATAAAAATTACGAACGTTTTTAGTAATAAAATATTCCTGAACGTCACCCATTAATCGTAAAGCAAATTCGGTTGAGAAAATACAAGTGTTTTGCGCCTGATCTTCTTTTAAAATATCAGCTTGAACCGTTCCTCTAACTTGCGATAATGTTTTAACTTTTATTTCGTTATAAACTTCCAAAGGTAAAACCTGATCGCCAGTAACGCCCAAAAGCATTAATCCTAAACCGTTGTTTCCAGCAGGAAGTTCACCTTGGTATTTCGGTCTTTCGATTCCTTTTTCTTTGTATAATTTGTTGATTTTGGCTTCGACTTCTTTTTCTAAATCATTTGCTTTGATGTAAATCTCACATTGCTGATCGATTGCGGCATTCATAAAGAAACCTAACAACATTGGCGCAGGCCCATTAATCGTCATACTTACCGAAGTTAACGCATGAACCAAATCGAAACCTGAATACAGTTTTTTGGCATCATCTAAACAGCAAATTGAAACTCCTGCATTTCCGATTTTTCCATAAATATCTGGACGTAAATCTGGGTCGTTTCCGTATAAAGTTACACTGTCAAAAGCAGTAGAAAGACGTTTTGCTGGCATTCCTGCGCTCACATAATGAAAACGCTTATTGGTTCTTTCTGGTCCGCCCTCGCCCGCAAACATTCGTGACGGATCTTCGCCTTCACGTTTAAACGGATATAATCCTGAAGCAAACGGAAATTCTCCAGGAACATTTTCTTGTAAATTCCAACGCAAAATATCGCCCCAACCTTCATATTTCGGCAAAGCAATTTTCGGAATCTGTAAATGCGATAAACTTTCAGAATGCGTTGCAATCTTGATTTCTTTATCACGAACTTTAAACGAGTAAACAGGATTTTTATACTTCGCTACTTTTTCATCCCAATTCAGGATAATTTCCCAATTGTACGGATCTAAGTCCATTTTCACTTTATCAAACTGATTCAGTAAAAGGTTTAAAAAGATTCTGTTTTCGTCGTGTTCAGCAATTCCGCTTGGTAAAACTGTGGAATCGTCTATTCCAGCTTTATTGATTTGAGGAATTTTTCCAGAAACCGATTCTATGGTTTTGAAAATTCCGTATAATTTCTGCGCTACCTTTTGCTGTGAAATGGCTGTTTCATCATAACTTCTATTATTCTCTGCAATTTCAGATAAATAACGCGTTCTGTGTGGCGGAATCACGAAGATTTTCTCGCTCATTTCTTTTGTGATTTCAAAAGTCGATTTCAAATCTGAAGCCGTTTTTTCGACCACTTTATCCATAATTGCTTTGTAAAGCGTATTCATTCCCGGATCGTTAAACTGCGAAGCAATCGTTCCGAAAACTGGCATTTCATCTGGACTTTTATCCCAAAGATTATGGTTTCTTTGATATTGTTTTTTTACATCGCGCAACGCATCCAACGCGCCACGTTTATCAAATTTATTTAAAGCCACTAAATCGGCAAAATCAAGCATGTCGATTTTCTCCAATTGCGTTGCAGCTCCAAACTCTGGTGTCATTACATATAAGGATACATCAGAATGATCCATAATCTCAGTATCAGACTGACCAATTCCTGAAGTTTCCAAAATAATCAAATCATATTTTGCGGCTTTTAAAACCTGAATCGCTTCGGCAACATATTTAGATAAAGCCAAATTTGATTGACGTGTCGCCAGCGAACGCATATATACACGAGGATTATTAATGGCATTCATACGGATTCTGTCTCCCAAAAGTGCTCCTCCTGTTTTTCTCTTAGAAGGATCGACAGAAATTAATCCGATAGTTTTTTCTGGAAAATCAATTAAAAATCGGCGAACCAATTCGTCTACCAAAGAAGATTTTCCGGCGCCCCCTGTTCCTGTAATTCCTAAAACTGGAATTTTAGAAGTTGTATTACTTTCATGGATTTTATCAAAAACTGGTTTTGCAATTTCAGGGAAATTCTCGGCTGCCGAAATTAAACGTGCAATTGCAGTTGGAATTTTATTTTCGATATGATCAATTTCTCCGTTTAGTTTATCTCCAATAGGAAAATCAGCACGTTGAACCAAATCATTAATCATTCCCTGAAGTCCTAGAGAACGACCATCGTCTGGAGAATAAATTCTGGTAATACCATATTCGTGCAATTCTTCAATTTCACTTGGAAGAATTACTCCACCTCCGCCTCCGAAGATTTTAATGTGCCCCGCTCCTTTTTCGCGAAGCAAATCATACATATATTTAAAGTATTCATTGTGTCCGCCTTGATAAGAAGTCATTGCAATGGCATTGGCATCTTCCTGAATGGCAGTATTTACCACTTCTTCAACACTTCTGTCATGCCCAAGGTGAATAACTTCAACCCCAGTTGACTGAATAATACGGCGCATAATATTTATGGCTGCATCATGACCGTCAAAAAGCGAAGCAGCTGTGACAATTCTTACTTTATTTTTAGGAATATATGGTATTTGTTGTTCCATTTTATGAATATGATAATTTTAAGCGACCAATGTACAAAATATTTTAATATTTGATCAGTCAAATAACATTATGTTAATAAATAAGAAAATATTTTTTCTTCAATATAAAGGTAACAATTCTTACTGCTAATTGATATAAGTTAAAGAAAACTTAAAGACATGGCAATTTCGCAACATTTAAACAAAATCAGGAAACATGTTTTGAGTACTCCGATAGTAATTTAGCATTGTAGAAAAGCCCCAAATTTTTACCTAAAAACTTACGTAGAAAAGTAATAACGTAAAAATTAAAAAAATGAGAACATTATATTCATTCACCGTAATTTTAAGTTTGAGTTTTTTTGTATTTTCTTTTAACAGAATTGAAAAAAGCAATGTTACACATACAAATACAAAAGCTTCAAATCATTTAACCGTTTACTACAATCAAAAGGATGTAAACGAAATTTCGAACGACTTCTTCAAAAGATATTCAGATTTAAGAAAATATAAGTCTGATGTAATGTCGTTGTACAAAAACAGAACACTTGGAACGATTTGGTTTGACGAGGATGAAATCAGCGAATTTGGCTCTGTTTTGTACGAAAAAGCAAAAAAAACAAACGATTTGATCATTCCGTATCAAAAAGAAATAGATCAATTGTTTAATGCTTCGTCAGATAAAAGCACACTTTCTCAAACCGATGCCGACATGCTTTTAAGTTCTTTGTATGTTGTATACACTAAAAAAAGCAATGCCGACAAAAAAAGAATCGCTTATGATGCAATGCTGAAAGATTTTTTAAACTACAGCACATTAGAGCAAGAAACAGCTACAGCTGTAACAAATGAAAAAGTTGAATTTGACCAATATTACAAATTACAAGATGCTCTTAAAAAATACAAAAGACTAGAAAAATCCAGCAAGTATAAACCTATTGTTCCAGAGGAATCACCATATAAAGAATTGCGTCCAGATGCGGTTTCAAGCACCATCGCACAAGTTAGAACTCGCTTGTATTTATTGGGAGATTTAAAAACAGATTCTAAAAGCAATGTTTATGATCGCGAATTGATGGATGCTGTAATGAAATACAAAGTCCGCAACGGATTTAAACCTAATTACATTTTGGCTGAAGAACACATTAATGAAATGAATATTTCGCTAGAAGCTAAAGTTGCAACCTTAAAACTTAACATGGAAAGATGCCGTGAGATTTCGGCTTTAATTGCAGCTAGCGATGAGTATGTTCTAGTAAATGTTCCTTCTTATGAATTGATTTATGTAAAAAACGGAAAAGTTCAATTGACTTCGCCAGTATTTGTCGGTGCGCCTTTAACTAAAACAACCATTTTTAATGGCGAAATTGACAGAATCGTTTTTAGTCCCTATTGGACAGTACCGCAAAGTATTGTGCAAAATGAGTTAAGATCTAAAATTGCTGCAGATCCAAATTATCTTGCAGAAAAAAATATGGAGATCGTTAACGGCCAAGTTAGACAAAAACCAGGACCAGACAATTCTTTGGGATTGGTAAAATTTATGTTTCCAAATCCTGATGATATTTACATGCACGATACGCCATCTAAAACATTGTTCGACTTTGAAAAAAGAACTTTCAGTCACGGATGCATTAATGTTAAAATGGCCAAAGAACTTGCCGTTGCCATGCTGAAAGATTATCCTGAATGGACTCAGGCAAAAATAGATAAAGCTATGGATGGCAAAGTAGAAAACAGTTTTAAACTGACAAAAAAAGTACCAATTTTCATTACCTATTTTACTTCATTGGTAAATGAAAAAGGAGAAGTTGGTTTCTTTCAAGATGTTTACGAAAAAGATGCCAATTTAAATGGCGAAACGCTTCCCAACACTGTGATTGTAAATCAATAATTTACGCCAATAATTTTAAGAGAGGATTTATCAAAACAAATTTGATAAATCCTCTCTTTTATTAATCAATAAAAAAAGTCGTAAAGTGTTATTTTCAAATCTTTTAAAGGCAATTACACTTTGAGATCCTCCTTTATTTTGCAGTAGAATTAAGCCCCATTTTTTTTATAAATGTTTAAAACTAAACTATTATGAAAACAAATAATATAGAAGGTCTTACAATGTTTGAAATAAACCTTTTGATTCAACAAGGAGGGAAATTTATAATATTTCCTTTCATTATCTCTGAAATGGTAAAAAGGATTAAAGAACCAAATATCTATTTTATACGCCCAAATGAAGGCACGTTCAAATATGCCTTAAAACACTTTTTTCTGAATTTATCGCTAAGCTGGCGTATTTTCCCTTTTGCCCCAATTTATATCGTCAAATCATTATTTTACCTAATGAAAGGCGGAAAAGATTATACTGAAACTATATTAAAAGATTTAGATACCAATAGACCTGTTTATGCGCCACAATTAAAACTATCGTATTAATATAGTTTCAAAATCTTTTACTTAAAATCATCTTATACTTTTATAAGGTGATTTTTTTTGTCTTATTCTATTATTTTAAAAACCTTTTGAGACTGGTATAATTATGCGTTAAAGGGAGATTTGCAAATCTTTTTTAATAGAAAATCAACAATGAAAAAATACATTTTAATTCTCAGTATTATTGTCTCAATTCTCCTTATTTCATGTAATAATTTTACATCAAAAAGCTCAATTACTTC
>RCUK01001557.1_pt1 | contig 14301 bp, 15 predicted proteins | sample 2166381 | NCBI WGS metagenome assembly RCUK01 (sample SAMN09932809, study PRJNA488358) | compost metagenome | isolation source: compost soil in an enriched community | place: Germany: Experimental Botanical Garden | reverse complement strand
TGGTCGAAAACGACGGCAACATCGAAGCAGCAATCGACTGGCTGCGCGCCAAGGGCCTGTCCAAGGCCGCCAAGAAGGCTGACCGCGTCGCTGCTGAAGGCCTGGTCGCCGTCGCGTCGAAGGAAGACGGCAAGGGCGAAGTCGCCGCCGCCATCGAATTCAACGCGGAAACCGACTTCGTCGCTCGTAACGACCTGTTCCAGAACGCCGCCAAGTCGTTCGCCCAACTGGGTCTGGACCATCACTCGGTCGAAGCCCTGCACGGCGCTGAGCTGGAAGCCGGCAAGACGGTCCAGGACGAAGTGACGAACATGATCGCCACCATCGGCGAGAACATGCAACTGCGCCGCGCCGCCCGCCTGTCGGTGTCGGAAGGCGTGGTTTCGACCTACGTCCATAACGCCGTGTCGCCGGGCGTCGGCCGCATCGGCGTTCTGGTGGCTCTGGAAGGCGAGGGCGACAAGACCGCTCTGCGCGAACTGGGTCGCAAGATCGCCATGCACGTCGCTGCTACCGCTCCGCTTTCGCTGAACACCGACGACCTGGACCCGGCCGCCATCGAGAAGGAACGCGCTGTCCTGATCGAAAAGGCCAAGGAAGAAGGCCGCCCGGAAAACATGATCGAGAAGATCGTGGAAGGTCAGATCAACAAGTTCCAGAAGGACGTGGTGCTGTCCAAGCAGCCGTTCGTCATGGACCCGGACGTGACCATCGAGCAACTGGTCGCCAACTCGGCCAAGGAACTGGGCTCCTCCAACCTGCACCTGGCGGGCTTCGTCCGTCTGGCGCTGGGTGAAGGCGTCGAGAAGGTGGAAGGCCCCGACTTCGCGGCCGAAGTCGCCTCGATGATGGGCGGCAACTAACACCGAAGTTTCTTCCTGAAAGGGAAGAATTTTCAAAAGGGCGCGTTCGGCTTTGATGGCCGGCGCGCCCTTCGTCTATGATGAGCCGCCGATTCACCTCGCGCGGATGCCTAACCCCAGTATCCACGGACCCAGACCCATGCCCGACGCCTCTCCCGAATTCCGATACAAGCGCGTCCTGCTCAAGGTCTCGGGCGAGGTCCTGATGGGCGATCAGTCCTATGGCATCGACATGAAGACCGTCGATGTGGTGGCGGCCGCCGTGGCCCAGGTGGCGCGCGAGGGCGTCGAGATCTGCCTGGTCATCGGCGGCGGCAATATCTTCCGCGGCCTGTCCAAGGCCGCCGAGGGGATGGACCGCGCCAACGCCGATTACATGGGCATGCTGGCCACCATCATGAACGCTCTGGCCATGCAGGGCGCCCTCGAGAAGATCGGCGTGGACACGCGGGTCCAAAGCGCGATCCCCATGGCCGCCATCGCTGAGCCCTATATCCGTCGTCGCGCCATGCGGCATCTGGAAAAGGGACGGGTGGTGATCTTCGCCGCGGGCGTGGGCGCCCCCTTTTTCACGACTGATTCGGGCGCTGCGCTGCGCGCCGCCGAAATGGGCTGTGACGCCTTGCTGAAGGGCACCAGCGTGGACGGCGTCTATACCGCCGACCCCAAGAAGGACCCTTCCGCGACCCGTTATGAGACGCTGAGCTATCAGGACGTCCTGGCCAAGGACCTGCGTGTCATGGACGCCTCGGCCATTGCGTTGATGCGCGACAGCGAGATTCCGATCGTCGTCTTCTCAATCCGTGAGGAGGGCTCGCTGCGCAAGACGCTGAGCGGCGAAGGCACCTTCACCGTCATCACTAATAAGGCTGCCTAAGCGGCCTCGACCCGAACGACAGACCAAGGAAAACCGCCATGGCCAAGCCTGATCTCAAGACCTACCGTGACCGCATGGAGAAGTCCGTCGACTCGTTGAAGGAAGACTTCGCGGGTCTGCGCACTGGTCGGGCCAACTCAGGCCTGTTGGATCCGGTTCAGGTTGAAGCCTACGGTTCGAACTCGCCGCTTAACGCGGTGGCCGCCATCAGCGTGCCTGAGCCGCGCATGATCTCGGTCAGTGTCTGGGACAAGGGCATGGTCGGCCCGGTCGAGAAGGCCATCCGCGCCGCCGGCCTGGGTCTGAACCCGATTGTTGACGGCCAGACCTTGCGTATCCCGGTGCCGCCTCTGACCGAAGAGCGCCGCAAGGACCTGGTCAAGCTGGCCGGCAAGTACGCCGAGCAGCAGAAGATCGCCGTGCGCAACGTGCGTCGCGACGCCAACGACGACCTGAAAAAGGCCGAAAAGGCCACCGAGATCAGCCAGGACGAACAGAAGAAGATGGAAGCTGAGGTCCAGAAGGACACTGACGCCGCCATCAAGAAGATCGACGAGGCCTTGAAGGTCAAGGAAGTCGAGATCATGCAGGTCTGACGCAAGCCAGCGTCGGGAGGTATCCAAGCAATGTCGGCCGAGACCGTCGCCACGGGGCCTGAAAAGGGGCCGCGTCACGTCGCCCTGATCATGGACGGCAACGGTCGCTGGGCCGAGCGTCGCGGTCTGCCGCGCGTCATGGGGCACCGTGAGGGGGTTCAGGCGCTGCGGCGCACGATCAAGGCGGCCCCGGACTTCGGCATTCGCTGCCTGACGGTGTTCGGTTTCTCAACCGAAAATTGGAGCCGCCCGGCGGACGAGGTGTCGGACCTGATGGGGCTGGTGCGGGCGTTCGTCGGCAGCGACCTCAAGCGGCTGGATGAGGCGGGCGTGCGTATCCGCATCTTGGGGCGCCGCAAGGGCCTGCCCGGCGACATCGCCGCCATCGTCGATCGCGCCGAAGCCCAGACCGCCCACAACACCCGATTCCTTTTGCAGGTGGCGTTCAATTATGGCGGGCGGGCTGATCTGGTGGACGCGGCCCAGCGGCTGGTCGATCAGGCGCGCGCCGGACAGTTCGACGGCGACGTGACCGAGGACGACCTCGGGGCCGGCCTGTCGACGGCGGGGGCGCCGCCGGTGGACCTGATCGTGCGAACCTCGGGCGAGCAGCGGCTGTCCAACTTCCTGTTGTGGGAAGCCGCCTACGCCGAACTGGTGTTTCAGGACATCCTTTGGCCGGACTACGGCGCCGAGGCTCTGGCCGAGGCGGTGTCCCTCTATGGTAATCGCGAGCGGCGATATGGCGGGCGCGACGTCCTGTCAGACGCCGATGCGAAGACGGCGGTAGGTTGATGGCGTTGAAGATCGGTGACATCGGCCTGAGAGCGGCCTCGGCCGTGGTGCTCGCGCCGGCGGCCGTGCTGGCCACCTGGGCGGGGGGCGGCTGGTTCTGCGCCCTGGTCGTCGCGGCCTGCGGTCTTTTGGCGTTCGAGTGGGCGCGGATGAGCGCGCCGCGCTTCTGGCGTTCGGTCGGGGCGGCCGTCGCGCTGGCGCTGATCGTCGCCGTGGTCGCAGCGCACGTCGGCCAGATGTCGCTGGCGCTTATCCTGCTGGTTTTCGGCGCTCTGGCGGCAGGCCTGTTCGCCCGTTCGCGCGGGGCCGAGGCGCTGGATGCGGCCTACGGGGTTCTCTATCTCGGCTGGCCCTGCGTCCTGTTGATCTGGCTGCGTGACCTGAACGACGCGCAGGGCCTCTACTGGACCGTTCTGGTCTTCGCCGTGGCCTGGGCGTCCGACATTCTGGCCTATCTGGTCGGCAGCGCCGTGGGCGGCCCCAAGCTGTGGCCGCGCTTTTCGCCCAACAAGACCTGGTCCGGGTTCATCGGCGGCCTGATCGCCGGGATGATCGCCGGCGCCGCCATGGCAGGCTGGCTGGAAATGGGCCGTCTGAACATCTTCTGGGGCGGCGTGCTCGGCCTCGCCGCAGCCCTGGCCACGATGGCGGGGGACCTGTGGGAATCGGCCTTGAAGCGCCGCTTTGGCGTCAAGGATGCGGGCAACATCATTCCGGGCCACGGCGGCCTGCTGGATCGTGTCGACGGCCTGATGTTCGCCGTCGTGGTCGTGGCGGCGGGGCGTGTGATTGTCCTGATGCTGGGGCAGGGCGCGTGATCACCCGCAAGATCAGCGTGCTGGGTTCGACCGGCTCAGTCGGCGCCTCGACCCTGGACCTCATGGATCAGGCCGAGACGGCCGGTTCCGGGGCGTTTCAGGTCGAGGTCCTGACCGGCGGCGCCAATATCGCCCGTCTGGCTGAGCAGTCGCGGCGCTGGCGACCCAGGATGGCGGTAACGGCGGACCCCGCGCGCCTGTCGGAACTACGCGATGCCCTGGCCGGAACCGGCGTCGAGGCGGCGGCGGGGCCCGACGCCATCGTCGAGGCCGCGACGCGGCCTGTGGACTGGGTCATGGCTTCCATCGTCGGTTCGGCGGGGCTGCGCTCGGCCTGGGCCGCCGCCGGCACCGGCGCGACCCTGGCCCTGGCCAACAAGGAAAGTCTGGTCTGCTGCGGTCCGGCCCTGATCGAACGGGTCAAGCGCAGCGGCGGCAAGCTGATCCCCGTCGATTCCGAGCATTCCGCCATCTTCCAGGTCTTCCCGGCTGAGGCGCCGGAACAGGTGTCGAAGCTGGTGCTGACCGCGTCGGGCGGGCCTTTCCGCACCCTGCCGCGCGAGGCCATGGGACGCATCACCCCGGAACAGGCGGTGGCTCACCCCAACTGGAGCATGGGCGCCAAGATCTCGGTCGACAGCGCCACCATGGCCAACAAGGGTCTGGAACTGATCGAGGCCGCCTATCTGTTCGCCATGACGGGCGACCGGATCGACGTCGTCGTGCACCCCGAATCAATCATCCACAGCCTTGTGGAATATGTGGATGGTTCGACCCTGGCCCAGATGGGGCCGCCCGACATGAAGACCCCGATCGCCTGCGCCCTGGCCTGGCCTGACCGGCTGGCCTGGCCCGCGCCGAAGCTGGACCTAGCGGCGCTGGGCCGTCTGACCTTTGAGGCGCCCGATATGGCGCGCTTCCCGGCCTTGCGGCTGGCGCGTGAAGCCCTGGCGGCGGGGGGCGTGGCACCCATTGTTTTCAACGCGGCCAACGAAGTCGCGGCCCTGGCCTTCCTTGACCGTCGGCTGGGCTTTCTCAATATTGCCGCAGTCGTCGCCGACACCTTGGAGCGTGCGACGAATGCGGGGGTGGGTTCCGGTTCCGACGACGCCTGTGACGCGGCCCTGGCCGTTGACGCAGCGGCCCGACGGATTGCGAACGACATCATCGCCTCGCTCGCGATTGCAGCCTGAGGGCGACAGGAGACATGACTGGGATGCTAGGTGTTCTTGGGCAAGCCCTGATCTATGTCGTGCCGTTCCTGCTGGTGCTGACGCTGGTCGTCACGGTCCATGAACTGGGCCACTTCCTGACCGCGCGCGCCTTTGGCGTGAAGATGGAGCGTTTCTCCATCGGCTTTGGCCGCGCCATCTTCCAGCGCACCGACAAGCGCGGCGTCGAATGGCGTCTGGGGTGGCTGCCGCTGGGCGGCTACGTCAAATTCGCCGGCGATCTGGATGCGACCGGCGTGCCGGACAAGATGGGGCTTGAGGCCCTCAAGAAGGATCTGATCGCCGCCCACGGGGCGGGCGCAGAAAAAGATTATCTGTATTTCAAGCCCTTGTGGCAGCGCGCCCTGGTCGTTGCGGGAGGCCCGCTGGCCAACTTCGTGCTGGCGATCTTTATCTTCACCCTGCTCTTCAGCCTGGTCGGGGTCGAACTTCGCCCCGCTCGGGTGATGCAGGTTCAACCTGACTCGCCGGCCGCCGTTGCCGGTTTCCTGCCGGGCGACTTGATCACCCGCGTCAACGGCAAGCTGATCGCCGACGGCGGCGAGGTGACGCAGGTCGTGGCGCTCAGCAGCGGTGATCCTGTCCAGTTCACGGTCGAGCGTGCGGGCGCCGACGTGCAACTGACCGCCACCCCGGAACGCAGGATCGAAGAGAACCCCATCGCCGGACGGGTCTCGGTCGGCCGTATCGGCCTTGCTCTGGGTTCCAGCCGCAATGAAATGCGTCAAGTGCGTTATGGACCGATCGCCGCCGTGGGCCGTGGGTTCCAGGAAACGGGCAATATCCTGAGCACCACCTTCACCTATATCGGCCGTATCTTCACGGGCCGCGAATCGGGCGACCAGTTCAGCGGACCGCTTGGAATCGCCAAGGCTTCGGGCGCCCTGACCAACGCGGCGGTGGCGGCCAATCCTGATCCCCTGGCCATGGCGGGAAATCTCCTGCTGACGTTGACCAGCTTCGCCGCCATACTTTCGGTCGGAATCGGCTTTCTTAATCTGCTGCCCGTTCCGGTGCTGGATGGGGGGCATCTGATGTTTTACGCCTATGAGGCGGTGGCGCGTCGGCCTGTCGCCGCTCAGGTTCAGGAGGCGGGATATCGCGTCGGCCTTGCTTTGCTGGCCAGTTTAATGTTGTTCGCGACCTGGAACGACCTGCAGAAACTCAATCTCTTCAAATTCCTCGGCGGGCTCGTCTCGTGAGCCGACGCCAGCCCCCGATGGTTCCCCGAATGATTCAGAACGACAGTCGCCTCATGATCCGAACCCGTGGCCGTATCCTTGGACCCAGCGCCGTGGCGCTGGCCGTCGCCGCCGGCCTGGCCGGTCCGGCTCTGGCGCAGACCGCGCCCGCTGCGGCCGCAGCCGCGCCGCAGGACCCGCAGGTCGTCATCGCCGCCCCGGCTGAGGAGCGCGCGGTCGTCAACCGCATCCTCGTGCGCGGCAATCAGCGCATCGATCAGACCACGGTTCTGTCCTATCTGCCGATCCAGCCGGGCGACACCATCGACGCCGCGACCATCGACGTCGCGGTGCGCACCCTGTCGCGCACGGGTCTGTTCGCCAACGTGCAACTGGGCCTTCAGCCGAACGGCGATCTGGTGGTCGAGATCGCGGAAAACCCGATCATCAACCAGGTGACGTTCGAGGGGAACAAGGCCCTTACCGAGAAGAAGCTGACGGACGAGGTCACGATCAAGCCGCGCGGCATCTACACCCGCGCCCGCGTTCAGGAAGACGTCGGCAAGATCATCGAGCTGTACCGCCTGTCGGGCCGCATCTCGGCCACGGTGACGCCCAAGCTGGTCCAGCTGGAGCAGAACCGCGTCGATGTCGTCTTCGAGATCGACGAAGGCCCCGAAACCGGCGTCGCCGCCATCACCTTCCTGGGCAATACGGCCTTCTCGGATAACGACTTGCGTGACGTCATGGTCACCAAGCAGTCCAGCTGGTGGCGTCTGTTCAGTTCGAACGACAACTACGATCCCAACCGCCTGGATTACGACCGCGAGCAACTGCGGAAGTTCTATACCAACCGGGGCTATTACGACTTCCGCATCCTCTCCTCTGTGGCGGAACTGAAGCCTGACAACAGCGCCTTCGGCATGACGATCACCCTGGAAGAGGGCGACCGCTACAAGTTCGGCGAGGTCAAGGTCGTGACGGAAAACGACCGCCTGAACGCGGACTTTCTGCAACGCCTGCTGCCGATCCGTTCGGGCGACCTGTATGAAAGCGACCGTATCGAGAGCGCGGTCGATGCGCTGACGTTCGCGGCAGGCTCGGCGGGCTACGCCTTTGTGGAGATCAATCCGAGCTACCGCGCCAACCCGGAGACTGACACGGTCGACGTGACCTTCAACCTGAAGGAAGGCCAGCGTGTCTATATCGACCGGATCAACGTCGTCGGTAACACCCGCACCCTGGATTCCGTCATCCGTCGCGAACTGATGGTCGGCGAGGGCGATGCCTTTAACCGGTCGCTGGTCGAGAGGTCGCGCAACAATCTCCGCGCCCTTGGCTTCTTCAAGGACGTCAAGATCGAGGAAACGCGCGGCAGCGCCCCCGACCGCAGCGTTGTCAATGTGACGGTGGAGGAGCAGCCTACGGGTGAACTGTCCGTCGGCGCGGGCTTCAGTTCGGTCGATTCCTTCGTGCTCAACCTGGGCATCACGGAGCGCAACTTCCGTGGTCGCGGCCAGAATGTCGTCGCTCGCGCCGAGTGGGGCTCCCTGCGCCAGCAGATTGATTTCCGCTTCACGGAACCGAAGTTCCTGGGACGCGACCTGCGGGCCGGCTTTGACCTGTTCCACACCCGCTATGACCTCAGCGAATACTCGTCGTATGATTATCGTTCGACGGGCGGCGGGCTGCGGCTTAGCTACCCGCTGAACGGGTATTCGCTGTTCAGCGTTCGCTACTTCCTGAAGAATGATGAAGTCATCATCCCGAGCGGCTACTGCGGTAGCGGCCAGGGATCGTCGGCCCTGTGTGATCAGGCCGGCGCCTTCATCAACTCGTCGGCGGGCTATACGCTGATGGTTGACCGCCGTAACGACCCTGTGCGCCCGACGCGCGGCTGGACGGCCTCGATGCGTCAGGATCTGGCCGGCATCGGCGGCGACGTGAACTATCTGAAGACCGAGGCCGACGCCTCCTGGTACTATGGCATCAGCCCGGCCTGGGTCGTCAGCGTGCAAGGTTCGACCGGCTATGTGTCCGGGTGGAACGGTGATCCGATCCGGATCAACGATCGCTTCTTCAAGGGCGGGAACACCTTCCGCGGTTTCGAAACCGCAGGCATGGGCGCGCGTGATCTGACCACGACCGATGCTCTGGGCGGCAACTTTTACGCTATCGGCACGGTTGAATTGACGGTGCCGAACTATCTGCCCGACGAATACGGCATCAAGACTTCGTTGTTCGCCGATGTCGGCACGCTGGGGATGCTGGATGATCGCTACACGGTCAACTCGACGACCGGTCTGCCGAATTCGAACATCGTCGACAACCTCGCTCTCCGGGCCGCGGCGGGCCTCAGCATCCACTGGCGCTCGCCTATGGGGCCGATCCGCTTTGACCTGTCGAAGGTTCTGTCGAAGGAAGATTACGACAAGACCGAGACCTTCCGCTTCTCCACTTCGACCCAGTTCTAACCGCAGCCTTCCAGACTGCTCAAAGGTTCAAGATGAAACTGTTTGCTATCGGCGCCGCCGCCCTTGTCTCGCTCTCCGCTTCGGCGGCGATGGCCCAGACTCCAGCTCAGGTCACCCACGGCGCAGCCATTCCCGGCGTCTGCGTCTTCTTCAGCCAGGGCGCTGTCGCGCAGTCTAATGTCGGCAAGGCTGTCGCAGCGCGTCTGGAGCAGTTGGAGGGCGAAATTCGTACCGAACTCCAGCCCTACGCCACCCATATCCAGACCGAGGGGCAAGCTCTGCAACAGGGCGCATCGACCATTCCGGCTGACCAGCTGACGCAGCGGGGTCAGGCTCTTCAGCAGCGCTATCAGGAATTCCAGACCCTGCAGCAGACCCGTTCCGACGAGTTGCGCTACACCGCCGCCATGCAACAGCAGGCCATCGCGCAGGCTATGGACCCTCTGGTGATCGCTGCTTACCAGGAAAAGGGGTGCAGCGTCCTGCTCAATCGGGAAAGCATTTTCATCGCTAACCCTGCGATGGATATTACGGCGACGGTCGTGCAGCGTCTGAATACGGCCTTGCCGACGCTCAGCTTCAACCGCATGCCGGTTCCGGCACAGCCGCAGTCGTAAGGCGGGCAATGCCCGATCCGAGGTTCTTTCAGACCCTGTCGTCCCTGACGGTCGCCGCCCTCGCCGAACAAATCGGCGGGGAGGTGGCCCGGGGCGGCGAGGTCGTCATCTCGGCCGTTGCGCCCCTGTCCAGTGCGGACCGGGGCGCGATTGCGTTTCTGGGAGACCGCAAGTTCGCGGCGGCCCTGGCGGCGACACGGGCCGGTTGTGTGATCGTGCCGGCCTCGGCTGTGGACCATGCGCCCACTGAGGCCGCCGTCATCGTCTCGGGCGAGGCTCAGGCGTCATGGGCGAGAGCTTCGGTCCTGCTGCACCGGCCGGTCCGACTGGATCGCGCTGTCAACGCCGCCGAGGCCGTCGAGGACGACACCGTGGTGGTCGAGCCGGGCGCCATCCTGGGCGAGGGGGTTCGCATCGGGCGCGGCACGCGCATCGGCGCCAACACCGTCATCGGGCCGGGCGTCCAGATTGGCCGAAACTGCCTGATCAGCTCCAATGTCACCATCGGTTTCGCCCTCTTGGGCGATCGGGTGAAACTGTTGGCCGGGGCGCGGATCGGCGAGGCGGGCTTCGGCGCCGCGGGGTCCAGGACAGGGCCGGTGGACATTCCCCAACTGGGCCGTGTCATCCTGCAAGACGGCGTCACTGTGGGAGCTAACTCCTGCATCGACCGGGGCGCCTATGATGATACGATCATTGGCGAGAACACCAAGATCGATAACCTGGTCATGATCGGCCACAACTGCGTCATCGGCCGCAACAACCTGATGGCCGCCCACACCGGTATCTCGGGCTCGGTCACGACCGGCGACAACTGCATCTTCGGCGGCCGGGCGGGCGTGGGCGACCACATTACCATCGGCGAGGGCGCTCGCGTCGCGGCCGGCGGAGGGGTCCTGGCCGACATTCCGCCGGGTGAAATCTGGTCCGGCTATCCCGCCAAGCCGCTTCGCCAGTTCTTGCGCGAGACGGTGTGGCTGTCCAAAGAGGCGTCCCGGAAGAAGGGCGCGAAGGAATCGAAAGAATGAGCGAAGACAACAAGATCGACTACGCCGAGGTGATGCGTCGCCTGCCGCACCGCTATCCCTTCCTGCTGGTCGACAAGGCCGAGGACTTCGTGGCGGCGACCTCGATCGTCGGCATCAAGAACGTCACCCACAACGAGCCCTTCTTCCCCGGCCACTTCCCGATCGACCCGGTCATGCCGGGCGTGCTGATCGTCGAGGCCATGGCCCAGACGGGCGCCTTGCTGATGTCCAAGTCGCTGGATGTGGCCGTGGCGGACAAGGTCATCATGTTCATGTCCATCGACGGGGTGCGCTTCCGCAAGCCGGCCCGTCCGGGGGATCAGCTGCGCATGGAGGTCAAGGTGATCCGCGCACGCGGCGACGCCTACAAGTTCCGTGGCGAGACCTTCATCGACGGCAAGCTGGCAGCCGAAGCCGAGTTCATGGCCATGGTCGTGACCGTGGCGGAGCCCGCCCAGTGACCATCCACCCGACCGCCGTCGTCGACGCCTCGGCCCAGATCGCCGACGGGGTCGTGATCGGCCCCTGGTGCATCGTCGGTCCGGGCGTGACCCTGGCCGAGGGCGTAAAGCTGGTCAGCCATGTGGTGATCCAGCAGGACACCAGCGTCGGCGCGCGGACGGTCATCCATCCCTTCGCCGTCATCGGCGGCGACCCGCAGCACAATGGCTACAAGGGTGAGCCTGTCCGGCTGGAGATCGGCTCGGACAACGTCATCCGCGAGCACGCCACCTTCAACCGCGGCACCCCGCAGGGCGCAGGCGTGACGCGCGTCGGCTCGAACGGCCTGTTCATGACCGGCGCCCACGTCGGCCACGACTGCGTCGTCGGCGACCATGTCGTCATGGCCAACAACGCCACCCTCGGCGGTCACGCCCGGGTCGGCGACAAGGTCTTCCTGGGCGGCCTTTGCGCCGTACACCAGAACGGCCGGGTGGGGCAGGGCGCCATCGTCGGCGGTCTGGCCGCCGTGACGCGCGACGTCATCCCCTATGGCTCGGCCTGGGGCAACCACGCCAGCCTGCATGGCCTCAACCTGATCGGATTGAAGCGCAAGGGTTACGGCAAGGACGCGGTGCGTCGTCTGCTGGCCGCCTATCGCGACCTGTTCGAAGGCGAGGGCGTCTTCGCCGAGCGTCTGGATCGGGTCGAGATGACCTATGCCGACCTGCCCGAGATCATGGAGATCGTCGCCTTCATCCGCGAGGGCGCCAAGCGACCGCTTTGTCTGCCGGGCAAGGAATGACGCTGACGCCTCGTTTGGCGCCCAAGCTGGGCCTGATCGCGGGCGGCGGCGACTTGCCGGCCAAGATCGCGACGCGGTGCGAGGCTGAGGGGCGGGCGGTCTTCATCATCCGTCTGGCGGGGTTCGCCGACGCCCATCTGGTGCGCTGGCCGGGCGCTGATTTCGGCATGGCCGAGATCGGCCGCATCCTGAAGACGATGAAGGCCGAGGGCTGCGAGGCCGTCTGTTTGGCTGGCTATGTGAACCGCCCGGATTTCAAGACCCTGAAGCCTGATTTCAAGGGCGCGACCCTGCTGCCCGGCATCGTGGCGGCGGCGACCAAGGGCGACGACGCCCTGTTACGCAAAATTCTGTCGGTGTTTGAATCCGAGGGTTACGCAGTCGAGGGCGCTGACGATATTCTGGGCGGCGAAGCCTTGCCTGCGGGCGCGCTCGGCGCAGTCACGCCGACGGCGGAGCAACTGGCAGACCTGACGAAGGCGCTGCACGTCGCTGAAAAATCAGGTGAACTGGACATCGGTCAGGGCGCGGTCGTCTGTGACGGCCTGGTCCTGGCGGTCGAGGCGCAGGAAGGCACGGACGAGATGCTGCGCCGCGTGGCGGGTTTGCCCGCCGATCTGCACGGCGCGCCGGGCGCGCTGAAGGGCGCGCTGGGCAAGGCCCCCAAGCCGATTCAGGATCTGCGCGTCGATATGCCTGTCATCGGATCGACGACGGTCGAGCTGGCCGCCGCCGCCGGGCTGGCGGGCATAGGCGGCTTCGCCGGGCGGCTGATCATCATCGACCATGAGGCTCTGGTGGAGGCGGCTGACCGTCTGGGCATGTTCGTCTGGGGTGTGGCCAAGGCAGAGAAACCATGAGCCGTCCGCTTAAGATCATGCTGGTCGCCGCCGAGGCATCCGGCGACGCCCTGGGCGCCGGTCTGGCCCACGCCTTGAAGATGCGGCTGGGCGCGGACGTCGCCTTCGTCGGCGTCGGCGGCCCCAGGATGGCGGCTGAGGGCGTGGTCAGTCCGTTCGACATCGCCGAACTGTCTATTCTGGGCTGGATTGAGGGGCTGAAGGCCTATGGCCTGGTCAAGCGTCGGGTGGCAGACACGGTCGCGCTGGCCAAGGCCGAGCGGCCGGACGCCGTTGTTCTGATCGACAGCTGGGGTTTCACCATCCGCGTGGCCAAGGCGCTGCGCGAGGTCCTGCCGGGCGTGCCGCTGATCAAGTACGTCGGGCCTCAGGTCTGGGCTTCGCGTCCGGGCCGGGCCAAGACCCTGGCCGCCAGCGTCGATCACCTGCTGTCGCTCTACAGTTTCGACGCGCCCTGGTTCGAGCGCGAGGGTCTGCCGACGACGGTCGTGGGCTCGCAGGCCCTGCACGTCGATATGGCCAGCGCCGACGGCGCCCGCTTCCGCGCCGCGCGCGGCATCGCCGCCGACGCGCCCCTGTTGCTGGTCCTGCCGGGCAGTCGGCCCAGCGAGATCACCCGCATGACGCCCGTCTTCGAGGCGACGGTGAAGCGGCTGAAAGCGGCCGACCCCTCGCTCGAGATCGCCGTCGTCGCCGCCGGCACCGTAGCCGCCGACGTGGCCGGCCGCGTCGCCGCCTGGCCCTTCCGCGCCCATCTGGTGCAGGAGGCCGACAAGTACGACGCGATGAAGGCCGCCAACGTCGCCCTGGCCACCAGCGGCACGGTCTCGACCGAGTTGGCCCTGGCCGGCGCGCCCATGGTGATCGCCTACCGGATCGACGGGCTGTCCTATCTGCTGATGAAGAATCTGGTGACGGCCAAGCACATCACCCTGTTCAACATCGCCGCCGACGACCGTATCGCGTCCGAATTCATCCAGAACGACGCCACGCCCGAGAAGTTGACCGATGCGGTCGGGCGCCTGCTGGCGGACCCGCAGGCTGCGGCCGATCAGGCCGAGCGTCAGGCGGCGGCTCTGGATCTGATGGGGCGCGGCGGACCCGATCCGTCGGAACTGGCGGCGGACGCGGTGTTGAGGGTGATCGCGGCGCGGAAGGGCTGAATGGCCGGTTCTTCCTCTAGGTTGAAGTCTGCTTTCGACCCATCAGAGACCTTCGATCTCAATCCGGGCTTTGTTGCCCTGAGCCCGGCGGCCCGCCCCAAAGTTCGAAGCACATGGCCTTCGCAGCGTTCACATCCTGCCCCCAATAATCCCATTCCGGATAGGGAGAGTCTGCTCGCTCAAACGCGAAGCAGTCCACGCCATCATCACCGACCTCAAGCACGGTTTTGGCAAAGCTCTTGGTGTTGGTGGTGGATACGAGCCTGATCATTCGATCAGGCACCCTTAGCCGCCCGTCAGAAAGTCCGCTGGGCGGCGCAGCCTAGCGCGTCATCCAGGGCTTGTTGGAGCCGGATTTGACGGTGACGGACTGGTCGCGCTGGAGGCCGCCTTTTTGCGGCGGACCGGGGCGGGCCTTCTGGGCCGCCTGCTTGAGGCGCAGGGCGCGCTGGGCGGGCGTCTCGGCGGGTTTGTCGTCGGGGTTGCTCATGAGGCCAGCGCCTATTTCTTGCGGAACTGGTCCAGGGAGACGACCTTGGGGCCGTCGTCGT
>RCUK01001550.1_pt1 | contig 14361 bp, 10 predicted proteins | sample 2166381 | NCBI WGS metagenome assembly RCUK01 (sample SAMN09932809, study PRJNA488358) | compost metagenome | isolation source: compost soil in an enriched community | place: Germany: Experimental Botanical Garden | reverse complement strand
GGTCAAGGCCGGCGCGCAGCAGGCGGTCGTAGCGGGCGCGTTCGGCGGCAATAGTTTCGGGCGTCCAGGCGTAGAAGCCTTCGCCCGTCTTCATACCGTGGCGGCCGTCGGCGGCGCGTTCGGTCAGGCAGCGCGCGGGGTGGTCCGCGTTGCAGAACGTGGGGTACATCGTGGCGCCCGCGGCGGCGTGCACGTCGATGCCGGCGTGGTCGCGCTGCATGACGGGGCCGGCGGCCAGGAAGCGGAAGCCAAAGCCGAAGCGCACGGCGGCGTCCACGTCTTCGGGCGACGCAATGCCCCGGTCGATCAGGTCAAACGCCTCGCGCGACAACGCATGCTGCAAGCGGTTGGCCAGAAAGCCCGGCAGGTCTTGCTTGACCTTTACCGGCACGCTGCCGCAGCGGCGCATGAAGGCAATCAGCGAATCGGCGCAGGCGTTGTCGCTGGCTTCGCCCAGCACCACTTCCACCAGCGGCACCAGGTGCGCGGGCATGAAGAAATGCAGGCCCAGCATGCGGCCGCGCGTGTCCAGGCCCTGGCTGATGGCGCTGATCGGAAAGCTGGAGCTATTGCTGGCCAGGATGGCGTCGGGGCGCGCGCGCCGAGTCAGGTCCGCGAACAGCGCCTGCTTGATGTCCAGGCGTTCGGGGATGCATTCAATGACCAGATCCACCGTGGACCAGTCCACCTCGTCCAGGCTGGCGGCTGTGGCCAGCAGCGAGGCGTTGGCCTCGCGCCCGATCGTCTTCAAGTTTTCAGCCACGCGCGCGGGCAGGCCCAAAGCGCGTTCCGCATTCGATTCGATCACGGTGGTGCGGCAGGCGGCGCGCGTCAGCACCACCGCCACGTCGGCGCCCATCGTGCCGCCGCCCACCACCACTGCATGCGCCGCGCCCGGGTTGGGCAGCGCTGTTGCGTCCGTCTGCATGGTTTGCTCCTGTCATTGCATCGTCGTTGAGGGCGAGTGTAGAGAAGGGCGTTTGATAGATGAATCAGATTTTTTGGATAGAATGATCGACAAAACAGATCAATTAAACCCGGGTGTAGAGACATGCAGATCAACCTTTCGATGCGCGACATCGATACCACGCTGGTGCTGGGCCGCACGCTGAATTTTCGGCAGGCGGCGGCGCAATTGCATTTGTCGCAATCTGCGCTATCCACCCAGATACAACGTATCGAAGAGGCCTTGGCCGTGCGCCTGTTCGACCGCACCACGCGCACCGTGCGGCTGACGGCGGCGGGCGAGGTCTTCATGCAGCAGGCCGCCACCTTGCAGGCGGCGTTTCGCGACGCCATCGCGGCGGTCAGCAGCATCACCAGCGCCGAGCAGGGGCAGGTGTCGGTTGCCGCGCTGCCGTCGCTTGCCGCGCGCTTGCTGCCGCGCGTGCTGATGACCTATCGCCAGGCGCACCCGCACGTCGCCCTGAAAGTGCGCGACACGCTGTCGGGCCCGGCCTTCGATCTGGTGCGCGCGGGCGAGGTCGACTTCGCCCTGACCGCCGCCGACCCCCAGCACGCCGACCTGCACTATGTGCCGTTGATGTCCGACAGCTTTCTGCTGCTGATCCCCGAGTCGCACCCGCTGGCCAAGTCCCGTGGCCCGCTGCGCTGGGCCGACACCGCCACGGCCGAGCACGTGTCGATGGTGCAACCCAGCAGCGTGCGGCAATACACGGAATGGGCGTTTCTGCAAAACCGAATCCGCTTCACGCCCGCGTTTGAAGCCGAACACCTGACCACCATCGTGGCGATGGTGGAATGCGGCTTCGGCGTGGCCGCACTGCCCGAGATCGCGGCGGGCGCCGTGGCGCAGACGGGAATCGTGCAACGCCAGCTGATCGGGCCGGTGGCGGAAAGGTCGATTGGCTTGGTCACGTCACGCAATCGCAGCTTGTCGCCGGCGGCGGCGGCGTTGGTGGGGACGTTGAAGGAGTATCTGGCGTTGCAGGGGCGGTGAGCTTGCCGCATCAGGATCCTTGATCTATACGTACCTTCGTACATCCAAGGAGAAGCTCACATGCGAGTCTTTAAGTTCGGTAGCGGTCTGGCCTTGCGTCTGCCTGACAACGTGGTCGATGCGTTGAACCTCAAAGAGGGCGACGATGTTGAAATCCAGGTCAAGGATGATCGCTGTTTCGAAGTGCGCAAGACGGTCGACGAGGAAGAGGCGCTGGCCAGGTTGCGTAAATTCCGTGGGAAGCTATCCGCGGATTTCATCTTCAACCGAGACGATGCGAACCGCCGCGATTGGTAGCGCGGATTTTTTCTATCCAGCCTTGCCTGATTTATGAAGCGCTGCGGGATTTCACGCCCGCAACCGCGTCTGCTCCGACGCCAGATAGGCGTCTCTGGAAGGCAGCAAATGATCCCGGCATATCGCCATCAGCGCATCCCGGTCGCCCGCGCGCAGCGCCTGGATCATGGCCCAGTGTTCCTGCCTTGCGCGCTCACGGTAGGCGGGTGCGACCAGCGTGCCGAAGCGGATCGGATGGGTGCGGCGGGCGTATTCTTCAATCGCCTGGCCCAGCACGGCGTTGTCCAGCAGGCCGAAGAATTCGCGGTGAAAGCGTTGGTTGCTGCGGAACACGCGGCGCGCGTCGCCGTCGGCCACGGCAGCGTCGTGTTCGCGTTGCACCATGACCAACGCCGCCAGCCGCGCTTCGGGCACGGGTAGCGGCATCTGGCTGGCGGCGTGAACTTCCAGCACTTCGCGCAGCGCGTACAGCTCCATGACTTCGCGCGCGGAAAACGTCCGTACGACCGCGCCGACGTTGCGCTTTTTTTCCACCACGCCCAGCAATTCAAGCTCGGTCAGCACTTGCCGCACGGCATGGCGCTTCATGGAAAAGCGCGCCATCAGCTCGTCTTCGGTCAGGCGCTCTCGCGGGTGCAGCCGGCCGAAGACGATGTCTTCTTCCAAGGCCGCCACCGCGGATTGCGTGGCGTCGGGGGCCTCTGCTTGCAGGGCGTCGGGCGTGATGGCGTTCATGTCGGATTGCTTTGAGTCGGTTTACTTCTTGGGCACCGTGTCATGCGTAACCCCGGCGCGCAGGAAGTCGAAGTCGACGCCCTGGTCGGCCTGCGTCACGGTTTGCAGGAAGAGCTTGCGGTAGCCACGGTCGGCGGTGGGCCGGGTGATGGGTTTTTCCGCCGCGCGGCGCGCCAGTTCGGCATCGTCCACCAGCAGCGCGATTTCCCGATTGGCGACCGACAGCCGGATGCGGTCGCCATTTTGCACGTAAGCCAGCGGGCCGCCAATCGCGGATTCGGGCGTGACGTGCAGCACGATGGTGCCGGCGGCCGTGCCGCTCATGCGGCCATCTGAAATACGGACCATGTCCTTCACGCCCGCGCGCGCCAGCTTCTTGGGGATCGGCATGTAGCCGGCTTCCGGCATGCCCGGTGCGCCGGTCGGGCCGATGCGCTTGAGCACCAGGATGTCGTCAGCGGTCACGTCCAGCGCGTCGTCGTCGATGCGGCGCGCCATGTCCTCGGCGTCTTCGAACACCACGGCGCGGCCTTCATGTTCCATCAGCTTGGGGTTGGCGGCCGACTGCTTGATGATGGCGCCGCCCGGCGCCAGATTGCCGCGCAGCACGGCCAGGCCACCCACCGGATAGATGGGCTGCTCGGCGGTGCGGATCACGTCCTGCTTGAAGGGCGCGGGGGCGTCGTCCAGTTCCTGGCCCAGCGTGCGGCCGGACACGGTCATCACGTCCAGGTGCAGGTAAGGGCGCAGTTCGCGCAGCAGCGCCAGCATGCCGCCGGCATCGTGGAAGTCTTCCATGTAGTGCTGACCCGAGGGCTTCAGGTCCACCAGCACGGGGGTTTCACGGCTGATGCGGTCCAGGCCCGCCAGGTCGATGTCGATACCCAGGCGGCCGGCGATGGCGGTCAGGTGGACGATGCCGTTGGTGGACCCGCCAATCGACAGCAATACGCGCAAGGCATTTTCAATGGACTTGCCGTTGATGATCTGGTCGGGCGTCAAGCGCGACGCGGCCATGGCGACGGCGGTGGCGCCGGTGCGTTCGGCCACGCGCACGCGGTCGGCGGTGACGGCGGGGGCGGACGCGCCGCCCGCCACCATCATGCCCAGCGCTTCGGTGATGCAGGCCATGGTGCTGGCGGTGCCCATGACGGAACAGGTGCCCACGCTGGCGACAAGCTGGTTGTTCACGTCGGCGATTTCGGGCGCGTCGATCTCGTCGGCGCGGTAGCGGCCCCAGTAGCGGCGGCAGTCGGTGCAGGCGCCCACGCGTTCGCCGCGGTGCGAGCCGGTCAGCATGGACCCCGTGACGAGCTGGATGGCCGGCACGCCGGCCGACGCCGCGCCCATGAGCTGGGCCGGCACCGTCTTGTCGCAGCCGCCGATCAGCACCACGGCATCCATGGGCTGGGCGCGGATCATTTCCTCGGTGTCCATGGACATGAGGTTGCGCAGGTACATGCTGGTGGGCTGCGAGAAGCTCTCGTGCACCGAGATGGTGGGGAAGTCCATCGGCAGGCCGCCCGCCAGCATGACGCCGCGCTTGACCGCTTCGATGAGCTGGGGCGCGTTGCCGTGGCAGGGGTTGTAGCTGCTGCCGGTGTTGACGATGCCGATGATCGGACGGGCCAGGGCGTCGTCGGACAAGCCGGCGCCCTTGATGAACGCCTTGCGCAAGAACAGCGAAAAGCCCTTGTCGCCGTAGTTCGTGAGCCCGCGCGCCACGCCCTGCGCGGTGGCGCTGTCGCTATCAAAAGGGCCCATCGCGGGCTTGTTGCCCTTGGTCTCGTCCGTCATTTTCAGTCCCGATAATATTATTGATAATCGTCGCCCAAGATCATATCCAGCCTTTGAAAGCGGCGGCAAGCGGTTTCTACGTGCGCGAATATTGATCTGAATTAACGATCAGTCGATAGAAAAATTTTGATTCTTCTATCAAGAACACGCTCCTAAACTGGCGCGGTTGACGAGCCGGGCGTCCGTCCATTCCTATACTCATCCCGGCTGGAGAGACCTTATGTCAGACCTGCGTCTGCGGCCGCGCCGTGCCGTCCTGCTATCCCTGCTGGCCTTGTGTGCCGGCGTGTCCGCCCCGGCCATGTCCGCCGATGCGTACCCGGACAAGCCCATCCGCCTGATCGTGCCGTACCCGCCCGGTGGCGCAACCGATGTGATCGGCCGCGTGCTGGCGCAGGAACTGACGGGCGCGCTGGGCCAGTCGGTGATCGTGGAAAACCGCGCGGGCGCGGCGGGCAACATCGGCGCCGACCAGGTCGCCAAGGCGCAGCCGGATGGCTACACCTTGCTGATGGGCGCGCTGACCAGCCACTCCATCAATGCCGCCTTGTACCGGGGCCGCGTCACGTATGACGTGGAAAAGAGCTTCGCGCCGGTGTCCATCGTGGGCACGGTGCCGCTGGTGTTCGTGGTGAACCCGTCGGTGCAGGCCAAGACCTTGTCCGAGTTCATTGCCTTGGCCAAGTCCAAGCCGGGTTACTTCACCATGGCGTCGGCCGGCAACGGTTCGCCGCAGCATCTGGCGGGCGAAATGTTCAAGCGCGCGGCTGGCGTCGACATCCTGCACGTGCCCTACAAGGGCAGCGGCCCCGCCATGACCGACCTGATGGGCGGCCAGGTGCTCAGCATGATCGAAACCGTGCCCGCCTCGCAGGCCAACATCAAGGCGGGCAAGCTGCGCGCCCTGGCGGTGACCTCGCCCCAGCGCGTCGACGCCTTGCCCGACGTGCCTACCGCGGCGGAAGCCGGTCTGAAGGACTTCGAGGTCAGCTCGATGTTCGGCATCGTGGCCCCCGCGAACACGCCGGCGCCCGTGATCGACCGCCTGAACGGCGAACTCAAGAAGATCCTGGCCAAGCCGGAAGTGAAGGCTTCGCTGTTGAACCAGGGCGCCATCGCCACGTGGACCTCGCCGGCGGACGCCAGCGCCCGCATCTCGGCCGAGGTGGCCCGCTGGACCAAGGTGATCGACGAGGCCGGGGTCAAGGGCGACTGATACGCCGCACCCGGCGCGCGCTGCGCCATTTACGCCACACGCCGGAAGTCCGCTCAGGATTTCCGGCGTTTTTGTTTGCGCGAATGCTGAAAAGAAACGCAATAAAAAAACCGCGCGCCTGGATCCGGACGCACGAAACCAGCCTGTATTGCGAAGGTTTACAGGGTAACGATGGACTGCGCCGCAATAAACCGCAATACACGAATTTGGGTACTCAACAATCTGGTTGACCCCAAATTGAGTAGACCGTAATGTGCTTTGCGGGCCATCTTAGGGCGGCGGGGGGATACCAATGACTGAGAACCAGGACGAAAAATCGATCCTGCACACGCATTTCGGTACGCATAGCCCATATTGGCGTTTAACCGCCGATAGCGATGCGATCGAGCTCGCCGCGGTCAAGGGCGCGACCAATATCGCGATGGCGTTACGCCCGGACCAGGCGGACGTCATCCGCGGGCTGACCGGCATCACGTCCAGCGTGCGCATCGACATCTCGCTGTACGGCGACCTGCTCCACCTGCACCTGGTGGGCCGCAAGATCAATCCCAACGAATGGGCCGGCACCGCGTCGGCCCATACCGATACGGAATCGGTCGCCAAGGACCTCGTCGAAGGCCTGTCGTTCGCCGAAACCGTCGTGTCCGAGGCCAACTCGGTCATTGTCATCGTCGACCAGAACGGCCGGGTGCAGCGCTTCAACAAGCTCAGCGAGGAATACACCGGCAAGCGCGAACAGGACATCGTGGGCCGCAGCGTCTTCGAGATGTTCATGACGCGCGAAGAGGCCATCGCCTCGCGGCGCAATATCGCCGAGTTCTACAAGCGCGGGCAGTCCTATGAAGTCGAGCGCACGATCAATACGGTCAAGGGGCGCCGGCTGTTCCTGTTCCGCAACAAATTCGTCACCAGCGGCAGCGGCGAAAAGCGCGTCTACCTGATCTGCTCGGGCACCGACATCACCGAAGAACGCCAGGCGCAGGAACGTTTGCGCGTGCTGGCCAACACCGACATGCTGACCAACCTGCCCAACCGCCACGCGATCACCTCGCGGCTGAAGGCGGCGCTGGCGGCGGGGCAGGAAGGGCGCGGCGGCGTGCTGTTCCTGGACCTGGACAACTTCAAGCGCATCAACGACCACTACGGCCACGGCTTCGGAGACCGCCTGCTCAAGGCGGTGGCGGTCGCCATCTCGACCTGCCTGTCCGAGGGCCAGACGCTGGCCCGCCTGGGTGGCGATGAGTTCATCGTCCTGCAGGAGGAGGCGCAGGCCTGGCAGCTGGAAGCCACCGCGGAACGCATCATCGAACGGCTGCGCGAGCCCTTCCGCCAAGGCCTAATCGAGGTCTACACGAGCTGCTCCATCGGCATCGCCATGTACCCCGACCACGGCGCCGACCTGGACAGCGTGGTGCGCAGCGCCGACATCGCCATGTATGTGGCCAAGGAAGCAGGGCGGCATACCTACCGCGTGTTCCAGCCCGACATGGACCGCCGCAACGCCGACTACGTGTGGCTGGACACCAACCTGCGCAAGGCCTTGTCCGAGAACCACCTGATGCTGTATTACCAGCCCAAGCTGGTGGGCCGCACCGGTGAAGTCCACAGCGTCGAAGCCCTGTTGCGCTGGCGCTCGCCCGAACGCGGCATGGTCTGCCCCGGCACCTTCATTCCTTATGCCGAAGAGTCGGGCCTGATCTCGCCGCTGGGCGTCTGGGTGATGCGCGAAGCCGCCCGCCAGGCCGCGGCCTGGAAGCGCGACGGCCTGAACATCCGCATCGCCATCAACATGTCGGCGCGGCAGTTGGACGACAAGGGCGTGGTCAGCGACTTCATGCGCGCCATCGGCGATGCGGGGCTCGAGCCTTGCATGCTGGATATCGAGCTCACCGAAAGTTGCCTGATCGATGACGAGGGCGCCGCCATCGACCTCATCAAACAGTTCCGCCAATTGGGCGCGCGCGTGCACCTGGACGACTTCGGCACCGGCTATTCGTCGTTGTCGCAACTGGCGCGCATTCCGCTGGACGCCATCAAGCTGGACGCCAGCTTCGTGCGCGGCGTGAACGAGAACCCGGTGTCGCAAGCGCTGGCCCGCGCCATCGTGGCCGTGGCGCGCACGCTGGAATTGAAGGTGATTGCGGAAGGCGTGGAAACGCTTGAGGAAACCGCCTTCCTGGATACGCTGGGCGTGGACGCCAAGCAGGGCTATCTGTATGCCAAGCCCATGCCCGCGAGCGAGTTCGTTGCCTGGCTGGCCCAGCGGCGCCGGCTGCATCTGATCGCCTGATGCAGCCAGCGCGATGCGCGGGCGCGCTCAGTGCATGGTGGCTTCCTGCACGGCTTCGCTGCTGACGGCGCTGCGGCGGTTCTGCGCCAGGACCAGGCGTTCCATGTAGGCGCGGTCTTTCGGATCGATCGAGAACGCGGCATCGACCCAGTCCTCGGTGATGTCCATCAGTTCGGAGCGCGACAGGTTCAGCACGCGCTGGCGGGCGCGCAGCATCGCGCGCATGCCGTTGAGCTTGGGCCGCATCACATCGATGAAGGTGCGCGTCGCCCGGTACGCCTCGCCCGGTTCGAACAGAGCGTCCACCAGCCCCTTGCCGTGGAACCATTCCGCCGTATGCGACTCGCCCGAGCTGATCAGCTCTTCAGCCAGTTTCATGCCCGAACGGCGCGCCACCAGCGAATAGCCGCCCATGCCCGGGAACAGGTTGAACGCCATCTCCGGAAAGCCCATGCGCGCATTGTTCTGCGCCAGCACGAAGTGGTGCGCCAGCGCGGCTTCAAAGCCGCCGCCCAGCGCCGTGCCCTCGATCATGGCCAACGAGATCGCCCCGGTATCGAAGCCGCGCGAGGCCGCGTGCACGCAGTCCACGCAAGCGCGTGCATAGGCCCGCAGCGCTTCGCGCTTGCCGTTGCGGATGGCTTCGGCGAAGAAGTTCAAGTCGCCGCCCACGTTGTAGATCTGCGGCACCAGCGAACCGGTAACCCAGAAGTCGATGGGCAGGCCCGAGTCCTTGGCGGCGCGCGCCAGGGTCATGATTTCGTCGATGAGTTCGTGGTTAAAGCACGGCCGCGGTTGTGCGCGCAGCATCATCCACATGACTCGGCGTCCCTCCTCATAAAAGGCCGAGATCTGCTTCATGTTGCCCGCGGCGGTGAAGGGGTGGCAGTCTGTATGAATGAGTTGATTCATTTGCTTTCGTCCAATCGATCAAGGTGAGTCGGAGTACTGCCGGGTCAGCCTAAACCAGAGCTTCCGGGTGCCGTCTCATGCAAACCTCGTCCGGCTGGCCAGACTTGGCCGTAGGTCGAACTGCCGAGTGATTAACGAAAAAGTCTTGCCAACCGATGCAAGGTCTCGGCCTCTCGGGCGAGACGCGCATCGCCGCAACGGATGACCAAGCTCGCAAATTCGCGACCTTGCGGGCAGGGCGCCAAAGCGCTTCTGGTCCGCATGCCGTCATGCGTTCGGATGAGGATGTTGCAGCACTGCAACAAGATTGAGTCTCATTTGTAAATAGAATCAATTCTCGATAGCATCGCGCCTTTCATTTTCCTGAATCGACGTAAAGGTCTTGCGATGTATCCGCCGTTTGTCCCACGCTCCCTCTTTTTGGCGGTAGCGTTCGCCCTGTCATCCGCCTTGCCGCAGGCAATGGCCCAGACCGCCCAATTGCCCGCCATCAGTGTCGAAGGGGTCAACGCCGACGACCCGCGTGTGCCGGAAGTCACCACCGCCACGCGCACGCAGACGCCGGCCCGCTACGTGCCGCAGACCATCGACACCGTGAAGGTCGAAAACGTGCAGAACTACGGCGTCACGACGATCAGCGACGCGCTGTCGGGCATGCCCAACGTGTCCAGCGCGCAAGACACCCGCTTCGACTCGGTGCGCATACGCGGCTTTGACGCCAGTAATGATTTCTATCTGGACGGCATCCGCGACGACAGCCAGTACGTGCGCGACCTGCACAACATTGAACGCATCGAAGTGCTGAAGGGGCCGGCCGCCGTGCTGTACGGACGGGGCAGCCAGGGCGGTATCGTCAACCGCGTGAGCAAGGCGCCGCAGCCCGGCCGGGAGTCCAGCATCGAAGCGCAGACCGGCAGTTGGGACCTGCGCAGCGTGTACGGCGACCTGAGCGCCGACCCGGGTGAAAACGTCAGCGTGCGCCTGAACGTGGGCCAGGAAGACAGCAACAGCTTCCGCCACAAGATCGGCGGCACGCGCCAACTGGTGGCGCCCGCCATCAACTGGCGCATCACGCCCAACCTGGACTGGCTGGTGCAGTACGAATACAGCCGCTACGACCGCACGCCCGATCGCGGCATCCCCAGCGTCAACGGCCGGCCCGCCGACGTGGGCCGCAGCACTGTCTACGGCGACCCTGATCGCGACTACATCGACGACCGTGCGCAATCCTTCCGCTCGCGGCTGGCCTACACGCTGGCGCCCGATTGGCAACTGCGCTACACGCTGGGCGTGTTCAAGCTGGACAGCAATTTCGACAACACCTACCTGACGGGCTACAACGCCGCCACCGGCAAGGTCACGCGCACGCGCTGGCAGCAGGACCTCAGCACGCGCAACATCACCAACAACCTGGAAACCGAAGGGGTGTTCCATACCGGCGGCATCGAGCACCGCGTGCTGTTCGGGGTGGAACTGGCGCACCAGGACCGCTCGCCCACCTTGTATTCCGCCGCCACGCGCGGGCCAGGCGCGCAGCCCGTGCCGGCCCTGGATCTCTACGACCCCGACTTGTCCCGGCAGCACAACGGCACCATGGCGCTCAGCAGCGACGCGCGCCACAAGGTCAAGAGCCAGGGCTACTACGTGCAGGATCAGATCCGGCTGAACGACGCCTGGCAGGTATTGCTGGGAGTGCGCATGGACCGCTTCAACATTGATTCCACCAACCGCCTGCTGGACGCCTCGGCGTCGCACGACAGCAGCGGCGTCAGCCCGCGCGTGGGCCTGGTGTGGTCGCCGCTGCGCGACCATTCCTTTTATGCGTCGTACAGCAAGACGTTTTCACCCACCGGCGGCGGCACCATCGGCATCACGCCGAACGCGCGCGGCAACACCAACGAACTGGACCCGGAACACACGCGCCAGACGGAAGTGGGCGTCAAGAGCGATTGGCTGGACGGACAGCTGAGCACCACGCTGTCGCTGTACCAGCTTGAACTCTATAACCGCCGCACCACCGACCCCAACGACCCCACGCTGGTGCTGCTGACCGGCAAGCAGCGCTCACGCGGCATCGAGCTGACCGCCGCCGGCCGGCTGACGGGCAACTGGTATCTGCGGGGCGGGATCGGCCTGCAAAACGCCGCCATCATCGAAGACAACAACGGCATGGCGGGCAACCGCGTCAGCAACGTGGCGCGGCGCAACGGCAGCGTGTTCCTGACCTACAAGCCGGCCGAGGGCCTGTATGGTGAAACCGGGCTGACCTTCGTGGGCGAACGCTATGCCGACAACACCAACCTGACGACGCTGCCGGGCTATGCGCGGTGGGACGCGCTGGTGGGTTATCGCACCGGCAAGTGGGACTGGCGCCTGGCCATGCGCAACATCACCGACAAGACCTACTACGGCTCGGCCACCAGCGCCGGGCAGATCCAGGTGGGCGAGCCGCGCACCGTGGTGGCCACGGCGCAATACCGGTTCTGACGCCGCGCTCAGGCCATGCCGCCGTTGGCGCGCAGCACCTGGCCGTTGACCCAGCCACTGTCGGGGCCGGCCAGGAAGGACACGATGCCGGAGATGTCTTCCGGCTGGCCCAGCCGTTCCAACGGCGGCATCTTGGCAAAGTGCTCGATCAGTTCGGGGCTCTTGCCCTTCAGGAACAGCTCGGTGGCCACCGGGCCGGGCGCCACGGCGTTGACCGTGATGCGGCGCCCGCGCAGTTCTTTGGCGAACACGTGCGTCAGGCTTTCCACCGCGGCCTTGCTGGCGATGTAGATGGCGTAGCCCGGCAGGTTGGTCGCCACGGTGGTGCTGGACACGTTGACGATGCTGCCGCCGTCGGCCAGCCGCGTGGCGGCTTCGCGCAGCGTGTTGAAGGTGCCGCGGGTATTGATGTTGAAGGTCTGGTCGTAGTCTTCGTCGCTGGTCTGCGCCAGCGGCTGCACCTTCAGTACGCCTGCGCTGTTGACCAGCGCGCTGATGCGGCCCAATTCCGATTCCACCTTGTCGAACAGGGCGCGCACCTCGGCGGGCTTGGCCACGTCGGCCCGCACCGCCAAGGCACGGCCGCCGGCCTGGCGGATCTCGTCGGCCAAGGCCTCGGCGTGCGTGGCGCTGGCCGCGTAGTTGATGGCGACGGCATAACCATCGTGCGCCAGGCGGCGCACGATAGCGGCGCCAATACCGCGCGACCCGCCGGTAACCAGGGCGACGCGCTGCGATGCGTGATCAAGGGCTTGCGTATTCATGTGACGGCTCCAGTGAAAGGGGAAGGCAAAGCAGGAAGCGAACCTGCATGAAACGCATCATGAACTATTCCAAACCGAAAATAATTACCCTATATTCGCTAAGTTAATTTCATTTGCATTAATAATCGGCAAGGGTTTCCATGGACCGTTTCCAGGAAATGCAGGTGTTCGTCCGCATCGCCGAGCGGCGCAGTTTTTCGCAAGCGGCGGAAGACTTGCGCATCCCGCGCGCCACGGTCACCAACCTGATCAAGCGCATGGAAAAGCGCCTGGGCGCGCGGCTGCTTGAACGCACCACCCGCCAGGTGCGCTTGACGCATGACGGCGAGGCCTATTACCAGCGCTGCGTGCGCTTGCTGGCGGACCTGGAAGAGGCCGACGGCGCCTTCCTGAACACCGCGCCCAAGGGGCTGCTGCGCGTCAATGCGCAAGGCACGCTGGCCAAATATTTCCTCATGCCGGGCTTGCCCGGCTTCCTGGAACGCTATCCCGACATCGTCCTGCATCTGGGCGAAGACGACCGGCTGGTGGACCTTGTTCGTGAAGGTGTGGACTGCGTGCTGCGCTCGGGCACCTTGCAGGATTCGTCGCTGGCGGGCAGGCAGATCGCCTTGATGCCGCAGGTGACGGTGGCCAGCCCCGCGTATCTGGCGCGCTTTGGCGAACCCACCGGCCTGGACGATCTGGCCGGCCACCGGGCCGTGGACTACATCTCAAGCGCCACGGGCCGCGCCATGCCCCTGGACTTCATGGTGGACGGGCGCAACGTCACGGCGCGGCCGGCGTCCGTGGTCAGCGTGACGGGCGCCGAGCTCTACACCAGCGCGGCGCTGGCCGGCCTGGGGCTGGTGCAGGTGCCGCGCTATCGCGTCGAGCGCGAACTGGCGGCCGGGCATCTGCGCGTCGTGCTGCCGGATCTGCCGCCCGCGCCCATGCCGGTCTCGGTGCTGTATCCGCAGAACCGGCAGGTGTCGGCGCGGGTGCGCGTGTTTACGCAGTGGCTCGCCCAGGTATTCGCCACCGCGTTCGATCAGACGATGCCGGTCAGGTAGTACACCGCAATCACCACGAACACCGACAGCGTTGAAATCAGCGTGATGGCGAAGATGTCGCCATACGACTGGCGATGCGTCAGGCCGGTGACGGCCAGCAGCGTGATGACCGCGCCGTTGTGCGGCAGCGTGTCCATGCCGCCGCTGGCCATGGCGGCAATGCGGTGCAGCACCTCCATGGGAATGCCGGCCGCCACCGCGCCGTCGATAAAGGTCTGCGCCATCGCGGCCAGCGCGATGCTCATGCCGCCCGAGGCCGACCCGGTGATGCCCGCCAGCGACGTCACCGCCACGGCTTCGCCGATCAGGGGATCGGGAATGGCCTTGAGCGCGTCGGCCACCAGCAAAAATCCCGGCAGCGCGGCAATGACGCCGCCAAAGCCATACTCGGCCGCCGTGTTCATGGACGCCAGCAACGCGCCCGACACGGCGCTTTTGCTGCCTTCGGCAAAGTGCGCCTTGATGGCGGAAAACGAAAACAGCAGGATGGTTGCGATGCCCGCGATCAACGCGCCCATCACGGCCCACAGCGCCACCTGGTCGGCGGCATTGACGGGCAGGGGCTGGGCCAGGCCGGGCAGGTCCACTTCGGCGCCCGCCGGATACCAGCCGGGAATCCAGCGGGTCAGCAGGAAATTCACCACCCCTACGACCACCAGCGGCAGCAGCGCGATCAGCGGATGGTGATTGCGTTCGGTAGTCGGGGTAGTGGGTTCGTTGCGCAGTTCGGTGCCATAGGTTTCGCCCGCCGCCGCCGCGCGCTTGCGCCGCCATTCCAGATACGTGATGCCCATGGTCAGCGTGAACGCCGCGCCGATCAGGCCCAGCCAGGGCGCGGCCCAGGTGGTGGT
>RCUK01001549.1_pt1 | contig 14366 bp, 12 predicted proteins | sample 2166381 | NCBI WGS metagenome assembly RCUK01 (sample SAMN09932809, study PRJNA488358) | compost metagenome | isolation source: compost soil in an enriched community | place: Germany: Experimental Botanical Garden | reverse complement strand
GCTCTAATGTCTAAAGTCGTTGTATTTTCTTCCATATAAATATTTTTAAAACCTTTTTAAAACCTTGATTTTTATGCCTTACTTTTGAGAGTGCAAATTGAATATTTTTTGAGAAGTAAGATGTTAAAGAATGGTTAAAACTTCGACCAATGCACTAATTTTAAGGACGAATTGTGATTCTATTTTTATATTTTTAAGAACTTTGATGATTATGCTTTAGAAATGCATAATTATTACCAAAAATAACGCAATAAAACCATGAGCAAAACAACGTTATCGCCTATAATTTCGGGCACTATGAATTGGGGAGTTTGGGATAAAAACCTTACAACTAAAGAAATGGAAAATATGATACAAATCTGTATCGAAAACAAAATTACCACTTTTGATCACGCTGATATTTACGGATCCTATACTACAGAAGCCGATTTTGGAAAAGCTTTCCAGGCAAGTAAAATTTCAAGAGAAAAATTACAGTTAATTACCAAATGCGGAATTCAGATGATTGCTGAAAAGCGTCCCGAGAACAAAATCAAACATTACGAATATTCGAAAGAATATATTATCTGGTCTGTTGAAGAATCGCTTAAAAAATTAAAAACAGATTTTATTGATGTTTTTTTATTGCACAGACCAAGTCCGCTAATGCAAGCTGACGAAATTGCTGAAGCGGTGGAGAAATTAAAATCAGAAGGAAAAATTATTGACTTCGGACTTTCAAATTTTACTAGTTCTCAAACTGAATTAATTCGTTCGAAAACAGAAGTAAGCTTTAATCAGGTACAATTTTCAGCGACACATTATGAAGCCATGATTGATGGAAGCTTAGATTATATGCAAACACACGGAATTCGACCATTGTCATGGAATCCACTTGGAACGGTTTTTAGAGAAGATACTAAGAAGACACGCCGTTTGAAAAAACTGCTTGCCGATTTGGTTCAAAAATACAGTTTTGGTTCAGATACACTTTTGTTGGCATGGATTTTAAAACATCCTGCAGGCGTTATTCCGATTGCGGGAACAGTAAATGTTGCCAGAATTCAATCGTTGATGAAAGCCGTAGAATTAGAAATGGATAAAGAAGACTGGTTCGCGATCTGGACAGAAAGTATGGGCGACGATGTGCCTTAATAAAATATTCTGAAAATGATACGCCTCGAAAAATTTGATAAAAAGTTTTATTCTGAATTGATCAATTCCATCAAAAATGCAAAAGATTTAATGCAGTTTGGTGGCCCCGAATTTTCTTTTCCCTTAACGGAAAAGCAAATTGATAAAACACTTTCTGATGAAAACAGAATTGCTTTTAGAGTTGCCAATTCTTCTGATGGAAATACGATCGGACATTGCGAAATTTATTTTAATCAGGATTCTGCAAAATTAGGCCGAATCCTGATTATCGATCAAAATCAAAGAGGAAAAGGAATTGGGGAGCAAATGGTAATTTTATTACTGCAATATATTCTTGAAAACAGAAAAGAAAGAAATGTTGAATTGAATGTTTTCGATTTTAATATTAGTGCCATAAAGTGTTATGAAAAAGTTGGTTTCACTATTAATCCGGATAAAAAACTTATAAGGGAAGTGGATGGCGAAACCTGGACGGCGCTCAATATGGTGTTGAATTTAGAGGAATGGAAAAATAAAAATTAAAAAATGTTTGCCACAGATTAAAGGATTCTCACAGATTGAAAAATCAATTTAGTCCTTTAATCTGTGGCAAAAAAAATAAAAAATATAGAATGAAAAAAACAGTTTTAATTACTGGAGCTACAAGCGGAATTGGAAAAGCCACCGCACAAATAATGGCAAAAAACAATTATAAAGTTATCCTTTGCGGAAGACGTAAAGAACGTTTAGTCGAACTAGAAAAAGAACTTTCGGCTTTTACAGAAGTATATTCACTTTCATTTGATGTTCGTGATAAAGAGGCTGTTTTTTCAACTATCAATTCGTTGCCAACAGAATTTGCGCAAATTGACGTTTTAATTAATAATGCCGGAAATGCACACGGTTTAGACCCAATTCAAAATGGAAATATTGACGATTGGGACGCCATGATTGATATTAATGTAAAAGGACTTTTGTATGTTTCAAAAGCTATTATTCCACAAATGATTGAAAGAAAAGCGGGACATATTATCAATATTGGTTCAATTGCCGGAAAAGAAGTGTATCCGAACGGAAATGTGTACTGCGCATCAAAACATGCGGTTGACGCCATTAATAATGGAATGCGAATGGATTTGAATCCATACGGAATTAGAGTAGGAGCAATTCATCCGGGAATGGTTGAAACTGAATTTAGTGAAGTTCGTTTTAAAGGCGATGCCGATAGAGCAACAAATGTTTATAAAGGTTTAGAACCTTTACAAGCTGAAGATATTGCTGATATTATTCATTTTGTAGTGTCAAGAAAATACCATGTAAACATTGCCGATTTAGTTGTATACCCAACAGCGCAAGCGTCAGGAACGATAGTCAACAAGAATATTTAGATTATTAGACATTGGACTTCTTAGATTTTTAGACTAGCTTAGACAGCTAGACATACAATTATTAAGTGTAAAATTTAAGAAGTCCAATGTCTAAGAAGTCTAAAAATCTAACATCTAAGAAGTCTAAAGAAATGATCAACAAACGCCTTTTAATAAAAAACCTGCTCGCTCATAATGACGAGAGCAGTTTTTATGACAAAAAAAGGCAGTTGAATTTGCATACGCGCGAAGGAAAAGGAAAATTCTTAAAACATATTTGTGCCTTATCGAATTCAAATCCAACTAATAATTCTTATATCGTGGTTGGTGTTGAAGATCAGGACAATGAAATTGTCGGCGATGATTTCTTTGATGATAGCAGAATTCAGAATCTCGTCAATGCGTTTTTAGAAAATCCACCTAAAATTCAATACGAGAATGTTCCGTTTCCGAATCTTCCAAAAGACAAAGTAATCGGATTGGTGACGATTAAACCGAAGAACAAAATCTCCTATTTCAAAAAAGGAATTCATACCATTTTGGCGAATAGTGTCTTTATTAGGCGGGGCAGTAATTCGGTTCCTGTTGAAGGTGAAATAGAGAAGAATTACCAGAATACAGAAACGGTTATCGGAATTGAAAACAGTTCCCGAAATAGCATTCAATATACACTTGACGGTGTTATCGACTTTATGAATTTCAGGCATAAAGACATGTCGCCGAAATATAATGTTTTTAAAGAATTATTTGTGATTTGCTGGGCGGGAGTTCCTAAAAAATCGCGTGATAAAACCTTTCTTTCCAGAGTCGATATTGAATTGATTAACGAACAAATTAAACTTTTTTATTCGGCGCAAGATGTGGTTACGATTGTTTTTGATGATGATAGTTTTACAATTACCGAATATGTTCCGTTAGGCTTAAATGATAAAACAAGCTATTATCCGTTAGAAGAACAAACTATTCGTTTCTTTGATAATGGTTATTATAAAATTGATCGAAAAATGCTTTTTCAGCCACCGGAATTCAATCGAAAAATGTTGTATCATATTTACAATTCGAATATGGCATTACTTCAAAAACTGCAAAAAGGATTTACATTGTCACAACGTGAAATGGTTGATCTGGAAAATCTCCCATCCACTTTTATGATTTGTTATTTGAATGGTTTTGATGAAGCCAAACAAAAACTTATTGATTCAAAACTGCTTTTAAAACCGTTTTCTCAAGTGTACTTGTCTTTTAAAGAAGCTTTGAGGATTCTGCGGAAAATGAAATATGATTTTCAGGAAGGGGCTAAATAAAGATTCTAAGTTGCTAAGATTCTGAGATTCTAAGGTTTTTTTGAATTGCCTCCAGCTTTAGCCAAATGTTTTTTTAAATTACTGATACAATAAATACTTATTAACTTCATCATACGGAAATAAAAGCTCTTTTGGACCATCTGCATACGATGCAGCTTCATAGGAATTGTAATACAAAAGCAATCCTTCTTCTGTGTAGAAAATATTCTGAGGTAATTGAAATTTGTCATTTTCGAACATTAAACCTGTTGCGTTAATGTTTGCTTTTGCCGGAATTTTGTATTTCTCACGGAATGCCTTTTCGGCGAAAGCCTTAAATTCTTTTTCATTTTTAAAAAGCTGATCAGAAAAAATGGTTTTTCCTGTTTTCGGATTAAATAATAAAGAGCGATATCCCTGATATCCATGTGCGCCTCCGGTAAAAGTATAATGATCAATTTTTATGTTGATGATTTTACCTGATTCAAATTCAAGATTTCCTTTGATTTTTCCTTGCCAGCCGAAGGTTTCGTTTGGAAATTTTTTATGCATTTCTTCATAAGAGCCAATAAAGGAAGATGTTAATGCATTATAATCATTTAATTTTACTTGTTTTTCCCCAAAATAGACAATTTCTTTTACGACCGAAAAGATTTTTTTATTTATACTATCGGAAACAACAGGAGTATTTTTTGCAATCGGAATTTCAATTGTTATTATTGGGCAATCCGTTTTGCAGGGAAGGATAGATTTTTTTTCAAACGTTTCATTTTCAAATGAAAGCCCTTTGTTGCAACTAGTAAATAATAAAAACAAAAAGACTAAAAAAGTATACTGTTTCATATATGTAAATGTTATTTGTTATTGGTCATATATAGTGTAGCATTTTATTTATAGGTTTTTGCTTTCGCAAAGCTCTGATTATTGGTGATTTCATATCTCAAAGTGTTAATTATATACAAAGGTAAGAAGTTGTTTCAGGATTAAAATAAATTAAAAGGTAAATTTGTAGTCTAAAATCGCGTTTTAAAAACATAACTATATGAAATTCAATACTAAAGTGATTCATGGTGGTCAGCATCATGACCCAAGTACGGGTGCAGTGATGCCTCCCGTATATCAAACTTCAACTTATATTCAGACAAGTCCGGGACAACCTTTAGGCGACTATGAATACAGCAGGGCTTCAAATCCAACTCGTACAGCATTAGAAAATGCTTTGGCAAGTATTGAAAACGGTACACGTGGATTGGCTTTTTCATCGGGATTAGCAGCGACTGATTGTATTTTGAGAGGACTTAAAGCCGGAGATGAAGTTATTGCTATGGATGATTTGTATGGCGGTACTTACAGAATGTTCTCCAGAATTTATAAAGATTCAGGAATTAAATTTCATTTTGTTGATATGACTGATATTGCAAAATTGAAATCATTAATCAATGAAAATACAAAATTGATTTGGGTTGAAACACCAACAAATCCGTTAATGAAATTGGCAGATATTGAAGAAGTTGCTAAAATTACCAAAGAGCATAAAATTTTATTTGCTGTTGATAATACTTTTGCAACACCATATTTGCAAAAGCCGCTTGATTTAGGTGCAGATATTGTCATGCATTCGGCAACTAAATATTTAGGAGGGCACTCTGATGTTATCGCCGGAGCCTTAATTGTGAAAGATGAAGCTTTAGGAGAACAATTGCACTTTCAACAATTTGCAACTGGCGCGACATTAGGACCAATGGATAGTTTTCTTGTTTTAAGAGGGATTAAAACACTATCACTGAGAGTGCAAAGACATTGTGAAAATGGAGAAAAGGTTGTGGAATACTTAACTAAACATCCAAAAATAAATACAGTTTATTATCCGGGATTACCAAACCATCCGTTTCATGAAATTGCCAAAAAACAGATGAAAGCTTTTGGCGGAATGGTTTCGTTTACTTTCGTTTCTGGTAAAAAAGAAGATTCAATTACCTTTTTAGAAAAATTAAAAGTATTTACTTTGGCAGAATCATTAGGTGGAGTGGAGTCATTAGCGAATCATCCTGCCTTGATGACACATGCTTCAATTCCTGCAGATAAAAGAGCTGAAGTTGGTATTACTGATGATTTGGTTCGATTGAGTGTTGGTATCGAAGATGCAGAAGATTTAATAGCTGATTTAGAACAAGCATTAGCATAAAAAGAAAAACCCCCAACTCGTGAGAATTGGGGGTTTTCTTTATATTGTAGTTTCTTTAGAATTCTAAATAATAAATATATCCCGCGTTGAACCAAACCTGAGAATCATTTCTCTTGTTTTCCTTGAAAAGATCTTTGTTAGGATTTAAACCATCAACCCAGTCAGAGCTAAAGCCTTGATAACGAATATCAAACATTAAATCGCTCATCTCGGTTAATTTGTAATGAACTCCAACGCCTGCAGTTATTGATAATACCACTCCATTTTCATTTGAAAAACCATACTGACGACCGTCTGAAGGTATTAAATATTTTGCAAAAGTTGTTGACGGAAGTCCTAAAGGCCCTAATTGTGAAGTTACACTTGTTGTATAATAGCTCACCTGAAAACCTAAACTTGCATATGGACTAAAGCTACCTACTGAATTTTCGAAATCGTGAATTTTTATTGGAGAGAATTCTAATTGAGATCCAAGATTTAATAAAGTTGATTTTCCGCTCATTGCTCTAAGGTGGCGAACAAGTCCTTTTTTTTCTTCTGATTCTACCCATTTACCAAAATGTTCCAGTTTGGTCTGATTGAATGATAGTTCAGATCTCACTTTGAAATGTTCTGAAAAAAAACTTTCTCTGTTGTTGTTGGTAGAAAAGTTAATGAAATGAACAACCCCCACGCCAAAACCTGTGTTTCCAACGTTCGTGTCCATATTATTACGTTCACCATAATCTGACTGAAAAGATACTGGGCCGAATATTATTCCTACTTCTTGTGCAATACCTTGTGCTTTCGATACTGTTGTAATTCCGATGAAGGCGAATAAAGTGAGTATTATAGGTTTAAGCATATTTTTTGGGCTTTCAAATGATGGCAAATATATAAAAAACATGTGCGATTCAAAATAATATATTCGTCTATTAAAAAATAAGTAACAAAATACTTAATTTGTTAACTTTAAGTTGGTTGTTTCGATGCAAAATAAGTAGTGTAAAATGCTATTTTTAGTAAAGTTTGAAAAATATACAATTCACGCCCACAAAGTGAAAAAAATCACATTACATCCGTATTTTGTTATATCTTTGTACGTTGAAACGAAAACGTTTTCTTAAACGTATTTTCTTGTTTAATTGAGCAAAATTAAAATAATTTACCTGAATAATTTATTTAAAAATGGAACAAAAAATAAATGAATTTATGGCTCTTGTAGAGTCTAAAAATCCCAACGAGCCAGAGTTTCTTCAAGCTGTTAGAGAATTTGCAGAAACGGTAATTCCATTTATTGCAGAGCGTAAAAAATACGATGGAAAAAACTTACTTCTTAGAATTGCAGAACCAGAACGTTCTATAATATTTAGAGTTCCGTGGGTTGATGATAAAGGAGAAATTATTGTAAACAGAGGTTTTAGAATTCAAATGAATTCAGCAATCGGACCTTATAAAGGAGGAATTAGATTTCACCACTCTGTTAACCTATCAGTTTTAAAATTCCTTGCTTTTGAACAAGTATTTAAAAATAGCTTGACTACACTGCCAATGGGTGGTGGAAAAGGAGGATCTGATTTTGATCCGGAAGGAAAATCTGATGCTGAGGTAATGCGTTTTTGTCAATCTTTCATGACGGAGTTATGTCGTCATATTGGCCCTGATTTAGATGTACCCGCTGGAGATATTGGTGTTGGAGCAAGAGAAATTGGATATTTATTTGGTCAATATAAAAGAATTAGAAATGAATTTACAGGTGTTTTAACCGGTAAGGGAATTGCTTACGGAGGGTCATTGATCAGACCTGAAGCTACAGGATATGGAGTTGTTTATTTTACAGATCAAATGCTTAAAACTATTGGGCATGACATTAAAGGTAAAAAAGTAGCGATTTCAGGATTCGGAAATGTGGCTTGGGGAGTTGCTTTGAAAATAAATGAATTAGGAGGAAAAGTATTGACTATTTCCGGACCTGATGGATATATTTATGATGAAGAAGGAATCTCTGGTGAGAAAATCGATCATATGCTTGAAATGAGAGCTACTGGGGATAACAGAGCAGAGCTTTATCTTAAGAAATATCCAAATGCTATTTTTCATAAAGGGAAAAGCCCATGGGAAGTAAAAGTTGACATTGCAATTCCATGTGCGACTCAAAATGAATTAAATGGTGAAGATGCTCAAAAACTAATTGATAATGGCGTTTTATGTGTTACTGAAGCTGCAAACATGCCTTCGACATTAGATGCGATTAAACTATTTTTAGATAATAAAGTATTATTTGCTCCTGGAAAAGCGGCTAACGCTGGTGGTGTTGCTGCATCTGGATTAGAAATGACACAAAATTCAATTCGTCTAAACTGGACAAGTGAAGAAGTTGATTTGAGATTAAAAGATATTATGGTTGGAATTCACAACCAATGTAAAAAATACGGTGTTGGTGAAGATGGCTATGTAAACTACGTAAAAGGAGCGAACATTGCCGGATTTGTAAAAGTTGCCGATGCTATGCTTGCGCAAGGTGTAGTGTAAAAAGTTGTTTTAGTTCTAAAGTGCCTTCATTTGTCGAAAGATAAATCGGAGGCATTTTTTATTTATATAAGAACAAAAATCAAATACTCTCGTTTGTATTATATTTGTCTATCTGAATATATCAAATAATGAAGAAAAGGTTTCTCTGTATTTTGTTTCTGCTTTTTATGCAATTTAGTTTTGCTCAAAATAAATTGTCGTGGCAAGGCTATTTTTCATTTAATGAAATAAAAGATGTTTCAGAGTCTTCGACAACTGTTTACGCAGCTTCGGAGAATGCCTTGTTTTCTAAAAATGCCGCGACAAATACAGTTAAAACAACAACTACAATTGATGGACTTTCGGGTCAGACTATTTCTGCTGTATATTATAGTGAAGCTTTCAGGAAAACGATTGTAGGTTATGAAAATGGTTTATTGATCATAGTCAACGAAACGGATGGCAGTATGCTTAAAAAAGTTGATATCATCAATAAACAATTGGCCCCAAATCTTAAAAAAATCAATCATTTTATGGAGCATAACGGTTTACTGTATGTTTCTTGTGATTTCGGAATTGTGCAATTTAATTTGACGACTTTGCAATTTGGTGATACTTATTTTATTGGAGATAATGGCGCGGAAATCAGTGTAAAACAAACTACTTTTTTTAATGGATTTATTTATGCCGCCACTTCAAGTGGAATCAGAAGAGCAAATAGCACAAGTCCGAATTTAAATGATTTCAGTCAATGGACAGTTGTAAATTCAGGAGATTGGTCAAGTGTTGAAACTTTAGATACCGAACTTATTGCAATTAACACTGTCGGATATATTCATAGGTTTAACTCAGCAATTTTTGTTGGTTTTTTGCAGCTTCCGCAACCTTCTGTAGATATGCGGGCAAAGAATCATAATTTGTTTATAACGATCCCGAATACGGTTTATATCTATAATAATCAAATGGTTTTGAACAGACAAATTTCAAATACTCAGGTTTTAGATAATACACTTAATTTTACTTGTGCAGCCGCTGTTGGAGATGCAATTTACATTGGAACAGAAGAAAAAGGTTTGTTCTCGTCGGCCCTTTCTGGAAGTGCGGCTTTTGGAAATAATACGCCAACAGGTCCGGCACGAAATAATATTTTTTCATTAGATGTAACTCCGAATGTTCTTTGGACAGTCTATGGTGATTACGATTCGTTTTATAATCCGTATCCTTTAGATAATTATGGTGTAAGCAAATACAATACTTCTGGTTGGTTGAATATTCCACATTCTGATGTTTATGATGCCAAATCGATGACGAAAATCATTGTAAATCCTACTGATGAGAAACAGGTTTATGCGAGTTCATTTTTCTCTGGATTATTAAAAATAGAAGATGATGTTCCGCAGTTTTTATATAACGAAAAAAATAGTGGTTTAGAATCAATTACTACTGAAGGTCCAAATTACATAGATGTCCGTATCAATGGAACTGCTTTTGATAAAACAGGAAATCTTTGGGTAACCAATAGCCGTATCAAAAATGGATTAAAAGTTTTGAGGACCAATGGCCAATGGGGAAGTTACCCGATGACGTCAATTATCGATGATGCAGAAGCTTCAAGTTATGCCAACATTGTAATTGATAGAAATGGTGTAAAATGGATTGCAACCAATAGAGATGGGGTTATTGGTTTTAATGATGCAACCAATACATTCAAAAAAATGACATTTGGTGCCGATGCAGGAAATCTTCCAATTGCCGACGCAAGATCGATTGCAATTGATACTAAAAACCAGCTTTGGATTGGAACTACAAAAGGTTTGCGTGTTTTGTCAAACGTAAGTAGTTTTCAAAATGAAAGTCAGTTAAAAGCGAATCCGATTATCATTATGGAAGATAATCTGGCTCAGGAATTACTGTATGAACAATTTATCACTTCAATTGCAGTTGACGGTGCTAATAATAAATGGATCGGAACAACTGATTCAGGTGTTTTTATGGTGTCCCCAAATGGACAGGAAACGAAATATCATTTTACAATAAACAATTCTCCTTTGCCAAGTAATGTCATAAATGATATTAAAATTAACAGTACCACCGGAGAAGTTTTCATAGCAACCAATAAAGGAATGATTTCTTTTAAAGGAATTGCTACAGATGCCAATGAAGATTTAAATAATGTTTATGTCTATCCAAATCCCGTTCGACCAACCTATTCAGGAACTGTAAAAGTGGCTGGGTTAATTGATAAAGCCAATATTAAAATTACAGATATTGAAGGTAATTTGGTGTATGAAACTACGTCAGAAGGCGGAACAATAGAGTGGGACACAACGGCTTTTGGGAGATATAAAGTAGCTTCAGGAGTCTATATGATTTTTATTTCTGCCCAGGACGGTGGAGAAACAAAGGTTAAGAAAGTGATGATAATAAGATAGGAAGATTTAAATAAATTAAAATAATTAATCAAACATAAAATTATAAACCAACAGAATGCTTTTTAATTCGATAAACTTTGCAATATTTTTGCCAATTGTGTTTTTTCTCTATTGGTTTGCGACAAATAAATCACTCAAATTTCAGAATATCTTACTGCTTATATCAAGTTATTTTTTTTATGCTTGTTGGGATTGGAGGTTTTTATTTTTATTGATTTTCTCTACATTATTAGATTATTTTACAGGAATCAAGATGTCAGAATCTAAAAATAAAACTGCAAAAAAATTTTGGTTTTGGTTAAGTATATTTGTAAATCTCGGTTTTCTGGGGGTTTTTAAATACTATAACTTTTTTGTTCAATCATTTGCAGATACCATCTCTAATTTTGGTTTGCATGTAAATCCCTGGACATTAAAAGTAATCTTACCTATTGGGATTTCATTTTACACTTTTCATGGTTTGTCGTATGTAATTGACATTTATAAAGACAGAATAAAAGCCGAAAAGAATATTGTTGATTATTCTGTATTTGTTAGTTTCTTTCCTTTACTTGTTGCGGGACCTATAGAACGAGCGACACATCTTTTGCCACAAATTCAGAAAAAAAGGACTTTTGATTATGATAAAGCGGTTGATGGATTAAGGCAGATTTTATGGGGATTATTTAAAAAAATTGTAATTGCTGATCAGTGTGCCCAATACGTTAATACAATTTTTAATAATTCAGCTGAATATTCAGGAAGTACCCTTCTATTAGGGGCAGTCCTTTTTTCGTTTCAGATTTATGGAGACTTTTCGGGTTATTCAGATATTGCGATAGGAGTTGCACGCCTTTTTGGTATCGACTTACTTAAGAATTTTGCTTTCCCTTATTTTTCTAGAGATATTGCAGAATTTTGGAGAAGATGGCATATTTCTCTTTCTACTTGGTTTAGAGATTATTTATACATTCCTTTAGGTGGAAGCAAAGGAGGGATGTGGATTAAAGTTAGAAATACTTTAATTATTTTCTTAGTAAGCGGATTTTGGCATGGAGCCAATTGGACTTTTGTCGTTTGGGGGTTTTTAAATGCTTTGTATATTATGCCCTCTATTATTTTTAATACAAATCGCAATAATTTAGATATTGTGGCTCAAGGTAAATATTTGCCAACTATTAAAGAAGTTTTTCAAATGGTTTTAACATTTAGTTTAACCGTTTTTGCATGGATATTTTTTAGAGCAAATAATATAGAACACGCTTTAAGCTATATTTCGGAAATATTTTCAGGTTCAATATTTACTTTTCCTATATATGAGGGAGATGATTATCAAAAACAATTACTTATCCTGTTGTTTGTTTTTGTACTTATTGAATGGTTGGGAAGAGAAGAACAATTTGCAATAGCAAATATGATAAAATGGAAATCACCACTTAGATATGCATTGTATTATATTATTATAGTCGCAATTTTTGTATTTAGTGGTGAGAAACAACAATTTATTTATTTTCAGTTTTAATTTATGAAAAAATTTATTTTTAAAACATGCTTTTTTGTAACTCCGTTCGTATTTCTTTATGTGATTACATCGTTGTTTTACAGCAACTCTGAATCTCCAGATTTAATACGGTTAGGTTGTTTTCCAAATGTTTTCAAGGAATGTAGAAATGTATTTCATAATGAGTTTAAACGTAAAATTTATTTTAATAAATTTTCAAACAGAAAAAATAAAAAAGAAAAAATTCTTACTATTGGAGATTCATTTTCTGAGCAGGGTAATTATGGGTATAAAAATTATCTTGCAGAAAAATATGGTGTTTTACATATAGACAGATTTATTTCCGGAAATCAGATACAAACATTATACGAATTGTTAAATGGAGATTTTTTTGAAAAACAAAATATTGAATATGTGATATTGGAAAATGTAGAGAGAAGTTTTGTTTCTAACGCAAAAGATATAGATTCTTCAAAAATAATGATGGTATCTCAATTAGATAATTTAGTGCGTAATCATAAATCTTCTAAAGGAGACAATGTAGATCCTTTTTTTTCAAAAAAAACTATCCAATTTCCTTTTTCAATGCTTCGGTATTACTTTAGTCAAAACTACTTATCCAATAGTTATGTTTACAATGTCGTTCTGAACAGAAATAATTTATTCAGCATTAATGAGAGTAATTTATTGTTTGTTTGTAAAGATTTGTCTTGTTTGGAAGAAAATAATGATTTGGTGGGAGTTCAAAAATTAAATAATATTTTAAATGATTTGTCAAATAAGTTGAGAGGTAAAAAAATAAAACTTATTGTTTTACCAGCGCCTGATAAATACGATCTTTACTATGATTATATCGCTGATAAAACCAAGTTTCCGGCACCATTGTTTTTTAATCATTTAAGTGCTCTTAAAAAAGATTATATATATATAGATTCAAAGAAAATTCTATCTGCTCAATTAGAAAGTAAAAAAGATATTTATTTTTATGATGACACACATTGGTCTCCAGTTGCTTCTAAAATTATAACAGATGAAATAAAAAAAGCAATAAATTGAACCAATAAAGTTGAAGCAATGTCTACCGATATTGCTTCAGCTTTAATATTGGATAATAAGTGTTTGATTTTAGGCAAATTCCAATTATTATGATCATTATTATGGAGAATTAGAATGTAAAGCGATGCAAGTCAAAACAAAAGCAATAGTAATCTCATCCTTAAAATTTCAGGAAAAAAGTCTGATTGTAAAGTGTTTTACGCTTTCAAATGGCCTGAAGTCTTATTTTGTGCGTGATGCTTTTTCAAGTCGAAAAGCGAGTCAGAAGATTGCTTATTTTCAACCCTTTTCGATTTTGGAAATTGAGGCTGTCCATAAAAATAAAGGGACTTTAGAAAATTTTAAAGAAATTAAAACCGCTGTTCCTTTTCAGACTATTCATACTGATGTAGTGAAAAGTACAATCGTAATGTTTCTTTCAGAAATGTTGCATTATTCGATTCAGGAAGAGGAAAAAAACGAATCCCTTTTTGAGTTTTTAGAAACAGCATTGAATTGGTTGGATCATCATGATGAAATTTCTAATTTTCATTTAATTTTACTTTTAGAAGTGACAAAATATCTTGGGTTTTATCCGGATATTTCTGAAATCGATTTGCCTTATTTCGAAATGAATGAAGGTGTTTTTACACTTTTACATGGCGTAAATGCTTTAACCGAACATGAAACAAATCTCTTAAAAAAACTAATTGATCTGAAATTTGACAACGATCAAAAAGTTTTTCATGTAATAGAAAGACAAATACTGCTAAAAATCCTGATTGATTATTATAGTTTTCATTTGGATGGATTCAAAAAACCGAAATCTTTAGAGGTTTTAAAGGAGGTTTTCTCTTAAATCTGGAAAAAGGGTAATTTTTTTTGAGGAATATACTTGAAATTTTCTGACATCGCTCTTTTTTCTGTCATCTTTTATCTATTTTCCTCAAAATTCCTTACTTTCGCACCTCGTTTAAGAAA
>RCUK01001545.1_pt1 | contig 14399 bp, 12 predicted proteins | sample 2166381 | NCBI WGS metagenome assembly RCUK01 (sample SAMN09932809, study PRJNA488358) | compost metagenome | isolation source: compost soil in an enriched community | place: Germany: Experimental Botanical Garden | reverse complement strand
GCAGGCGGGACTGGTCTGGTACGCCTCGGACGCCGCCTATGCCGAGTTTCGCGGGACAACGACGGGCTTTGCGATCTTCTTCGTCCTGATCGCCGGGGTTCTGGGCTGGACGCAGTGGCGTCGACCCAACCGCATCCTGCCGGTCTTCGGCCTGGCCTGGGCGCTGTACGAACTGAGTTCGACGGGCGTCAGCCTGATGGTCGGGGCGCCGCTGGGTGTTGCGGGCGTGCCGGCCTGGGGCGGGATGATCGCGGCGGCGGCCATGCTGGCGTGCGCGGTCCTGCACGTCGGCGGCCTGCGCGGTTCGGCGGCGCTGGCGCGACTTGCCACGGCGCCGCTTGCCTCTAAGAGGTAGGGCCTAACAGCCGGGGGGCGATGATGAACCAGAATGTGAAACTGTGGCTGCGTGCGGCCAATCCCTTCACGCCGCCGCGCGGCATGGCCGAGGCGCAGAGAGCGGCGCGGGTGGGGACGGTGGCCTTGGCGATCGGCGCCGTGCAGGGACTGGCGGCCGTTCCGCTGATGCCGGGTCAAATGGCGCGAACCCGGGACCTGATGATGCAGGGAACGGATGTGCCGGCCGGAAGCGAGGCCTTTACTGAGGCTCTGTTGACCGCCATGGCGCCCATGATGGTGATCGGCGTTGTGGTCTTTTCGGTCCTCTATCTGGTTCTGGCGGTGGTGCAGTGGCGCAAGATGACCTGGGTGATCCCGGCCATCATGCTCGCCTTCTTGGGCTATAGTCTGCTCAGCGCCTTGAGCGGGTTCGTGATGCTCGGCGCGGCGGCGGCGAAACTGTATACCGCCGTCACTTTCGTCCAGTGGGCCATCATGCTTGTGACGACCTTTGGCTATGTGGCCGCCTTCCGGGGCGGGCGTATGCTCGACCAGTTGAAACGGAGCTTCTGAATGACCGTCACCATCTTCCACAATCCGAAATGCTCGACCTCGCGCAAGGCGCTGGAGTTGCTGCAGGAGAAGGGCGTTCAACCGACCGTGGTTGAGTATCTGAAGACCGGCTGGGATGCGGCGACGCTGGACCGGCTGGCCAAGGAGACGGGCGTCGGCCTGTCGGGCCTGCTGCGCAAGCGCGAGGCGAAGACGGGCGAGCTGCTGGAAAGCGGGGCGTCGGACGATGTGATCCGCGCGGCCATGATCGCCGAGCCGGTGCTGGTCGAGCGGCCCATCGTGCAGAGCGACAAGGGCGCCCGGATCGGGCGGCCGGTCGAGAGCATTCTGGAAGTTTTGTAGCGGGCTATCGACCCTCTCCCTATGGGAGAGGGCTTGAGCCTCCAGGAGCGAAGCGACTGGCTAAGGCGAAAGGGTGAGGGTTCCCGCTTGCCGTCGGCGTAAGCCGTCGCGGTGCTAGATGGCGTGACGCAGTGCTGCGGCTTGCAGCCGACTGAGGTCGTCGCCCCTCACCCTTTCGCGCAACCAATCGCTGCGCTCTTGGGCGCTCAAGCCCTCTCCCATAGGGAGAGGGTTTTTTTAGCGGTTTCTGCGGCGCTGGCTGGCGCGGTCGCCGCCGGGGCGGTCGCTTTCGCGGCGCCAGCGGATGGACAGGCTGGCGTCGCCTTCGCCGCCGAACTTGGAGCTGACGGCCAGGTTGCGGCGGACCTGCCATTCGACGTTGACCGCCGCCCCGCCTTCGCCGCCGCCGATGATTTCCAGATAGACGTCGTCGGTGATGTAGCGCCCGCCGGCGACCGTCAGGCTGGAGGCCTCGCCGCCGAAGGACAGGCGGTCCAGGCCCGCCAGTTCGCGCAGGTTGCCGATCACGTCGAAGCCGCCGCCGCCGGCCAGGGAGGCCACGGCCGAGGCCAGCTGCGCCGCCTCGAACCCGGACAACTGCGAGGCTGAGCGTCCGAACAGGACCTGCGACAGGATTTCGTCCTGGGGCAGGGAGGGGGTCGAGGTCAGCTCGATCTTGGGCTGGGCCGCCGTGCCTGTGACCTTGATGGTCGCCGTCAGGGCCGGGTCCTCGCGCACCGCCGCCAGGTTCAGGCGGATGCGCGCCGGATCGGTCGACAGGGAGACCGAGCCGCTGTCGTCGAAGACGAAGCGCTTGCCCGCGAACTCGTAGTCGCCGCGCACGACGTTGGCCGTGCCGGTCAGTTGCGGGCGGGTGATGGTGCCGCGCACGCGGGCGTTGGCGGTCAGTTCAACGTTCAGGCCGCGCCCGCGCACATGGATCTCGCGCCCGGTCAGGTTGAGGTTCAGGCCGATCTGCGGACCGCGCCCCTTGGTCTCGACCTCGACGGGGTCGCCGCCGGGGCGGTTGATCTCGACCACGTCCATCTTCACCACGCCGTTCGAGCCGGGCAGGGTGGGCGAGATGTCAGCCTCATCGATATTGAGGTCGCCGCTCAGCTGGATGTTGCCGTCCGCGCCGCGCACGGCGGTCAGCACCCCGTTGGCGCGGGCCTCGGCGATGTCGTTGTCGATGACGCGGAAGCGCGTCAGCTCCAGCCGCAGGGTCGAGCCCGAGCCCTGACGCAGGCCCAGTTCGCCGTTGCCGGTCACCGTGCCCTTGACGCCGTCGGCGGCCTCGAAGCGTTCGATCACGGCCTGGGCGTCGTCGAAGCGGCTGGCCAGGGTGACGCCTTCAAGGCGCAGTCCGGTGATGCTGTCGCGGAAGGCGCCCTGGGTCAGGTCCAGGCGACCGTTCAGGCGGGGGTCGTTCAGGGTGCCGCTGAGGGTGGCGCGGCTGGCGATCTGCCCGGACAGGGACTGGGCCCCGCCGAGGAACAGGTCCCAGATGGGCTGGATCTGGCCGTTGACGGCGATCTGGCCCGACATGTCCCGGGTGCGTTCGACCGCCAGGCGCAGCGGCGCGGCCGAGGCCACGACCGGCAGGCTGATGTCGGCGGAGGCCTGAACGGCGTTTCCGTCATGGGCCTGGGCGCGGATGCGCAGGATGTTGTCGGTCAGGTCGGCGTTCAGCGTGCCGTCCACGGCCAGGCCGCGCGGGGCGTCGATGCTGCGCAGCTGCTTCATGTCGACATTGGCCGAGCCGTTGAGCGTGTCGCCCGAGCCTTGCAGCGAGACGCGGCCGGTGATCTGACCGCGCAGGTCAGGGGCCAGAGAGCCCATTTCGACATTGGTCAGCTCGGCTTGGACGACGCTGCCGGCCTTGTCCTGACGCAGTTCGCCGGTCAGGACGCCGCCGCCGACGCCCAGGTCGAGGCGCACCACGCGGCCGTCGCCGTTCAGGGCGATGATGGCGGGCGCGCGGGTGGTGAAGGCGACCTCGCGCACACGGCCGCCGCCGCGCAGGGTGATGCTCTGGGCCACATTCTGACCCTGGCCCTGACGGGAATATTCGCCCGTGCCGTTGAACTGGACCGGGTTGGCGCCGCCGACGTCGGCGGACAGGGTGAAGGGCAGGCGCTCCAGCGTGCCCTGGCCCTTGAGCGACAGGCTGCGGACCACCCAGGTCGAACCGGCCAGGCGGACGTTGCGGCCGGTCACGTCAAGGATCGCGCTCTGGTCGCCGCCGCCGTCGGTCAGGCGCACGCGGCCATTGGCCTCGCCCGAGGCCAGGAAGGCGCCCTGACGCGCAGTGAAGGTCAGGTCGGCGCTGGAGGGGTAGTTGTTGGACAGGGCGATGGCCCCCTGGGCCGTCACGCCGCCGGCGTTGACGTCCACCTCGGTCAGGCGAATCTGCTTGCCGCCCAGGAAGAAGTTCCCGGACGCCCGCGCCGGGCCGTAGTTGGAGCCGGAGTTGAGCACGATCCGCCCGTCCGAGGCGTCGGCGCCCTTGCGGAAGCTGAGGATCAGGTCGGCGTTGGTCAGGATCAGACCGCTGGCCGAGACCTTGTCAAAGGCGGCGCGCAGGTCGGCGCGCGGTTGGGCCAGGGTGCCGGTCAGGGCGCCGTCGCCGCTCATGGCGCCGTCGATGGCGACGGGGCCGACGCCGAACGGGCCGCGCGCGTCCCAGTCCAGGGCCAGACGCATCTTGCCCCCCTCGATCAGGCCCTTGGCGCCCATGCGGCCGGCGGCGCCGGTCAGTTCGCTGCTGTCGATGGAGAGGACGCCGTGGTTCCACGACCCGGCGGCCTTCAGGCGCGGGGTCTGGCCTAGCAGGCGGTCCAGTTCGTCCATGCCGACGGTCATGCGCGAGCCGCGGCCGTCGAAGCTGAGCGTCCATGGCGAGGCGCCGCGCGCCTTGCCGGCCTGGATCGGGCCCTTGAACGAACCCTTGGCGCCGGGGCGGATGCGCGAGATGTCGGTGATGTCGGCGTCGCCGCGGAAGCTCAGGCCCCCGGTGATGCTGCGCCCGCCCGAGCCGGTCAGGGTCAGGGCCTGGCCGCGTCCGTCGATCTTCTTCAGCAGATAGGCGCCGTCGGTGGTGCGCGAGCCTTCAAGCTGAACGCGCGGCGCAGCCCCCAGCAGGGCGCCGATGATGCCGGCGGTCGAGCCGCCCGTGGCGCGGGCGTCGGTGGTGATGTCGACCTGGCCCTTGTTCATGGCGATGTCGAGAGGGCCCGAGATGCGGGCGGCGCGATAACTGGCCAGGTCGGCGTTCTGAAGACTGGCCGAGCCTTGCAGGGTCCAGGTCTTGGCGTCGCCCTTGAACACGCCGGTATAGGTGGTCGCCTCGGCCAGGGTGAAGCCCGCCAGTCGGGTGAGGGATGGGGTCGTGACCGTCAGGTTGACGCCGTCCGGCGCGGCGCGCTGCTTGAGGTTGATCAGGCCGGAGGCGCGGGTGCTGATGTTCTCGGCGGTCAGGGTCCAGGCCATGCCCTGGACATCCTCGAGGTCCCGAACCGGCAGGCTGGCGAAGCCGAAGCGGGCGGTGCGGCCGATCCGCTCGACGAAGGGGGCCAGCAGGTCCGAGCCCGAGAAGTCGGCGGCGCCGCCGATGCGGGCGCCGGTCTTGCCGTAACGGCCCTTGACCGTCAGGGGGGTGAAGTCGCCGGTCTTGACCTCGACGTCGACCAGTTCGCCATTGATCACGGCGACGGCCGAGAAGGGCTTGTCCGGGGAATAGCCCAGCGACCCGGCGATCGGGCCGCCCTGGGCTTCACCCGCGCGCAGATTGACGCGCAGGTCCTCGGGCTTCTTGCCGATGACGGCCTTGAGCAGCAGGTGGTCGCCCTTGCGGTTCAGGCTGAAGGCGTTGACGTTGACCGTCTTGTCGCCGCGACGCGGGACCTCGGCGTCGCCGCTCAGGGTCCAGCGGCCGTATTCCTTGGAGAAGTCCTCCATCAGTTCGACGTTGGCGCTGAACTTGTCGATGTCGACGGAGAGGGCCTGCGGGCCGCCGGGCTCGGTCCTGGGCTCGAACTGCGGGCGGCGGAGCAGGCGAATCTGGTCGGCGCTGATCTCGGTGGCGTGGAAGCGCCGCATCAGCAGCGGCCAGTAGGACCAGTCGAGGCGGACATTGGTCGCCTCCAGCCAGACGCCGTTCGCGTCGGTGATCGTGACCCGGCCCAGGGTGAAGTCGTCGAACAGGTCGCCCTTCAGCCCCTCGACGTTGATCCGGCCATAGCGGCTGATCTTCTTGCCGGCGACGAAGCTGGTGACCAGGTCGCGCCCGGAGTCCGTCAGCAGATACATTCGCCCGCCGACCGCCAGAACGATGGCCAGGGCCAGCAGGGCCGCGACCACGACGCCCGAGATGAAGGCGATCAGTTGCAGGCGCGTGCGTTTGCGCTTCGCCGCCTTGGCGGGCGTGTCGGCGGCGGTTTCCGCTTCGGGTTGGTGAGGCGGAGGAGTGTCGGTCAAAACGCCTGGCCGATGCTGATGTAGAGCTGGAAGTTCGAGTCGCCCTCACGCTTGTCCAGCGGAACGGCGATGTCGGCGCGGATGGGGCCGAACGGCAGCTTGTAGCGCACGCCGACGCCCGCGCCGTAGCGGAGATTGTTGAAGTTCGGCGTCTCGTTGAAGCCGACGGCGCCGGCGTCGAGGAAGGCCACGGCCTGGAATTTCTGGCCGATGTCGCGGCGCACCTCGATCGAGGTCTCGAACAGCGACAGGCCGCCGCGCGGGGTGTTGTCGGGCAGGCGCGGGTTGATGCTTTGATAGGAGTAGCCGCGCACCGAACCGCCGCCGCCGGAATAGAAGAGGCGGTCCGACGGCACCGTCAGCTCTTCGCCGCCGATGATGGAGCCAATGCGCGCGCGCCCGGCCAGCACTGTCTTCGCGCCGTCCTGCAGCGGCAGGTAGGCGGTGGCTTGGCCCTCGGTGCGAAGGAAGAAGACGGTGTCCTCGCCCGTCACGGCGGTCGGCTGGGCCGAGACGTAGAGACGATAGCCCCGGGTCGGGTCCAGCGGGTCGTTGGACCGGTCCATGAAGGCGATGGCGCGCCCGGTCACGATGGCCAGATCGCGATCGAAGGTGATCGGCGCCTGGGTGATCGGGTCGAAGCGGTTTTCTGTGTACTGGCCCGCGTCGACGCCCAGGCCGTAGGTGAAGAAGGAGGTCTTGCCGATACGCTGCGACAGGTCGGCGTTCACCGTGACGGCGCTGCGGTCGTAGGCGTCGGTCTGTTCGTTGACGAGGTAGCCTGACAGCTTCAGCGTCCGGCCCGCCTTGCGCCAGTGGGGGAAGCTGGCCTCGCCGCCCAGGCGGCTGTCGATGCTGGCGTAGCGGCCGCCGTACTTCAGCGTAGCGGCGCGACCGAAGCGGTTGTAGCGGGTCTGGAACACGTCCACGCCCGCGCCCTCGGCGGTCGAATAGGTGGCGCCGGCCTCCAGCAGGCTGCGCGGGCGGTCGGACAGGCCGACGACGACCGGGCGCAGGCCCTCGGGCGTCACCTGATCCAGCGGGGCCAGCGAAACATTGACGCCGTCATAGACGCCGGTGTCCAGCAGCCGGCGCTCCAGCTCGGCCACGTCCTCGGGATCATAGCGGTCGCCGGCGTTCCAGGGCGCCAGGTTGGCGACCCAGTCGGGATTGGTCGGACCGCGCGTGCGGACCCGCAGACCGTCCAGCCGCACCAGTTCGCCCGAGGCGATGTTGAAATTGGGCTGCACGGTGAAGGTCGCGTGGTCCACGACGACGCGGCGCGGTTCGGCCTTGGCGTCGGCGTAGCCTTCGCGAGACAGGCCGGCCACGATGCGGCCTTCGGCGGCCAGGACGTCGGCGGCCCGGCCGGGATCGCCCGGCGTCAGGGCGATTTCCTTGGTCACGACCTCTTCGGTCACGGCGTCGGGGGCGGGCGCGATCCAGTTGACCTTGGTCTCGCCCAGAACAAAGCGGCGGCCGGGCGTGACGGTGACGACGGCGACGGGCTTGTCTTCGCCCTCGACGTCGTCCTGAAGCGTCGGCTGGTAGTAGCCTTCCGAGCGCAGCAGGGCCTGGGCCGCCTCCATGGCGCTGCGGGCGCGGCGCCGGGCTTCGAAGCGGTTGGCCGGGGCGGCGTCGCTCTGGCCGACGGCCTGTTCCAGCTGACGACGCAGCTCGGCGTCGACCTCGCCGCGAATCTGGGCCTTGGGCTCAGCCGCCAGAGCGGCGTGGCCGCACATGACCGAGAGCGCCACGCTGGCGAGAAGAAGATAGGGCCGCGACGTCAAACTGGAGCCTTGGTTCAGAGCACGACGGCGGAGAGCAAGGGCTCACCGGGGCGGAATCAGTAGAACAGCGTATCGCTTTCCGGCTGCACCGTCTGTTCCGAGGTCCGCTCATCGTGCGGAATGGCGTCCACCGGGGCCGGGGCCTCGGTCGCAGCGGGGGCTTCGGCCACGGCGGGGGCTGCGGATTCCTCGGCGGCCGGGGCGGCGGGCTCTTCGCTCTGGATCTCAACGGCCTCGTAGTCGCGATCCGACTGGGGATCGCTGCAGGCGGCGAGGAAGGCGGCGGCGCTGAGGCTGGTCGCCAGCAGCAAACGTTTTACAATCAACTGGTTCATCTGAATTTCTTCCCCCTGTGGGGTGGCAAACGCCGTCTGTGGCGCTGGGTTCCGCCCCTTTGTTGACTGAACGCGAATGAACCGCAACTGAACCCTTCACGTCACAGGCGAGGAAATTCAGATCGCCCAGTCGGCCAGGGCCTGATCAAGCGACAGGGCAGGACGGTCGGCGCTGATCGGCGCGGCTTCGGCGGCGAAGCGCGGCGCGGGCGCGGGCTGGACGATCCCGGCCTCGGCAAAGGTCCCGCGCGCCCGATTGTGCGGGTGGTCGGCGGCCTCGGTCAGGCTCAGGACCGGGGTGACGCAGGCCTCGGTTCCGGCGAAATGGGCGGCCCAGTCGTCGCGGTCGCGCGTCGCGAACAGGGCTTTGAGCCGGGCCTGCAGCGCGGGCCAGCCGTCACGGTCGAACTGCGGCGCCTCGTCCGGCGTCAGGCCCAGACCCTTGATGAGGGCCGCATAGAAGCGCGGTTCCAGCGCGCCGACGGCGACGAAACCGCCGTCGCGGCAGGCGTAGCAGCGATAGAAGGGCGTGCCGCCGTCCAGCAGATTGGCCTCGCGCGCATCGCTCCACAGGCTGCGGGCGCGCAGGGCGTGGAACAGGCTGGTCAGCAGAGCCGAGCCGTCGGTCATGGCGGCGTCCACCACCCGTCCGCGCCCGGTGGTCTTGGCCTCCAGCATCGCCGCCAGCACGCCGCTGACCAGCATCATGGCCCCGCCGCCATAGTCGCCGATCAGGTTCAGCGGGGGAGGGGGCGGCTGATCGCTCGCGCCGATGGGATAGAGGGCGCCGGACAGGGCGATGTAGTTGATGTCGTGGCCGACCTGATCCGCCATCGGCCCCGTCTGGCCCCAGCCGGTGACGCGGCCATAGACCAGGCGCGGATTGATGGCGGCGCAGGCGTCCGGGCCCAGACCCAGTCGCTCCATGACGCCGGGGCGGAAGCCCTCGATCAGGGCGTCGGCGCCTTCGATCAGGGCCAGGACCTTGTCCCGATCCTCAGGCGATTTCAGATCGACCGGCACCTTGTTGCGTCCACGATGCAGGACCTCGCCGCCGACCTCGTCGAACACGGCGGCGGGGGCGGCGCCGCCGCGCGTCAGGCGCAGCACCTCGGCCCCCATGTCGGCCAGCACCATGCCGGCGAAGGTGACGGGCCCCAGGCCGTCGATCTCGATGATGCGGAGTTTGGAAAGCGGTCCCATGCGGGGAAGCTAGACCGGAATATCGGTCGCAGGACACGAGATTTTCAGCCCCGGGGAACGGAGAGGTCGACGCGGGCGTTTGTCGGACCGAATGCAGATAACCGTGAAACCTGAATTCGTGCGGGCCGCGACCGGTGTTTTCCTCACAAAACAGACGTCGCGGCTCTTGACCTCCATTCGCGAATGAACCAGAAACCGCCTCCGCAAACAGGCGCTGCGCTTGTTTGTGACGAAGCGACCCAAGTGGTTGATTTCAAAGTGTGCGCCCCTAGCTCAGTTGGTTAGAGCATCTGACTTTTAATCAGAGGGTCCTCGGTTCGAGCCCGAGGGGGCGTACCATCTCCTTCCCCTGAACAGGTCGTTGCTTGCCGGGCGCGCGCTTATCGCGAGCCAGGTGCGGCATGGGGCATTCGCTTCGCGACATTCCTGATTGCACTGGAAGGCATGGGCTGACGCTCGCTCCCTCTGCTACTGATCTTCTCGAAGGCGGGGCGGAGGCGGCCCGTCGCAGCGCAGATTCTCTCTGAAAGGACCTTCCCCATGACCGACGCGCTTCAACTCTCGCACTGGATCGGCGGCGAGAAGGTCGGCGGGGACCTGACGGGGGAGAGCCTGAACCCGTCTGACATTCGCGAGGTGGTCGCCCGCACGCCCAAGGGCGGGGCCGCCGAGGTCGATCAGGCCGTGCAGGCGGCGCGGGCCGCCTTCGGTCCTTGGGCCGACGCCTCTCCGGAAGTGCGCTTCGACGTGCTGGACCGGGCCGGTTCGCTGCTGATGGAGCGGCGTGAAATCGTCGGTCGCCTGTTGTCGCGCGAGGAGGGCAAGACCCTGGCCGAGGGCATTGGCGAGACGATGCGCGCCGCCCGGATCCTCAAGTATTTCGCCGGCGAGGCCCTGCGCGTTCACGGTCAGAACCTGACCTCGACCCGGCCGGGGGTGGAGATCCAGACCTATCGCCAGCCGGTCGGGGTTTTCGGTCTGATCACGCCGTGGAACTTCCCCATCGCCATTCCGGCGTGGAAGATCGCCCCGGCCATCGCCTTCGGCAATACGGTGGTGCTCAAGCCCGCCGGGCCGACGCCTGCCACGGCCGAGGCCCTGATCGCCATCCTGCATGAGGCGGGCCTGCCCAAGGGCGTGGTCAACATGGTCATCGGCGACGGCGACGTGGGCCGCGCCATCGTCGCCCATCCGGGCGTGGACGGGATCAGCTTCACCGGCTCGCAGGGCGTCGGCGCCGGGGTGGCCGAGGGGGCGATGAAGCGTCAGGCCCGCGTGCAACTGGAAATGGGCGGCAAGAACCCGCTGATCGTGCTGGACGACGCCGATCTGGAACGGGCGGTCAATATTGCGCTCGACGGCAGTTTCTTCGCCACCGGCCAGCGCTGCACGGCCTCCAGCCGCCTGATCGTGCAGGACGGCATCCATGACCGCTTCGTGGCTCTGCTGGCCGAGAAGGTCGCGGCGCTTCGCGTCGGCGACGCCCTGGACCCCAACACACAGATGGGCCCGGCGGTGAGCGAGGCTCAGCGCGAGGTGTCGTACAACTATATCGACATCGCCAAGGGCGGCGGCGGTCGGGTCGTCACCGGCGGCGAACGCCTGAGCCTCGACAAGCCGGGCTGGTACGTGCAGCCGACCCTGATCGCCGACACCTTGCCGGACGCGCGGATCAACACCGAGGAGGTCTTCGGTCCCGTCGCCTCGACCATCCGGGTCGCCAGCTACGAAGAGGCCCTGGCCGTCGCCAACGGCGTCGAGTTCGGCCTGTCGGCGGGCATCGTCACCCAGTCGCTGAAACACGCCCGCGACTTCCAGCGGAACGCCAGGGCCGGCATGACCATGGTCAACCTGGCCACTGCGGGGGTCGACTATCACGTGCCCTTCGGCGGCACGAAGAAGTCTTCCTATGGCCCGCGCGAACAGGGCTTCGCGGCGGTCGAGTTCTACACCCAGATCAAGACCAGCTACTCGGCGGGCTGATGGGGCGAGGGGAGGATGCGGGATGCGCCGGACAAAGTCGGCCCGGCGACGGAACGACTGCTCGGCGCCTCTGGTTCTGTTCAGGAAGCCACGGGAGATCGGCCATGCCGCATCAGAACACTACCTCTTCCAAAGCCACGTCGCAGAACGCCGTGAACGACCCGATCGCGCCCAACGATCAGGGGCGCGAGCAGAACCGCTCGGTTCATCCCGAGCCGCGATCTTACGCGGCCCACGACGTCGCCGATTCGACCCTGGCGGGGCCGGCGGCGGGCGAAGTCGCCGACTACGCCGACGAGGGCGAGGCCTTGGGCATGGCGGGACAGCAGCAGGGGCGCAATCACAACGCTCGCCCGATCCGCACCGAGGCCCACAACGGCCAGGGCCGCAAGACGCGTCAGGCCAATCACGAGCGGTTCGGACGTCGGCCGCAATAGCCTTCACCGTGGGGAGGCTTCACCATGGGTGTGGGGCGTGGTCTAAGGCGGGATGCGCCAGATTTCCTACGCCGTCGCCGCCGTTTCTGTTTCCTTGGTCCTGACCGGCTGCAACGCGGGCGCCTCGGCGCGCGGCGGGGCCGAGCAGGTCGGGGCCGGACTGGGCGACGCCGTCACGGCGCCGCTGGATGATCTGAACCTGCGGCGGCAGGAAATCCCGACCGTCCTGCTGCAGGCCGAGAGCAACCCTTATGATCTGCGCAACCTGAACCACTGCCGCACCATCGCCGCCGAGATCGCGCGGCTGGACGAGGCCCTGGGGCCGGATACGGACGCGCCGCCGTCGCAGGACGGGTCCTACATAAGCGAGCGGGCTGCGGACGCCGCCGCCTCCGCCACGCTGGACGCGGTGCGAGGCGCGGTTACGGATTTCATCCCCGCACGCAGCTGGGTGCGGCGCCTGAGCGGCGCCGACGCCCACAGCAAGCACGTGCAGTCGGCCATTCAGGCGGGCCTGCGTCGCCGGTCCTTCCTGAAAGGCGTGGGGATGCAGCGCAACTGCGCCCCGCCGGCGGCTCCGGCGGGGTTCGTGCCGCGTCGGGGCTAGGTCAGGCCTTCAGGTGACGGGCGCGGAAGTCGCGCCGGAACTGCTCGAAGCGGCCTTCGCTGATCGCCTCGCGCATGGCCGCCGTCAGGGCCTGGAAGAAGGCGATGTTGTGCCAGCTCAGCAGGATCTTGCCGAGGATTTCGTCGGCGCGGATCAGGTGGTGCAGATAAGCCTTTGAATAGTCGTTGGAGGCAGGGCAGGGCACGCCCATGTCCAGCGGGTCCTGATCCTCGGCGAAGCGGGCGTTCTTCAGGTTGATCGGCCCGTCCCAGGTCCAGGCCTGACCGTGGCGACCAGCGCGGGTCGGCAGGACGCAGTCGAACATGTCGACGCCGCGCCAGACCGCCTCGACCAGATCGATCGGCTTGCCGACGCCCATCAGATAGCGGGGGCGGTCCTTGGGCAGGAACTCGGGGGCGAAGTCGAGAACCTCGCACATGGCCTCATGGCCCTCGCCGACGGCCAGGCCGCCGATAGCGTAGCCGTCAAAGCCGATCTCCTGCAGGCGTTCCGAGGACTCACGGCGCAGGTTCTCATAGGTCGAGCCCTGCTGGATGCCGAACAGGGCCTGTGTGTCGCGGGTGCCGAAGGCGTTTTTCGACCGTTGCGCCCAACGCGCGGACAGCTCCATGCCCTGACGGGCGCGCTTTTCCTCGGCGGGCCAGGCGACGCATTCGTCCAACTGCATGACGATGTCGGAGCCGAGGCGGTCGGCCTGAATCTGGATCGAGCGTTCCGGCGTCAGGACGTGCTTGGAGCCATCGATGTGGCTGGAGAAGGTCACGGCCTCCTCGGTCAGCTTGGAAATGCCCGACAGGCTCATGACCTGGAAGCCGCCGGAGTCCGTCAGGATCGGCTTGTCCCAGCGCATGAAGTTGTGAAGGCCGCCGAGACGCTCCATCCGCTCCGGCCCGGGGCGCAGCATCAGGTGATAGGTGTTGCCCAGCAGGATGTCGGCGCCGGTCTGCTTGACCTGATCCACCGTCATCGCCTTGACCGTGGCGGCGGTGCCGACGGGCATGAAGGCGGGGGTGCGGATGTCGCCGCGCGGGGTCTTCAGCACGCCGGTGCGGGCGCGGCCTTCGGTGGCGGAAATTTCAAACGGGAAGGGCACTAAATACTCCGCTCATCCCCGCGGAGGCGGGGACCCAGTGAGAGCCGCAAGAAGGGCGGTGTGAATTGTGGACTGCTGAAACACGGATGAGGCGGCTTGTCACCTGCGGCGTCCTTCTCCCCTGCGGGGGAGAAGGTGGCAGCCCTCGGGCTTGACCCGAGGGCTGACGGATGAGGGGGACGCCGGATGTGGGCGAGACCTTGGCCGTGGCGTGTGTGGACGCCGCCCCCTCATCCGAGCGCCTTCGGCGCCCACCTTCTCCCTCAAGGGGAGAAGGAAAAGCTAGCGCAGGCTTTCCAGCATTTCCGCGCGCTGCAGGTCCTTGGGGCGGCCGAACAGGCGGAAGGTCTCGATCTGCTCCTCGACCGAGGGGGTGAAGACGGTGAAGTCCTCCAGCGCGATCGGCAGCCGGGTCGAGAAGGACACGGGAACCCAGTCGCCGCCCGCGCGCACGTCCATGTTGGCCATGACGTCCAGCGGCACCGGCGTGGTCAGGATCTGGCCGAAGACCTGCGAGCGGAACAGGCCCTCGCCGGGATCGGGCGTGACCTCGCCGTGCAGGCTTTCGATCAGGCGGCGCGCGTCGCGCGGGCTGCACATGATGTCGATGTCGGGCGCGCGCCAGTCGCGCAGGCCCCACAGCACCAGGGCGGCCCCGCCGAAGATCCACCACGGGTCCTGAAGCTCGCTCGCCGCCGAGGCGAGGATGTCCAGGGAGGCGGCGAAATCGTCGGGCAGGTCGTCCATGAGGCTCATCTAGACCGTTTTGGCGGCGGGCAGGAAGCGGCGCACCGCCATGACGACCACGGCGCCCAGCGCCGACATGGCGGCGTTCACGCACAGGCCGACCACCAGCAGGAAGATGAGGACGCCGATCGCGCCCAAGGCCGAGGTCGCGGGGGCGCCGTTCATGTAGAACAGGCTCGGCGCTAGAAACGCCAGGGCCACGCCCAGAATCGAGAAGGTGATCTGGAAAGCGGCGGCGACGCCGAAGGCGACGGTGAACAGGCCGCCAAACGAGGCTGTCTTCAGATAGTGCATGGTCTTGCCCCTTATCGACCTACTGACGGAACAGCAGGCTCCCGTCGCCATAAGAATAGAAGCGATAGCCGCTGTCGATGGCGTGGGCGTAGGCGGCGCGCATCGTCTCCAGCCCGGCGAAGGCGCTGACCAGCATGAAGAGGGTCGACTTCGGCAGGT
>RCUK01001543.1_pt1 | contig 14412 bp, 13 predicted proteins | sample 2166381 | NCBI WGS metagenome assembly RCUK01 (sample SAMN09932809, study PRJNA488358) | compost metagenome | isolation source: compost soil in an enriched community | place: Germany: Experimental Botanical Garden | reverse complement strand
CAAAAAATACTCCTGTATTGGTTTCTTTTATAACATCGGCAAAATCAGAACCTTGCGGACCAATAGCAATTATAGGGCGATTTGACACCATATATTCAAACAATTTACCTGGAATAATACTTTTAGTATCTTCAGAATTAATTTCGATTAAAAGCAAAACCTGTGACTTTTTTTGATGCGCAATTGCTTCGTGATGCGAAACGTATCCCAGAAGATTTAAATAGGGTTTCAGGTTGAATTCCTGAATTGAATCCAACACTTCCTGACTAACAGCGCCTATTAATTTAATTTCTAAATGCGATTTAAAATCAGGTATCTCATGAAGTAAGTCGACCAGACACTCCCAAAGAAACTGAGGATTTCTATCAGATAAAAATGATCCGATATGTGCCAAAGTAAATTTAGAATCTAAAATTTGTTTTTCGACATTCTCAATATCATAACCATTTGTAATCACCGATATTGGCTTATTAGTAATAGCCTGAAATTCAGTTTTAGTAGTTTTACTGGTTACAATAATTGTATCAGCACTATTCAGAACTTTATGCTCTAAACCTTTATGTTTTTTAGCTGCGTATGATGACAAACGCAATGCTTTGTGATATCCAATTGTTGTCCATGGGTCACGAAAATCAGCAAACCATTTTACGTTTAGTTTTTCTTTTAATTCTAACCCAATTAAATGTAAACTGTGCGGTGGACCTGAAGTTACAATGGTATCGATATTGTTTTCTCTAATATATTTTTCAAGATACGAAACAGAAGGTTTTACCCAAAATACACGAGCATCCGGAATAAAAAGATTACCACGAACCCAAAGAAAGGTTTTATCTAAAAAAGTTTGTTTTTTTTGATGTGGAAAAATTCCTGAACTAATTTTCCTGGTTTTCTTTTTTGAAAAAACAGAGGCCAGTTGATAAGGTTCCCAGATTTTATTCTTAAGAACAACTGCTTTATCAGATATTTCACGAACCAAACCTTCGTCGATTATTGGATAAGTTGGGTTTTCAGGAACATAAACAATAGGCTGAACATTAAATTCAGGTAAATATTTTACAAACTTCAACCAACGTTGTACGCCCGGGCCTCCAGCGGGTGGAAAATAATACGTAATGATTAAGAGTTTTTTTGGTTCCATTATATTGAATCGGTTTCACAGAGAGACTCGCAAAGTTTAGCAAAGATTATTTAAAATTTATTTTGAGTATCTCCGTGATTTCTTTTTGAATCTTTGCGGAAGAATTTTTCAAAATAAATACCGCCAATCAAAAGCAATAACATTCCAATTGAACTTGCTAATGTAATTGTACCTCCCGTTTTCACAACCTGAGGTTCAAATTTGAATTCTATAGTGTGTTTTCCACCAGGAACTTCCATAGCCCTTAAAACGTAATCTACAGGAAAGTGGTCGGTCAATTTACCGTCAACGTACGCATTCCATCCATTTTTATAATACATTTCAGAGAAAACCGCTAAACCATCTTTTGCATTATCAGATTGATACTTAATATAGTTTGGTTTGTATTCTACAACCTTAATAGTTCCGGTTGTATCCCATTGTTTTTTCAATCGGGCATTTGTGAATTTACCTTCGTAATCATGAACATTAAAAACTGCAACTTTTTTAGTATCAATGTTATTCAAAGCTTTCATAACATCGTCCGGTTTATTCACCAATCTTACTGAATCAACGAACCAGGCATTTCCGTTTGCTTCAGGATTTGCTACCGGAACTTCATTTCCTTCTTTATCTGTTTGAATTACGTACTTAACATTTAACATATTAAGCACTTCAATATTTCCTTTTTGAATTTGATAATCCATTAATTGCTGCATTCTTCTTGGACGTACAGCACTATAACCACCGATAGTCTTATGAAAATAAGAAGATCTTCCCTGTAACTGTCCCTGTACATCAAAAACACGATAGATTGATTTATCTTCTAAAATCTTAGTGTCAATTGGAGTTTCCTGAAAAGGAGCGGCAATTTGTACCGGACTTACAAAATCTTTAGCAGAAACATATCTTTTATCAACAAAAAATAAATCGAAAATCATTAAGATACCTACAATAATCAACGTTGTATTCTGCGCTAATTTATTCTTGATAAACAACCATAAAATTCCAAAAGTAATCACAATAAAAAATCCTGAACGCAATAAATCTGCTGAGTACAAACTCATTCTGTCTTCTTTTAAAGCATCAACAAATGCTGGACCATAACTTTGCAAGTAAGCATTGTCACTCATTCCTGTAAAATGGAACATTCCTTTAGCCAAAACTAAGATTAATAAAACGCCAAGACCAAAAACTCCTGTTTGAATTAATGCTTTTTGCTGAAGTTTTGGTTCGTCCTTAGCCTTAAAAAAGGATTGTAATCCCATTACGGCAAGTACAGGAATACATAATTCTAATATAACCTGAATAGAAGATACTGCTCTAAATTTATCATACATCGGAACGTATTCGATAAAAAAGTTAGTCAGTAATGAGAAATTTTTTCCCCAAGAAAGCATCAGCGTAAATAAAGCCCCTGCAAGAAATACATATTTTATTTTTCTTTCATCAATGAATAGTGCCAGAACTGCCAAAAAGAAAACTACAACTCCTATGTAGGCTGGTGCAGAAACAATTGGCTGATCACCCCAATAAGTAGGCATTCCCGAAACAAAATCCTGTGCCTGATCTGAAGGAACTCCCTGCTCGATCATAAACGAGTACATACGGCTGTCTGTACCCACATTTTCATGACTGGAACCTCCAAAAATTCGTGGAGCAATTAAATTTAAACTTTCCGCAATACCATAACTATATTCTGTAATATAGTCTGTTGTCATTGCAGCAGTTGTTTCATTTTTAGATCCGTCGGGATTAAAAGTCAATTCACTTTTTTCACGAATACTAAACTTTGCATATTCGCTGGTTGCCAATAAGTTTCCGGCATTGGCACCAATTGCAAAAATTCCTGCGACTGCCAAAACTCCGACTGCTTTTAAAAGTCCTTTATATTCTTTTTCCTTAATAAATTGAAAAGCAAAATAACCTGAAAGAATCAGCAGGAAAATCAAAAGATAATAGGTCATTTGAAAGTGGTTTGCGTTTACTTCCAGCGCAACCGCAAACATGGTGAGTAAACCTCCCCAAATATATTTTTTCTGAAAAACCAGTATAAAACCGGCAATAACTAGCGGCATGTAAGCAATAGCATGTGCTTTTGCATTATGACCAACTCCCAGAATAATAATTAAATAAGTAGAAAAACCGAACGCAATCGCGCCGATAAATGCTTTTAATGGATCCGTTTTTAAAACCAATAATAAACCATAAAAGCCTAAGAAGTATAGAAATAGATAATCAGCAGGACGAGGTAAAAAACGTAAAACATCATCAAGTTTACCCACAAAATCATTTGGATAATTAGCTCCTAACTGATAAGTTGGCATTCCACCAAAAGCAGAATTTGTCCAATAAGGTTCGACATGTTCAGCAGCTCTAAAGTCGTTTTGCTCTTTTGCCATTCCGGTATATTGTGCAATATCCGATTGGAAAATTTGTTTTCCTTGTAAAACTGGATAAAAATAAACTAACGAAACGAGAATAAAGCCCAATATAACAAGGGCGTGCGGATAGAACTTATTTACTATTTTCAATTTAGGTTGGTTTGGGTTAAATGATGAATCCTATTAATCAGGACACAAACTTAATCTATTTCTTCGTAATCAACATAATCACCCACCTTTTTGGTTTCGCGAGGATTTTTTGCATTAGCCGTGTTGATGATTATCTCATCATTATTAGTACGCGTTTTTTGCCATGAGTTATCCTGGCTATATTGTTGTTGTCTCTGAAAATTTTCACCTGCTTTTTCAACCGCTTTTTTCACCAATACTGGCAAAAAGATTCTGGCTAAAAATTTGAAAATATAATAAAACGCAATGATCCACATTATCGTTTTAAACAAATTTGTAAAAGATGCTTCTTGCATAATCGTATAATTTTTGCCAAAATTAATAAATCCGTTGTTTAAAATTAAAATATCAATCTTAAATAAATAATAAAATATAGTACATTTGAAATGCGTTATAACTTTTTAATCCAAAAATACATTTATGTTAAAAATTAAAAACTTATTTATTACAGCTCTTTTTTTATTACCACAACTTTTCTTTGCCCAATTCACGGATGTTATTAATTCAAATCGTCCTGGTGAAACCATGTCTGCCTATGCGGTTGGAAAATCAATCATACAAGGTGAAATTGGTGTTTATGGAATTAAGGAAAAACACGATTTACTAGATTATGATGCAAGTGGTTTTGGAACCGATTTAACGATTAGATATGGCGCATTCACAGAAAAACTGGAATTTGTTCTTGATCTGCAATATCAAATGGAAAACTTTGATACTCCCTACACCAGTTATAAAAAAAATAACTTTAGACAAACCGTTTTAGGGGCAAAATATTTAATTTATGATCCTTTTAAAAACTATGAAAAAACAGCCAATATTTACAGCTACAAAGCAAATCATTCCTTTAATTGGCATCAATTAATACCTGCAGTTTCTTTATTTGCTGGTGCAAATTTTGTTGGCGCAGATAATCCTTATTCATTTTCTCCTGAATCGAGCATTTCTCCTAAAGTAATATTAATTACCCAAAATCTTTTCGGAGGTGGAAAATGGGTTTTTGTAACGAACTTTATTGCTGATTATATCACGACAGATTACCCAAGTTATGGATATGTATTAACTTTAACGCATGGATTTAATGATAAATGGTCCGGTTTTATTGAAAACCAGGGATATAAAAGCGACTTTTACAGTGATGCTATTGTTCGTGGCGGCGCTGCCTACTTACTTAACTCAAACATGCAAATTGATGCTTCTATAAGTACCAATTTTAAAAATACACCATCTGTATTATATGGAGGAGTTGGATTTTCATGGCGTTATGATGGTTGGTATAAAGAAAAGCAAGAAATGACTTTTAAGAAAGACAGGAAGTCTAAAAATAAAGATGCTGAAGAAAATATAGATTATCAGGAAAAAGAAAGAAAGCGTAAAGCTAAATACGAATAATTAATTCTCTGACAAAGAGACAAAACAATTAAGACTTTTAATGATTACAATTAAAGAAGCCAAAACCAAAAAAGAACTAACAGAATATATCAAATTCCCGTTTTCGTTATACAAAGACAATCCGTATTGGGTGCCGCCTATTATTGCTGATGAATTAGAGTCTTTTGATAAAACGAAAAACCCGGCTTTTGACCATGCCGAAGCTTACTTTTATCTGGCTTACAAAAACAATGAAATAGTTGGTCGTATTACGGCAATCATAAATTGGTCTGAAGTTAATAATCAACATAAAAGAAAAGTGCGTTTTGGCTGGTTTGATGTTATTGATGACATTGAAGTAACAAAAGCTTTGCTGGAAAAAGTATATGAATTAGGAAGAAAACATAATCTGGAACATACTGAAGGTCCAATGGGATTTTCTAATTTAGATAAAGTTGGAGTTCTTACTGAAGGTTATGATCAAATGGGAACCATGATTACCTGGTATAACAATCCGTATTATGTAACCCATTTTGAACAACTAGGCTTTCAGGTAGAGAAAGAATACATAGAAAGTATTTTCCCATTTTCAAATGTAAAACCAGAGTTTTTCCTTAAAGCTCAGGAATTGATAAAAAAACGATATGGCTTACGGGCTTTGACTTTTACCAAAACAAAAGACATTATGCCACATGTGGATAAAATGTTTGATTTGTTTAATGAATCGTATGCAAAATTAGCTTCATTTGTAGCGATTTCAGATGTTCAAAAGGAATATTTTAAAAAAAAATACATCAGTTTCATAAATCCGGAATACATAAAATTTGTTGTTGATAAAGAAGATAATTTGATAGCCTTCAGTATTGTAATGCCAAGCTTTTCTGAAGCATTACAAAAAGCAAAAGGTAAATTATTTCCGTTTGGTTTTTGGCATTTATTACAGGCTAGAAAAAAGAGTAAAGATGTTGTCTTTTACTTAATTGGAGTTCATCCTGATTATCAAAATAAAGGTGTAACAGCTATTATCTTTGATGAATATTTTAAAACTTTTTCAGAAAAAGGAATTCAAAATTGTATCAGAACTCCCGAGTTAGCGGAAAATACAGCAATTCATTTACTTTGGAAGAACTTTGATCCAAAAATTCACTGTCAGAGAAAAACATATAGAAAAGATCTTTAAGATTTTTTCTATATATGTATTAGTTTTCAATAAAAAAATCCATTCCGATATGTTCGGAATGGATTTTTTTATTACAATTTTTTTATTTCTTTATTGTGGGCAATCAGATTTGATCAACGTATTTTTCGCATCAAATTTTAATTTCTTTTTATCTTTAAAAGTTACTTTGTTATTAGCGTCTACTACATCTCCATATCCTTCAATAAAAGTTCCGTCTTTCTGCAAAAAAGCTACCTCTCTTACAGAAGAAACTCCTTCAGACATAAAGGTGTAATCTGCAATTAGTGTATCACCTTTCATATTACCAATTATAGTACCTTCATTTTTATCTTTTCCAGTTATATTATAACTTAATTTTCCGTTTACTTCCTGATGTGAATTCACATTAAAACTTAAGGCTACAATACTACCGTTAAGACTTGATGTATAACATTGATCTCCAGCTGGCTCCAAAATCTCTGCTTCTTTTGGAGCATTGGGTTCTATTTGGGGAGGCGGTAGTGTTGTTTCTTTTTTACAAGAAATAAAAATACCTAAAATAATGATTGTTAATGCTGATAATTTTTTCATAATTCTTATTTTTTTTACTGATTTTGAATTATAAAGTTACCTCAAATAAAAAAAATCCACTCGTATAACGAATGGATTTTTTTATATAATTCCCATATAAAGGAATCTATTTTACAAAATATTAGGCATCTAAATCAACCTTAGTTCTGCCTGCAATTTCTTTATAAGTTCCGTTTTCTAATTTCTCACGAATTGCTTCAAAAGCTATTAATGTCTCATCAATATCCTCTAAAGTATGTGAAGTTGTCGGAATCATTCTCAATAAAATAATTCCTTTAGGAATAACCGGATAAATTACAATTGATAAAAAGATACCGTAGTTCTCTCTTAAATCGTTTACCATAACCATCGCTTCCGGAACACTTCCTTCTAAATAAACTGGTGTAACACAAGTATTAGTATCTCCGATATTAAAATTTCTTGAGCGTAAACCATTTTGCAATGCATTTACATTTTCCCAAAGCTTATCTTTTAATTCCGGATGGTTACGCAATAATTCTAAACGTTTCAAAGAACCAATGGTTTGAATCATTGGCAATGCTTTTGCAAACATTTGAGAACGTAAATTATATTTTAAATAATCAATAATATCCTGATCTGCAGCAACAAAAGCACCAATATTAGCCATAGATTTTGCAAAAGTAGAGAAGTAAACATCAATATCTTGCTGTACGCCTTGTTCTTCACCTGCTCCCGCTCCTGTTTTACCAAGAGTACCAAAACCGTGTGCATCATCAACTAACAAACGGAAATTGTACTTTTCTTTCATGGCCACAATCTCCTTCAACTTTCCTTGTTGACCACGCATTCCAAATACCCCTTCAGTAATCAATAAAATACCTCCACCGGTTTCTTCTGCCATTTTTGTAGCACGCTGTAAGTTTTTCTCAATACTTTCCAGATCATTGTGCTTGTAAGTAAAACGTTTACCCATATGCAAACGAACTCCGTCAATAATACAGGCATGAGAATCTACATCATAAACAATAATATCATTTTTAGTAACTAATGCATCAATTATAGATACCATTCCCTGATAACCAAAGTTCAACAAATAAGCTGCAGGTTTCATTACGAAATCAGCCAATTCATTTTCTAATTGTTCGTGGTATTTGGTATGGCCAGACATCATTCGGGCACCCATTGGGTAAGCCGCTCCAAATTGAGTTGCAGCATCAATATCGGCCTGACGAACTTCAGGATGATTTGCTAAACCTAAATAATCATTTATACTCCAGTTTAAAATATCTTTTCCACCAAACTGCATTCTTGGACCTAATTCTCCTTCTAATTTAGGAAATACAAAATAACCTTCTGCTTGTGACGCCCATTTTCCTAAAGGGCCTTTATTGTTCTGGATTCTCTCGAATAAATCTTTTACCATAATATATTTGAAGTAATAATTTTAATTTATCAGCGAGCAAAAATAAATATTTATTCTGTGGAATCATAATTATTTAAAAATGATTCGAATTCAAAATCGCTCTTTAATAAACTATTGTGTGAAAATTTTATTTTATTGTACTAATTTTCTTTAAAAATAAAACTCTAAAAATTGACTCTCAGAATTATCTCTGTAAATTATAAGTAATATATGACTTTTATCATAATAAAGGACAATTTAGTCTTTTAAATTTACTTTAGATTTAAAACTAAAATAAAACCAATCTATTATGAAAAAGAAGTTACAAATCCCGATTAGACTGAAAGTATTATTTTATGCCGTTTGTATGTCAATGATATTATACTCTTGCAAAGAAAATGAGCAATCACAAGATTATACTAAAATTGTAGCAGAGGGAGAAATGCAGGCAGAACTTACTACACCGCCCATGGTACCAAAACCAATTGGTGACAGAGCTGCCATGAAATTAAAAGTCAATATGGAAATTAAGGAACAGGAAGGCACGATGGCCGATGGTGTAAAATATACCTATTGGACATTTGGTGGCTCCGTTCCAGGAAGCTTTATTAGAACTCGTGTAGGAGATGAAGTTGAATTTCATTTAAAAAATCATCCGGACAATAAACTACCACATAACATTGATTTGCATGCAGTCACTGGTCCGGGTGGAGGCGCAACATCTTCATTAGTAGCACCAGGGCATGAAAAAGTATTCAGTTTTAAAGTTATAAATCCCGGACTGTATGTTTACCATTGTGCAACCGCACCCGTGGGAATGCACATTGCTAACGGAATGTACGGCTTAATTTTAGTTGAACCAGAAGGCGGATTACCTAAAGTTGACAAGGAATATTATGTAATGCAAGGTGATTTTTACACCCAGGGTGAATATGGTGCGAAAGGTCTTCAGGCTTTTGACATGAATAAAGCGATTAAAGAAACACCTGATTATGTTGTTTTTAACGGAAAAGTTGGTTCAATGACTAATGGAAATGAACTAACTGCAAAAGTAGGTGAAACTGTAAGATTATTTGTTGGTAATGGAGGACCAAATTTAGTTTCATCTTTCCATGTCATTGGTGAAATTTTTGATCATGTGCATGTAGAAGGTGGAACGCTTATGAATAAAAATGTGCAAACAACTTTAATTCCTGCGGGCGGTTCGGCTATTGTTGATTTTAAAGTCGAAACTCCCGGAAATTTTATTATGGTTGACCACTCTATTTTTAGAGCTTTTAATAAAGGAGCTTTAGGAATTCTTAAAGTTGAAGGCAATGAAAATAAAAAAATCTATTCAGGAACTATTCAGGAAGGAATTTATTTACCTGAAGGAGGAACTATCCAAAAAATGCCAGAAAGTACAACAGTAAAAACTGCAGCTCCCAAAAGAACTTTAGTAGAAAAAATAACTATTGGAAAACAGATTTTTGGAACAACTTGTTTCGCTTGTCATCAATCTGAAGGACAAGGGATTCCGAATACGTTCCCTCCCCTGGCAAAATCGGACTTTTTAAATGCCGATTCAAAACGAGCCATTAAAACAATCTTGCATGGTTTAACTGGAGAAGTTACAGTAAACGGCAAAAAGTTCAACAGCGTTATGCCAGCTCAAAATTTATCAGATGATGAAATAGCAAATGTACTTACTTACATCTATAGCAGTTGGGGAAATAATAAAACAGAAATTACTCCGGAAATGGTAAAAATATTGCGCTAACACAATCCAATTATGCAAAAAAGTATTTATATATTTCTTTTTTTTCTGGCCTATGCCTCATTTTTAAACGCGCAGGAAAATAAAATGGTTCCGATACTAGAGGGCTCTTTTGTCCCTCTTTACGGGGCGACATCTAAAAAACCTGTACTTGTAAAATCCTTTTTTATAGATGTCTTTCCGGTAACGAATAACGAATATTTAAATTTCCTTAAAAAGCATCCTGAATTCAGTAGATCTAAGATAAAAGAACTGTTTGCAGACAAAAGTTATCTCACGTATTGGAAAAATGATTTTGATTTTGGAAATGCAAATCCAAAAGCTCCTATAACAAGTATTTCATGGTTTGCAGCAAAAAGGTATTGTGAATGCCTAGGCAAACGTTTACCAACAATGGATGAATGGGAATATGTTGCAATGGCAGACGAGAAAAAAACAGATGCCCGAACCAAAAGAGAGTTTAACAATTATATTCTATCATGGTACTAAAAATCAAAAACATACGAGAATCCGGTTGGACAAACATTTAAAAATTATTGGGGTGTATATGATATGCATGGATTAGTATGGGAATGGACAGCTGATTTCAATAGTATCTTTTTATCTGGAGAATCCCGAAAAGACAAAAGTGCTGATAAAAACCTTTTTTGCGGCGCTTCATCAGTAAATGCAACTGATTTAATGGATTATGCTGCTTTTATGCGATATGCTTTCAGAGGAAGTCTTAAAGCACAATATTCGACACACAATCTTGGTTTTCGATGTGCCAATACAACGAAGCTTTAATTTTAAAATTTATTGAATGAAAAAAATAATAATTGCAATTTTTATACTTCTTTTTTCTTTGCAAGGTTGTAAAGAAAAATCAAAAGAAGCGAGTTTTACAGTTCCTAAAAACAAAGAAATTAGCGATTTGTCTATTTATAATTTACCTTCTGAATGGACAACGCAAGATGGAAAAAATATCGAACTTAAAAGCCTTAATGGAAATGTTCTCGTGATGGTCATGATTTATACTTCCTGTAAAGCCGCCTGTCCCCGACTTGTAGCCGATATGAGAAATATTGAAGCAAAACTGGATAAAAAAACTAAAAAAAATGTAAAACTTATTCTTGTAAGTATTGATCCTGTTACTGATACTCCACAGAAACTTAAATCATTTGCCATAACCAACAAAATGGACAATGATCCCTGGCTTTTCCTAAGATCGACAGAAGATAATACACGCGAATTTGCCGCTATTCTGGCTGTTAATTACAAACAAATATCTCCAATGGAATTTTCACATTCGAATATCATTAGTGTTTTTAATCCAAAAGGGGAATTAATATACCAACAGGAAGGCTTAGGAGTAAACAATGACCAGACTGTCAATAAAATAAATGAAGAAGCAGCAAAAATTTAAATAGGTTGATTAGTTAAAAACAAGGGAAGATTTTGATTAATCGAACCTTGTTTTTGTTTTTAATACCGAAATCAGAATCAATAACAATCCAGCAACAATAAAGATGCTGGCTCCAAAAATTGCTTCATAATAGCCAAAAAGTAATCCTTTATCTGAGTAATAAAATATTCCTTGCAGAAATAAAAGGATCTCTGTAATTACATATCCGAAGAAAAAACACTTTACTCCAATTTTTAATAAATAAGCTTTTCGCGGAAGGAGATTATTCTGAAGTAAAATCCCAAGCAAAAATCCGGTAATAATTCCAAGGGTGGTCAAATGAATAAATCCAATTACCCAGTTTCTGATTTGATGTGACACATCAGTCAAATTCGGTGCAAGCACAACGAATTGTAATGTTATTTTTAAAAATAATGCTGATAAAGCAAAAACATAAGTCAACTTAGTAATTGAATTAATATTTGCCTTAAATTGACTTATTTGGGGTTGCAGCATTTTATAGAAATAAAGAAAAGAAACCAATTGCAATAAAACTCCAAATGTATTAATCCACTTTAAAATCTGGTTTTCTATAAACCAACTTATTGAAAATGTTGCCGTAAAAAGTGTAGTTAAAACTAACAATGTCAGGAAAATTCTAAATTGCTTTGCCTCTATTTCATTTTTAAATTGCTTTATAAATAAAGCCAAAATTGCAAATAAAAACCAACCATTAAATTGAAAGTGAAGAAAAAACTGAATAGCAATCTGATAAAAAACACTTTGTTTTCCTAACATATTCATTGTTGGACCTAAACACCACACTCCAAAAGTCGAGAAAACCATGAATAAAATTGACACTATTAATAGTTTCCCGGCAGCACTTTTATCTTTCGAACAATCCCTCCAAATTAACCAACAAAAAAAATAACTCAATAAAATATGCAGGGTAGAAAATACAATCGAAAACAAAGCATATCCCTGAATCGGAAAACTTATCATCATTCCGACAACTGTAAATTCTGTGATCCAAAATAATTGATTGTAAATTGATTTATCACTTTTGTCTTTCGGAATAAAAAAATGAAGAATCAAAACATAAATCATCATATAAACCCAACCAAGCATTGCAACGTGAGAATGCGCATGCAGCAAATAAATATAATTGATGTTTTTAAAAGGAAAAAGATAGGTAAAACGCATCAGTAAGCCCATAATTGAAGCCACAATAAAATTTATAAAGCAACAAACTATCCAGTTTCTCTGTGCATTCATTTTAGACAATAATTTCATTTTTCTTATAAATAAAAAATGCACTGATAACAATTCATTTTATTGAGATTTGTTCAGTGCACTTATTTCCAAATTATTACATTTTTAAGCAAACTCTTCTTCTAAAATTACAGCTTTAGGAAAAAGAATATTGTTTTCTAAATGAATGTGTTTATGTAAATCCTGCTCAAATTCGTCCAACATAGCAAATGCTACTTTATAAGTCGTACAACCATCTGCCGGAGCAGTGTAATTATTTGTCAAATTTGCAATTTCGCGAAAGCGTTCTCCTTCATTATCATGTTCCTGCATCATCATTGCGATTGGATTTGAAACTGTTCCGAAAGAAGGTTGCGACAAAACACCATTCGATTCTTTGGTTTTCACCATTCTTTTAATGAAAGGAAACAACATCAGTTCTTCTTTCTTCATATGCTGAGATAATTCCCCCGCCCCTGCTGTAAACAATTCATTTATTCTAAATAATTCTGGATGATTTGCTCCATGCACACTACATAATTTATTTAAAAACTGCAGAATAACTCCTGTTTTTTCTTCAACATAACGATGATGTGTTTTTTCGATATAATCGACCAGTAAGTCTAAAGGCCACGAATTAAAATCTATTGTATTGTTGTTTTCTGACTGAAGGACGTCAAATACATTTTGAAGCAGAGTATCTGAGTCAATATCTTGTTTTTCACAAACTTCATTGATTGTTCTGTTTCCTTTGCAACAAAAATCAATTTGATATTTTGAAAATACTGCTGCTGTTCTAAAATCCTGAGCTACAAATGCCCCAATAGTTTTATCTTTTAAATTTTCCATTTTGTTTATAATTAATTATTTTTTATTTGCTTTTATCAATAAAAGATAATTTTATCTTTTATTGTGTTATTAAAAAACTCTAATACCTAAAAGTATCAGAGTTTAGCTTTATTCTACAATTAACACACCTTTCATCATAGCAACATGCCCAGGAAAAGTACATAAAAAGTTATAAGTTCCTTTTTTATCTATTGTAAATTCGATCGTATCTTCTTCTCCTCCACCAAGTAATTTAGTATGTGCAACAATTGATGCCTTTTCTGAAGCCGGAATATAATCAGTAGCTTTTGCTTCAATCGCTTTTGCGGCAAAAGCAGCTTCATCAGTACCTTCCTGTAAAATAACCAGATTATGTCCCATGGCTTCTTTTGGAATTTTACCAACGTGCTTTAAGGTCAACGTAATTGTTTTTCCTGCTACAGCTCTTAATTCATTTGTGTTAAACTGCATTTGATCGTTTCCTTCAATAACGAGAACATTACTTACGACAGGTTTATTACCTTCATCAGATGGAGTTTCTGTTACTTCTGTTGGTTCTTCGGTTTGTGAATTTTCTTTTTTTCCACAAGAAGTAATGGCTAAAACACCCATTAACATTACTATAGAAATTTTGACTTTTTTATTCATAATTAGTTATTTAGATTTTAAAATTTTTATTCTCTTTGATTCAATATTTTCAGATAAAAATCTCCCGAATTTACTCCCGAAGCTAATTGTTCCAAAGTAGTATTGGTTAGCATTGCCAAAAGCAGTTCGCGTATTTTTTTGAACTCATTATGAACCGGACAAGGGTGCGTTTCTGAACATTCTTTTAATCCAATGCCACAACCTTTATATATGGTATTCCCATCTATTGCATCTACAATCTGAATCAGCTTTATGGATTTTACAGCTTCATTCGAAACTTCGAATCCACCACCAACTCCTTTGGCCGAAGCGATGATACCACTTTTGGTAAGGATCTGCATGATTTTAGCTGTAAAAGGTTCAGGTGAATCAAT
>RCUK01001542.1_pt1 | contig 14424 bp, 14 predicted proteins | sample 2166381 | NCBI WGS metagenome assembly RCUK01 (sample SAMN09932809, study PRJNA488358) | compost metagenome | isolation source: compost soil in an enriched community | place: Germany: Experimental Botanical Garden | reverse complement strand
GTCCTATAGAGCATTGATTTTCCGCAAGAGATATGTGATTGGGGGAATCCCTGAGCGGCGGGAATAAAGCTCGCCTTTTTTGTTGAAGTTCGCCTATTGGCTTTGGTGGGCAACACCTGCTATTTCGCGGGCATCTTCTCTTAGTCTTTGCGGATGGACGGCCTGCAGGCTGAAGAAGGCGAACTTTGCAATAAACGCGATTAAATTAGCGCAACAGTCCACGCCGGCAGATTTGGGATATGCCCGTGCGGGCATTGGGGAGGAGACACGGACGTCTCGAGCACTCGGCTATGCGTCGGGAGTTGTAAGAAAAGAAAGCCGTGCCTTGTATGGGCCCCGGGCCCCCTGTGCGACAAGCGTGACGGGGGAGTAGATTCCGGCCGGACGGATCCGCCTGCGTCCATAGGCGTTTGTTCGCTTGAGACGGCTTTCGGCCACAAGCGGACGGTCAACGCCTGCGCTTAGACGCGCTGTGAAGCAACGAGCACTTGGAATTGTTAAGTTGCCCTTGCGTACTCTCCGGCAAACGTGACGTTCGTGCCGAAGGCCCCATTAAACCCCTCCTCCTCAAAAATTAGGCTGTTCTCGACGAAACGTAGAACAGCTCTGTATGGTCTTTCTTTGCCGAGCAAGTGCTCCTCGTACTGCGCGACGCCACCGTCTGGCGTAGCAAGAAAGTCCAGGGTGCCGATGTTCGGACTGTACTCCCGATTGGTTCCCCATAGAGCTTCGCCGACCACGCGGACATCGCCGTTAGTTAGGGTGTGAATAGTCAGTTCGGCGCTACTGACGCCCCCGCCAATACGGATGTAATGTTCCGCTGAGCTTTGCCGTGGTTGGGAAAGGACCTCGCCGAAGGCGACCGACTGGGAAAAGCAGAGGCAAGGGCTTGATCGAGTTCTTCACGGAAGTGCCGAATCTCAGCGGCCGTGAAGTTCTTGCTCTGCCGGGTGGTGCTGTCGTACTTGTCGTGACATGGCATGCATAAGAAGATGAGGTTATCCTCAGCAGCATTAGCCGAATCCTGATCTATATGCGCGATCTGGCCCTGCTTAATGCTTGTGTCACGGTTGAGTCCATAGCAAATGCAACAACGTCGCCGTGAGCGCGTAAGAACATCGGCTTGAACATCATCAGAGATTCGTTTACGCGTCATCTGTCTGGGCAATCTAACGCCTTAGCTCAGCCGCCGACAGCCCGCGCAGCGCGATGACAGTCGATTGCAGCGAAAGATTAGGGGGCAAGCTCATGGACTCAAAGCATCCAGCATCAGCGATGCAATGTTACCCATGGACTCCACAGAAAATGTGGCCTGCATCGGTGTGATCCCGCTTACCCAGGGCCGACCGTGCCCCGTGCCTTCCTTATTGCGGAGCGCATTTAAGGCACAGCCCAGCTCATATGCAGCGCGCTCCATACGCCTATGCGCAGGCTCACCTGAAACAACAGCATCACTTGGGGTTGCCAAATCGAGGGCAGTGAACGCTTGCCCTAACAGTGTCGGAAAGTTCGACGTACTCGGATAACTGCCCCACCTTTAAACGAGCACGTGGGCAGCTGTTGCTTCAAGTAGGTCTTTGGCCGTTCCAGCGAGAAGCGGACTGTCCAAGGCTCCTCGGCGCGTACGATCTGCGTACGTGCGCAATGCAGCAGTACGCTTTTTACCGCTCAGGGAATCAAGGACCTTTGGCTGGAGTGATCCGTCTGGCAATAGGTCCCACCCTTGTGTGGTGAAAGCCGAGACAAGATTTGCAACAGCCTCAGCACCGCAGTAATTGGTGGAGGTTTCGCGGAATCCACCGTGGCCTTGAACTGTGGCAACAAGACCAGCTACAAGTGTTTCTCCGGCAGCAGGATTATTCGAAAGCGCCCAACTTAAGACTCCACGCACACGCTTGGATTTTCCGACTGGTTTGGCGTTTGTCCGACCCGGATCCGCTGACGCCAAGCCGGCTTTGTCGATTTGGAATTCAATATCCGAGTGCGCTGGGTCGCGCCGGTCGCCTTGAGAATCGTCTAAAAGCTGAGATACTGCGACGACGATAGCGTCTGTGAGTGGTGGCCGATTCGCCATGATGCGGTTCTAGTCCCCTAAACACTGAATAGGCGGACACGTGGGGTCCGGTTACACATATGCGATCGCGCCAAGAAATTCTGACACAACCACTTGTCTCAATGAAGCATATCTTTGCGGAGGCCGGCTGACAAACCGGGCCTCTAGTTGGACGAAGAGCCGGGGTGGTAAACGACAGCTAGGCTCGTAAGCAGTCGGACGATTGCTGAGCGCTCAAGGCCGGGGTTGCCGAGTGGACAGAACGTCGGCAACGATCAGACGCATTCCGATGCCCGAACGCCCATGATTGCGCGAGAGCGGCGATTACTTACGCCCGACGACTCGCCATAGGAAATATGCAGGACTTTCCTTAGCCGCAATTCTGTACTCTTCGAACGTTTTATAGCCAGAGTAGGCGGCATACGTAGTTGCGATAAGGCTAGCGCCGGATGTCACAGTTGCTGCCGCCAACGTGGCCATCGCTCCCATTCCAGTTAATACCCCTTTGCGCTTCAGCCGCCGTATAGCGCTATCTACTTCGGTCAGTTGGATCTCCGTCAACTCATGCATGGCGTTCTCAGTTTTTATAAGTCGTTTCACCGGATCAGATTCCAATCGAAGCTCTCGAAATGACTTTTCTAACTGAAGACGAAATCGCCTAAAAGCCTCTTCGTCCGATCTGGCCTCCATCAGACGCTGCATGGACGCCCCGCCAAAAATTGGCAGATCAAGATTTAGCAAACCGCTAGTGGTGGACGACGAAATATCGCGCTTCAAGTACAGAAGACGCGAACAAAGAGCGTGTCATGTACTGGGCACCGAAACGCGATGACCACCTGACTTCGCGGCTAAGCCTATCGAAGTGCATCCATGCGGCCCTATTAACCGACCCTGACACCCATGATGCAAACGTTTCCTGGGATGGCGGCGCCTCCGGCATGGTCATTGAATACTTGGCTCGACCTGATTGTCGATCGAAGGAAGTTAGACTCTGCTGCGCGAGGTTAAAACCAAATGAGTGTCCGCTCTCCTTGCCGTCGAAGTCCACGCTGATCATACGGCCTATCTCAAGATTCTTTAAGACTAACAACCCGTGAGGACTTGCACGCACGGATCGTACTTGAGCCTTTTCCTTATAGTGGGACAACAAGTGAGGAGGCAGAATACTTTCAAATCCGTCATCGGAGACAAATACCGGAAGTTCCTTCGGCGACTCAAACTCAAGCGACGTGGGAAAAAAATGTACGTATCCGCACGCCACTAAAGTTCTGCACGAAACCAATGTCTTTGCCGCCTGGGCAAGCGCTTTTCTATCTATCGCCTTCTGGTTCGGAAGATGAAGAGCTTCCATGAATCCCGACGCGAGCTCATGCGGCGGCTTAGCCAACGAGCAAAGCGGGTCAGAAACAACTATGGCATCCAAATAGAATGCCCGTTGTTTCAAAACTCGCTCGTCCACGTTTTCACCAGCAAAAAGTCGTAGCCTTCCGTCTTCAGGAGAAATTTCGGTAAGCAGCTCGTCGAAATTGGAGATGCAGAAATCGCGATAATTCTGGAGTGCGCGCTGCAACTCAGCTTCAGAGATACCGTGAAACTGAACTGCGATCAAGCTTTTGTCCAGTAGCAGACTTTCATTCAGGTAACTGTAGATGATGAGCCCATTCACGCACTTCTTTAGGGGAACGCCTATAGGAAGCAACCAGCAGCGACTATCGTCGTTGGTACTTGATTTCACCACGCAAAACGCTAAGAAACGTGGCGTACACGTGAGCCGCAGCCACAATCAGATTGCTAGAGTACAGATGGATGTTCAGGGCCTCCAACACTTGTGGCCCAAGAACCCGAACATTCTCAATTTCATACTTGCCAGGATTAAGCAGCACGATTATCGCAAACACTTCGAGAACTACAACGTCGCTATCCTGGTGCGAAATGGGGCGCTTGCCTTCCTTAGCGGCGGAGCCAAAGTCGACGTAACCCACACGCTCCCATTCCGCATCAGCGCCTGGTCTTCGAAGGTACACGTGGGTGTACTGTCCGACAATCACTCGCATAACATCGCCCCGCTCTTGCGAGAACGAACGCGTTTGCGAGTTCTGGGGCTTCAACCAGGAGGCATCAAGTTCCTGTTGGGTTGGATTTCCGTCAAACTCAAGGTTGCTCATTGCTATATATGTCCAAGAAGAATCCTCATGAAGCGGCAGTATAGGCCTGTTTCTCGGATCGCTCGGACCGCTGCAGGACGACAAGGGAATTATTGCGGCAACGGAATCATTTGGTCAATTGCGAGCGCTTCCGCGGAGACGCTGCACCATTGACAACCGATCCATGTCGGATGAGTTCCGGGCTAATTGCGTATCCCGTTACCACCTTCAATGAAAACAAAATCGCAAGTTGAATGAACTTCGACACCAAGCATCTTGGGATATCGCTGTGCCCACGGATGCCGGTCTTCATTCCTGACAATGTCACACGACTTCGGGCGCGCCCCTCAAAATTGCCGTTCTGGGCACGGCTAGCACCGGCCAACAATAGTTTCTTGTATCGCCGGACGCTCCCCTTATGGTGCTGGGCGATCATCAGCGGGCGCATGCTTTGCCACCCAAGTGCGGGCAGCCAACACGCGTCCGTTCAAAATGCCATCAGGCCAGCGAGTAGGCATTCAGACTCGCGAAGTCATGTGAAGCGAAGCGCGTCTTCGCAACCTTCCCGGCGCAATGCTGCATGGACGTATTCATCAAACCAGTTCATCACGTCCGCAACGATCCCGGCGCAGATGTCCTGGTCCGTCAGACGATCCCCGCCATCATCAGCATTCTCTCCGATGCCCGCCAAGCGCTTGCGTTCAACCTTCTTCATCCACTCACCGCGCAGGCTTCCCTCGTGAACGAGCGAATCACGCATTTCCTTCGCCTCAAAACTGGGCTTGCGGATGATCATGCGATTGGACGCCTTCTTGAGTGCTGCGTAGAAATAGACCTTCGTCTCTTCGGGGCGCCCCCACCCAACGTGCCGCTTTCCTTTGCCGGCCCGCATCCGCTCGGCGAACATCTTCTTTTCTTCAGTCGCTGCGATGACCTGCAGCAACGTCGTCGCGCTCAGATACAAGTCTTCCATCGACCAGCAGGCAAGCGCGTCGAGCCAGTGGTGCACCAACAGCAGCACCTTTTCCTCCAAACCCACACGGGGCCAAGATTTCACGAATGCGTTCACCAACGCCTGAAATTCGTATGGCGCGCTCACCACCCATGACGGGCCGTCCATCGCACGTGGGCGCGGCCACTTAGGCGGGGGGTTGCCCATCAGACTCGTTCCGGCGAGCGCACCGTCACGGACCGTCACGCTCATACCGGTTGCAAAGGAAGCAGCCAACAGGATGGGCGTCAATTCATCGCATGTCTTTTCATCAACAGCAGCAGCACTCTGCTGGCCAAAGCTCACGTGTTCGACGATGTAGGTGTTCTCGATCGGCAGTTCGGAGGCCCGAGGGCCTCTCGCTGCGGTGATGATCTTCTTTGCACGTTCATAGTCCGCAACCCGTTCAAGCGTCCTGCCGCCGGACGGGGTGGAGATAGCCGTCCGCTGTGGATCTCCGGGAATGAGCAGATTGGTGATGAAGAAGCTCAGCTGCGGCATGTGCTTTCCCTGGGCGTGTTGTGAGTTGAGATGAGGTCATGCATGGCGTTGGTGGTCATGTGCCCACCGATCTTTCACATACGAAACGCGTATGTGGAAGCGTCCTGACCCGATGCAAGGGCCAAAACACACCATTTTCGGAAAGGCGAGGCATAGCTTCTCATAACTCCGATTAGCACGCCCCCGTGCGGCCTAATCGGCGTCCGGTGGCCCTGCCCGTCAGGCCAGCGCCCACAACCTTTCCATTTCTCCCGCCACTGCCACCAGCCGAGGACCGATGATGGCCGCCCGCTCGCGGTAGAGGCCGTCGCTTGTAACCCCCCATTTCTAGCGATTGTGGATTCAGATGGTCAGTTAGATTCATTGCGACAATCGTGCCGCTGCATCTTGATATCTTTTCATGGAAACACCGGTTGCCTCGCCGATCAGCATTGCATAGGCCTGCGCCGCCGGGGTTTCTGAGAGCAATTCAGGTAACGCATCCACTTCAACTTCTAGCGTTCGCGTTGCCCAGGTTGCCATCGCCTCGGGGTACCTCGCTCCATACATCAAGCTTTCGTTAAGCACTTTCCGCGCGACACGCTGCAAGTCGGCAAATGCCCTCCGCGCTTCAACAAGCCCCTCTTTGTCCTTCGACGATGCGACACTATTCCAATTGAATCGCTGTGCAACTTCAGACGGAATTTTGAGGAGACTCTGTTGATAGTTTTTATGATTTTTCAGCACCGTTGCGTGGGGCAATAATCCAAGCATGTACTTTTCGAGGATCTCCGAGGAATGACTTGAGGCTGCAGCCGCTGCCTCGGCATAGAGTCGCGCTACCTGCGCCTTCTGGGCAGAGTTTGTTGAATCTACTGCTGCCCAGAACGCAAGAATCACAAGGACTGCCTGCCCACCGTGGTGCAACCAAACTGCACGTCTGGCGAACGGCCTATTCGGTGAAGTTTTCTGCTCTTTGTTTAAGGAGAGCACAACGACGAGAATTGAAGCCACTGCGACGATGTGTGGAAGCATTTTGACGAAATCTGGTGAGTTATAGAGAGGGGAACTTATGAGTTTGAGGGGGCGATGGCGGCCTGTACAGCCCTAGGAATTCTCTGACTATTTGTATTGACTTTTCCCGTAGTGACCGCGCAACGCGCTCTAGCATCACAAGCGCAAAAAAAGGCGAACTTTGACATAAATCTCATCTGCCCGAAGATTTGGCTTCCCAGAAAAGGCAAACTTTTGGCTCGCAACAAATCAGCGTGCCTCCTACGATCAAAAAGGCGAACTTTATTCCTGCTGCTCAATCCCGGAGGGGCAGGAATAAAGTTCGCGTTTTTTGTTGAAGCGAGAGTTCGATACGGTAGGAACGCTGCTTTAACCGGCAGTAGCGGAGTTGCTCCTGCACCAAGGACGCCAATGTCAGCAGCACCTTCGACACTCGTCATCCCCCAGTACTACGCGCGCAGTCGCGCAGTGACTGCAACGTGGCTTAGTCCGTGGGTTCTGCACATGGCGGCGAACCGCAACAACCGCTGCCTAGCGGCTACTCACAGACGGGCTTCAAGAGAGCGCAATGAGTCGAAAGCGGAATTTTCCGGCGTAGGCGGGACAGGCACCGCGATCAAACACTGACCAGGACTTGTGAAGATATCGACAACAAACGAGCGCGCGGATCCGTCCAAAAAGCCACGTATACATCGTTCGAGCGAAGCCAACCAGGATGCTTGGCGAGAAGCCAGAAATCGAGCTCTTGCCTCGCTCAACGGTAAATCCGGCATGCTCGGACGATTTCGCTTGCATGCAACCGAACCCGCGCAGCGCAAATCGAAGTGAAAACTGTCAGTCGAATACCTAAATTGCGGACAGGTCGACACGGAAGCTGGAAGACCTCTTACGACAACATCCGCTTGTCATCTCAGGGTTACCCGATTTTCCACCTCCGACAACTCTTGACTCTTCAGCAACGGCGGCCAATTCGATCTGGCCGCCTCAACCCAGTCGATTGAATCACTCCGGAGAACTAAGGAGTTCGGGATCTGCCCCTCCTGATCCCCGGATCATATCGATCGGGGGATAAACCTGAGGCTGCACTCGCCACGGGTCCGTCGCTAAGGTATGCGTACGCGCAGCGCACGGAACCACTGTTGCGCCTTGGCGGCGGAGCCGCAGGCGGCCTCCGGCTGTCTCGAGCCGTCGTCGCTCAGGATATCCGCCTCCTGGAACCCCGGGACTGAAAGCAGAGCTTCCGGAAAGTAGCCCGCAGGCAACTCGAGCATCATCTTCGGCGGCTTGGCAGGATCACCGGACCAACGGAAGGTAGCGAAAGCGCCGGTGTCGGCGACGGGGCCGCCGACGATCATGTACTCGCTCCCCACCTTATCGATACTGCGTACACCGCGTCCATTCAGATCGACGAGGATCGGCCTGTCAAACTTGGCTTGGCTGCCGCTTATCACTGCGGCCGGGTTGGTCAGCGGCACGAGAAGTGCCTTGCCTAATACCAACGGGTTCCGGAAGCCGATCAGCAGCCTGTCGCCCGTCCAGGCTGCCAGCCCTTCGATGTTCAGGCCGCCAGGCCGCTCGGGTAGCATCTTGGCGGCTTCACTGAGATTGAGGTCCTTCAGCTCAGGAGCGTCGATCATTGCCTCCAGCAGGCCCGTGTACGGTTTTTCATGCGGAACGAGGGTAGGCGCGGAGCCTGATCGAATGACGCGCGTGGCAAAGAACTGCTTGCGCCACTCGCGGGGCTTGCCGGACTTCGGGAGGTTGTGCGAGCTGACCCAGTAGACGATGTCGCCCAGTCTCGCGCCGCCCTCGATGTCGAAGGCCTTGTCGCCTGTCTTCAAGAACTCGGCGACGTCGAGCCCGGCGCCCAAGGGCTCGGACTGGCCGCGGAAATAGATAAGTAAGGTGTTGCACTCGTCCTCCGCCACCACGAAGTGACGATCGTCGAGCATGATTGCCGCCGAGGCTGCTGGGCAGCCTCTGTGCAAGAGTCCATCTGTCGCCGTCCTTGAATTGCCTGCTCTCGTGATGCCCCATCGACTGCGATAGCCAGGCGTACTTGCATAGACCGGCATCCAAAAGACGAGAGAGGACCAGGCCATTCCCGTACGCACCGATCTCGAAGGACCGCGAGAAGGCGCCGGAATTAGCGACCATGTTGATCGCCTTGATGTGCGGCAGCACCCGACTGGAGTAGTTGGCGGCATCGCAGTCGAAGTCCACTGCGAAGTAGATGGCCGCGCCGCCGGGTTGGCCAATGGTCTCGATCGCGTACTCGAAGCTGTGCTCGGCGTCCTTCTTGCCCTCTGTGCTGGAGAACGCGTCGGCTGATGCGCCACCAGCCTGATGAACGACCGCGATGGAAATGCCCGCGTCGACCAGCGCCTCGGCCTCGGTGCGAATCAGGCGCTTCTCAGGCTGCAACGTCGTCCGCGCGTAGTATCGGACGGCGGTGGCAACCTTGAAGGACTTCAAGCAATCGAGTCGCGTGATGAGGCGACGATTGGTGTCGATGATCAAGTGGCTCTCCTTGACTTAAGGTTGAAGTCGAGCAGTGCTCATGATGGCCCGCACGGATCGAGCGCACACTCACGGCGCAGTTCAGCGTGGAGGATTGATCTTGGCATTGTCGAGCACCGGCACCCAGTCAGAGACCGTCTCGGCAGTTCCGGCCAAGACACCTCCAGGCGACAGTTTCCGCAGTACACCAGCAACATATAAGTCCTGCGTGCTGGAAATTTCCAGGGTATTGTTGTCCGTCAACTTGACCGAGATCCCGAGTGAACCCGAGGCCACCTTAGCGTCTAACGCGGCCTTAGCACTGGCTGCGTTGTCGCCCTGGTAGCCGAGTACGGCCTTGAAGCCCTTGATCTTCCAAGCTCGGCCGACGACGAAGCGGTTGTTCAGGGCAACGCCATCCATAATCACGCCATTGGCCGGGAGCTTCTTGAACTCTTGGTTGAATCGATCCCAGTAAGCATCTTCCTGCACGATGCTGCTCACGCTGACTTTAGCGCTCACCGCGTTGTTGAACGTACTCTGCATCTCGCCCGAGACGGGATATACAACCGGTTTGGCGCTCACTCCCACCTGAAAGTCCACACCCGACTTCACTTCCCCCGCGCAGGCCAACTCGGCGTTCATGAAGACTATGTCCTTACGGGATGTGACATCTGTCAATTGGGAGGCGGGGAAGTAGTCACCAGTCTCACCGTCCAACGCCCAGATTGATCCAACGCCGTTGCCGTTCGCGGCGCCGAAATAAAGAGGCTTGGATTTTTGCAGATCGCTGACTCCACATGAAAGGAGCACCCTCTCCCATGTGGCTCTGGCTTCAGGCACCTTGCCGTTCTCGCAGGATGCTCCCATGAGACAGAGCAACAAAGTGGTGACAAAAGTCATTCGGCTCTTCATTCGGGGTTCCTCCTATCGCGATGCAAATAGCTTTCCAATACGGATTGGCGCGGAGCTCGGATCCCTGTCGACTTTCTCGCGACTTTTCAACAATCGCAGACTTAGGGTTTTCGGCCAATTCAAGTCTTCGGCTCTTGATGAGACATCGGACGCTGCCGAAAGCCATGCCAATCTTGGGGTGGAAAAGCTTGTACCCCCCCCAGCACCGGGGCAAGGCTGGGATGAGGTGGTGCCCAGCCGGCCAGGAAACGATCCAATGTTCGAATCACTGTTCTCGTCGTCCCACAGTGTCGAGAAGTGTGCGGAATTGCAGGTTAAGGTTCCTAGCTCCTCATCGTTATTCATCACTGCGAAAACACGACGCCCGCTAGCAGCCTCACTAGCAAAGAGTCGGCGACCGACAACGAAGTCTTGACTATCATTGCCCGCAGCCACAAAGACCATGTAGTTTCCTGATGACGGTAGGGATGGAGTGGCCGCAAATTTCGTGAAATTCCAGGACAGGCTGAGCCAAAACCGTGCATCTACCTTGGTCATGCCCGGCGCAGATACAGGAGTAATGCGTGCGTAGGTGTCGAAGATGCGGAGTTGACCACTAATCAACGGTTCGTATATCCGAACGACGTCATCGCCGACTGCCCAAACCTCTCTCAAAGCCGGTAGTTTCTCCAGCACTTCGCTCGAGAATTCATTAGCCAGTCGGATTTCGTCCTCCGAAGGGGATCGAGCAAACAGCTCGCCGCCGAGAGCAGTAATGAGCTGATCCAGTTCAATGATTTCTCGGAAGAGGTCTCTAGTTGTCGCCTGCCCTGGCCGTAGCGGTAGGAAGATGACCTTAATGCGTCCGTCCTTGTCCAGCGAGGTGAATTCTCGTAGAGAGCGGGAGACCATGCAGGCGTGAGCATGGCTGATAGGAACAAACGCTCCTACGGAGAGCCCGGGGTCGAATCGGGGCAGCGCCGACTCGGGCAAACGCATCGCCGATCGAACAGCATCGAGGATGTGGCGCATGCTCTGCAGTGATTGCACTTGATCCTCAAAAGTTGGCCAACCCGTATCTAGGACGATCAGATAGCGTTCGGTCCGATCATTCGAGGCACCAAGCGCTTTCTTGATAATGGTGCGCTCTTCGGCCGACAACACCTCTGCCGACGGATCCGTGCAATCGGTCTGACTGGCGGCCAGCTGGATGCCGGCTTCAATCCCTCCCACCACGCTCTGGTTCTGCTTAGCGGCCTCTGCAATGATCTGCGCGGCCTCGGTGGCGGAGTAGCGGTCGAGCCTGGTGTACGTAAGTGACCGCGCAATCGAACCGTCGATCTTGATCGGCCTGGAATACGCGAATCGCGAAAGGTTTCTCCCTTCAGCATCTCTCAATCCAACCACTGCCGAGGAATTCCTGACGACGGGGCCTGCAGAAGCTATGGTTAAAGCGCTCCGACTTGTCAGTATCGGCAGGTCTGGAATCAGGACATTACCAGCGGGAAGCCGCGTGGGGTCCGACACACCATTCAGCTTCAGGATCCGCGATTCCATCAGACCATAGGCTTCCGGCGAATCCGACGCACCGAAACCATAGTTCTGTTTAATCAGTTGAGAAGGCGAACTCCCTTGCGAGAGCTGAATCACGACGGGGGGAGCCGTCAAGACCGAAAAAGCTAGACGGTCGACATCATTAAAGGACCTCGTGTGTTCAACGCGTACGATGCCTCCTAGATCGTCTAGGGATTCCGCGTTTGCAGCCGACACGGCAAACCAAGCGCACCCGAACACAGGAAGCAGCAACGCCCATAGATTTCTCAGCGATGAAGCTGGCACGAACGGGAGCGCCATTTTTAGATTCCCTTTCTGGGCGCCACGGCGGCGTCCGCTATGCACTGGCAATTCTGTTGCGTTCTCACTAATTCCTGATCTGCCGCCAACGAAAAAAAGTGCACTTTTCGGTATGCGCAGCCACCCGTGAATGAAGCCCACGAGCTCAACTTCGCCGTTACTGGCCCACACCATAAGAATCCGAAAAAACACCCGTCAGATGATGAACGGAGACTAGCCCCACCGGCAATGCGTTTCGCTTCCGAAAAATGTTAGGCATACGGTGCTACCGAATATCCCCTCAGTCATTTTCGTCTTACGCACGGCAAATGAGCAAGTGATCCCCATACCCGAAATTGAGTATGCGTGCTGCTTGCTCACAACCAAAAGAATTGAATGCATTAGCCGTGCCGCTTCAACTCGCTTATCGACAAGTCGTCTTGCGGAAACATTGATAGTAAATACTTGACCTGTTTTTGGTGCTTGCTCGCGCATTCTATGATTGCTTAACGCGGCCCTGATCGTCCCATTGATGTTGGGATGGCCAATCGCAGCGCTCGGTCCTGTTGAAACGTTTGACGTAGGCATTTTTCTGTGGCTTGCCGCGCTGAATATATTCGCGTTTTGTGCCCCTTTCTCGGCCCCTCAACAATCGCGGCGGTCAGGTATTCCGGACCGTTATCGCACCGAATGACCAAGCACTTTCCTCATCTGGCGATGATCTGCTTGAGCGCGCGGATCACGCGCTCGGACGGAAACAAGAAATCGACCCCAATGCCCAGTGCCTCACGGTTGATGTTGTGATAGTGAACTTAGTTCAAGTTTCTAGCCGCAGCGCTAGCGGCATCACTGGTGAATCCGGATACAGCATTCATCCAATGATCCTTTAGAAAAAGGGCGAACTTGATTCTCAGCAATCAAACGCCGATTCCGGGACGAACTCCAGACATATCCATCTTCGACTCAGACTGCGCCCTGCGCGGCATATCTCCGAGACAAGCCAGGCCCGCCAGGTAGAGGCCCCGTCCGTCACCATCGCCAGATCTAAAAAGTCATCCTGAAATCCGCAGTAGCGGTGACGATAAAGCTGCCAGAAAAATCCGTGTCGGCATCGACCTGGCCGTAGACCGCATGGCGTCACCCCGAACTATAATTTTCCCTCGCTCCCACGCTTCCCCAGGTTCGCGCCATGCGACTGGCCGCCGGCACGCCGACCACGCGTTCAGTCCAGGAGTTCGGCGTTTCACGTTGACGACTCCATAGACGCTCGATTCCCGGCTCACGCCTGCGGTTTGCTAATTTCTCCTGTAGTCCAGCGCTACACCGAAACGGCCCAGCAAGCTGTCGCCCTAGTCGCTTTCAACGCGTGCGCCGAATTTGTCGTTGAAGCTGTCGAAGCCAGTCGATACGTATGTCAGCTTTTCCTGCGGGATCACGGCGAGTTCCTCCGACAATCCGAAAGCCCTGCCCGCGTCGATACCCAACCCATAACTCTGGACCTTCTGGCCGCCCTTCAAGTTGTCAGCCAGCTGTGAGTTCAGGTCGCTATCGAACCAGGTCGCCTGAGCCTGGGTATCGATACAAAGGCCATTCTTGCCGTACCAGGTCAGTGTCGGCGTCAGGCCATAGGAAGTGGTGTCGATCGCGCCGTTGCCATACGCCGACGACACACGCGAGTCGGCCTTGCCGTAGTGAAAGGCCAGGCCGCCCGCCAGGCGGGACCCCTCTTTCTTGCCGGCCAGGATGCGGTCAATACCGAATTGCGCCTTCCAGCTATCGACGTTCTGGCGCGCGCCCGTGGTGGATGCTGCAGGGTCGAGCCGGGCTGTCGCGCCTTCCACGCGGCTCCATACGCCGTTGCGGCCGGCGTCCGCAGGATCATAGAGGCAATTGCCGACTCACTGGCGCTGGGTGGGCAGTTGGCTCAGGTGTAGCAGCGTATTGGCATAGGCTTCTTAGACCGGCACGCCGGACTGATAGAGCACGCGTGGTTCGGCGCCCGGCGAACCTCCGCCGGGCGAGGGTATGCCGCTTCTTGCTGTCTCTTCTGACAGCTCTTGGCCGCGAACGGGCACAGTCTGAGGGCAGCAAGTCGCCGCTCGACATGCTGAGCAGTTAAGACGGCGCCAGTCAACAAAGGCGAACTGTGAAATAAAAATCAGCAGGCCGAAAACGCTACTTCCCCAAAAGGCGAACTTCTAGCTCGCAACATATCGACGTGCTTCCCTCGATCGAAAAGGCGAACTTTATTCCTGTTGATCAATCCCTGAGGGGCGACACGCCGGTCCTCACCTGTACTTCCGCTTCTCGGTCGCAGCCAACGCTCCTAAACCGGGACAGCCCGAAAAAGACAAGCCCCGCCGAGGCGGGGCTATCCGAACGCACGTGTGGCATCTGCACTCAAAACCGAGACTGCGCGCCAAACGCGTAGGCGATCCCCGCGTGCCGTGGCACGCCCGCCATCAGCGCGCCAGAACCTTCTTCATCGACGGGGCGGGATGCAGCAGATAGTTCTC
>RCUK01001541.1_pt1 | contig 14431 bp, 14 predicted proteins | sample 2166381 | NCBI WGS metagenome assembly RCUK01 (sample SAMN09932809, study PRJNA488358) | compost metagenome | isolation source: compost soil in an enriched community | place: Germany: Experimental Botanical Garden | reverse complement strand
CGGTAATGCGATCGCCCGGGCGCACGTGGCGGAACAGTTCCCAGTCGTTGCCGGCATAGAAGCCGTGCACGCCCGGCAGGCCCCAGCGGGTGCGGCCCAACCAGCCGAATGCCATCGGGAACATCGGGTGGCCCAGCAAGGTGCCGTAGCGGGTGCCCGCCGCGTAACCCGCGTCGCGATACAGCGGGTTCAGGTCGCCAATGCCGTTGCACCAGTTGCGCAAGGTGTCGGCCGTGGCGTCTTGCAGGTACGGCCCTTCGGGGCGCAGATGCAAGCCGATCATGGCGCGCGCGGCGGCGATGGCTTCGTCGGTGATCAGGCCTTCGGCGGGGGCGTTGCCGACATCGGATTGGGGAAGGTTCATGACATTGCTCACGGTTGCGACTCCTTTACCTATCGCTAGAATGCAGAATGCATTCTTTAAGTACGTAAAAAAAGGGGTTGATAAGACGGGGGTTACTCAAAGGTTCATTCAATACGGATGCCAGCCGCCTTGATGATGCCGCCCCACTTCTGGCGCTCATCGTTGACGAATGCATTCAACTGTGCGGGCGGCATCACCAAGGGTTCGACGCCGATGTCCAGCATCTTGCGGCGCATCTCGGGTTGCTCCAGCACCAGACGGATCTGTTCGCTCATTTGCCGGATGATCGGCGTGGGTGTGCCGCGCGGGGCGAACAAGGCGTCCCAGGCCACGACGTCGAAGCCGGGCACGCCCTGCTCGGACACGGGCCGCACGCCGGGCAGCATGTCGCTGGCCTTCAGCGACGTGATGCCCACGGCGCGCAACTTGCCGCTGGCCAGATGCGGACGCGCGGCGGTAACGGTGTCGATCACCAACGGGATCTGCCCGCCCATGGCGTCGGTCAATGATTGGCCCGAGGCCTTGTACTTCACCGCGAACAGCGGCGCTTGCGCCGACTTCACGAACTCCGCGAACACCACCTGCGCCGTGGTGCTGGGCAAGCCGACGTTCAACGTGTCGGGTCGGGCTCGGGCGCGCTGGATCAGTTCACCCACGCTATTGGCCGGCAGGTCGGCAGCGGACGTGCAGATCACCATGGGCAGCAAGCCGATCATGGCCACGCCCGTAAAGTCGGCGGTGGGGTCGTAGCCCTGGTTGGCGTACAGGAATTCGTTGGCCGCGTTCGTGGCGTTGGTGCCTAGCAAGAAGGTATAGCCGTCGTTGGCGGCGCGAGCGGCGGCGGCGGACCCGATGTTGCCGCCCGCCCCCGCGCGGTTTTCGACCACGATGGGTTGATTCAAGCGCTTGGCCAGGTCTTGCGACAACAGGCGCGCCAGCACATCGGCGCCCTGCCCCGGCGCATACGGCACGATGATGCGGATGGGCTTGTCGGGCCAGCTTGCGGCCAACGCGGCGGGCATGCTTGCCACGGCTGCCAGCGCGCAAATGCCGGTGATGGCGGTGCGCAGCCAGGAGCGGCGGCTACGGGCCGCATCAGACGTTGCGCGACCGGTTGCAGCGGACGTTGCGCGAGGGGTCGCGCGGGTACTCGGGCGGGATGTCATCAAGGCGTCCTTCGTGTCCAGGGTCATGGGGATCAGCCGTTCAGCGCCAGGCCGGCACGCGGCCAGCGCGCAGCAAAGAGTTGCCCATGGCCCGACAGTGTGATGTAGGCCGTGCGCCGGTCGCTGCCGCCAAAGCAAATATTGGTGCAATAGCCCTCGGGCGCTTCGTGGAATTCCAGCGCTTCGCCATCGGCGGAAAACACGCTGATGCCGCCGCGTACCAGGGTGGCCACGCAGATATTGCCGCCCTCTTCCACCGCCAAGGAATCAAAGCGCTGATAGCCAGGCAAGCCGTGCACCAGTTGCCCGCCGTTGGGGGACGGCCAGGCCGCCAGTTGCAAGTGGCCAGGCGCCGACGCGGCGTCGGGTATGGGGTACGACCACAGCCGGCTGGTCTCGGTTTCGGATACATACAGCCGGCTGCCGTCCGGCGACAGGCCCACGCCGTTGGGCGTCAGCACGGGATGCGCGGCACGGCGGATGCCGCTGCCATCAAGCCGCGCGTAATAGACGGCGCCGCGCAGCATCTTGTCTTCGAAGGTCTTGCCAAAGTCCGTGAACCAGAAGCCGCCATGCGCATCGAAGACGATGTCGTTGGGGCCATGCAGCGGCGTGCCGTCGCAGTGGGTGTATAGCGTCTGGACCGCGCCGGTGGCGATGTCCACGCGCTGGATGCAGCCACCGTCGTAATCCTCAGCGGGGCCGGTGGGCCGCGTGAAGCCGTCATCGGTGCGCCAACTGAAGCCGCCGTTGTTGCACACATAGCAATGCCCGTCCGGCCCCAGCGCCGCGCCGTTGGGGCCACCGCCCAGATCCGCCACCTTGCGCAGTTCGCCATTCGGCAACACGCGGGTCAGCCGCCCGCCCGCGATCTCAACGACCAGCACGCTGCCGTCTGGCATCGCAACCGGTCCTTCGGGAAACGCCAGCCCGGTCGCCATGACTTCGCCTTGCAGCTTCAGTTGCTTCATGCCTGTTTCCTTCCTATGCGGGGTGGGTTTGCGACGAGGTTTGCGCGGTCTGGCGCGCGCCCAGATAGGCGTCGATGGCTTGTTGCCGGCCTTCGCGGCTGCGCAGCGCCTGTTCGTCCAGCGTGCCCACGATATGGCCGTGGCGCAGCACCCATGCCAGCACGGCCAACTTGGCCGCCACATGGAAACTCTGCTCGACCAGCAAGGCGGCCAGTTGTTGTTCGCGCTGGATCACCGCCAGCCGTTCGTACACCCGCGCCACCAGCAAGGGCGCCAAGCCCAGCGACGGCTCGTCCAGTAACAGCAGGCGCGGGCCGGACATCAGCCCGCGCCCGATCGCCAACATCTGTTGTTCGCCGCCGCTGAGCAGGCCGGCGGGCGCATTGCGCCGTCCGGCGATTTCGGGAAAGAAATCCATCACCATCTGTTCACGGCGCGCCCGCGTGCGAGCGTCCACGAAGTACGAACCCAGGACCAGGTTTTCAGCCACGGTCAGATCCGTCACGATGGCGCGCCCTTCCGGCACATAAACAATGCCCCGCCGAAAACGCTGCGCGGCGGACAAGCCCGAGATGTCCTGCCCGTCCAGCCGGATGCGGCCTTGCGATGGCTCAAGGCCCGCGATGGCGCGCAGCGTGCTGGATTTACCCGCGCCGTTGGCGCCCAGCAAGGCCACCACGGTTGCCGCCGCCACTGACAGGTCGATGCCATGCACCACCGGGCCCGCGCCGTAGCGCACCGTCAGGCCTTCGACCTCAAGCAAGCTTGCCGGGGCATCATTCATCGTCGTCTCCCAGGTAGACGCGCACCACATCCGGATTCAGTCGAATCTGCGTCGGCGCACCGGAAGCCAGCAAACGGCCCACGTTCAACACATGAATGGTGTCGCAGACTTCCATGATCAGGTCCATGTCGTGCTCAACCACGACCAGCACCAGGTCAGGCGCGCGCAGCCGCGTCAGCGCATCAGACAGGTCGCCGGTTTCGATGGAATTCAGTCCGGCGGCGGGCTCATCCAGCAACAGCACGCGGGGCTTGCCGGCAATGGCGCGCGCAATCTCGGTCAGGCGCAGCACGCCGGGCGGCAGTTGCGAAGGATAGGCGTCGGCCACGTCCGCCACGCCCAGCCGGTCCAAGGCGGCCAAGGCGCGATCCCGGTTGTGGGCGCGTTCCGCCTTGCCGCGCGGCAACGGCAGGAAGGCGTCGAGCCAACCGGCCGACGACTGCCTGTCCAGACCCACCATGACGTTCTCGGCCACGCTCAGTTCGGGGCACAGGGCCACGTGTTGAAAGCTGCGCGAAAAGCCCAGCGCGGCGCGCCCGCTGGGTGGCACCCCTTCCAAGCGCCGGCCTGCCAGACTGATGCTGCCCTGCTGCGGCGAATACAAGCCGGTCAGGCAATTGAAGAAACTGGTCTTGCCCGCGCCGTTGGGTCCGATCAAGCCTGTGATTTCACCGGCCTTCAGTTGCAGCCCGATGTGCTGCAGGACCTGGATGCCGCCGAACGACAGCGACAGGTCTTCAACGATCAGCGCCTCGCCGGCCGCCATGGCGTGTGCGTTCATGGATTGCCTCCGTGCAGTCGGGCGCGCAGTTCGGCGGGCAGCGCATTGAAGCCCAGCACCACGATCAGCAGCGCGGAACCATACAGAATCGGCACCCAGTCGCCCGCCCCCGCCAGCAGCAAGGGCATCAGCGTCAGGAACAAACCGCCCAGCAAACTGCCCAGCACCGCCAGCGAATACAGGCTGACCACCGACCCGACCAGCAGGAAAATAGACGTCCATAACGTGAAGCTGTTGGGCGACACCGTGGACGAACTGAACGACAGCAACGCGCCGGCGATGGCGGCAATGGCGCCGCTCAAGGCCATGCATGACAGCCGCGCCCAACTACGGCGCACGCCGAACGATTCGGCCGCGTGCGGCGACGTGCGGATCAACAGCAAGGCCATCGCCTGGCGCGAGCGCCGGAACTGGCGCAGCAGCAGCGCCACCAACACCAGCCCCGCAAGCGGGAGGTAGTAGCGCTGGGTTTCCTTGGCCAGCCCGGGCAGCGCGTCCAGCTTCACGTACAGGCCTTCATAGCCGCCGGTCACCGATGAAAAGTGCAACAGCACTTCGGGCAAGGCCAGGGCCAGCGCCATCGTGGCCACCGCCAGATAGATGCCTGACAAAAACCGCGATGGGAAGGCGAAAGCCAAGCCCAGCACGGCCCCGGCTATCGCCGCCACCGGCAGACTGGCCAGCAGCGACACGCCCAGGTATTTCTCCATCAAGGCCACCGTGTACGCCCCGGCCGCTACGAAGACGCCGTGGCCGATGGAGACCTCGCCGGCATAGCGAACCAGAAAGCTCACCGACATGATCGCGATGGCATTGGCGAAGCACAGCCCCAGCGTGTAGGTCCAGTAGCCGCCCGCGGCCAGGGGCAAGAGCGCCAGCGCAAGCAGGCCCGCCACGCCAATCACCGAAGACCAACGCCGCATCGCGGATACCGGCTGGCTGCCCTGCGGCACCGACGCCGCCGGCAAGGAACGGGTAGATAGCATCACACTAGACACGGGCACCTCCGCGTATGGCCAGCACGCCCTTGGGGAAGACGTTAAGCACCAGCAGGATCGTCAGCAGCAGATAGCTGTTGTTGAATTCGGCGGCCACGTAGAACGACAGCAGGTTCATGATGACGCCGATGAAGATGCCGCCCAGCACCGCGCCCGGCAGGCTGTTGAATCCGCCTACGACGGCTGCCGCAAAAGCTTGCAGCATGAATGAGGACACGCTGGTCGAAGACAAAAACGTAGTGGGCACGATCAGCAAGGACGCAACCAGGCCAAGCAAGCCCGCCACCACCCACGAAAACAGATGCACCCGGCGCAGGTTCAGGCCACACACGCGGCTGGCGAAGGGGTTGGCCGACACCGCCCGGAACGCAATGCCGATGCGCGTGCGTTCGATCAGCAGGTACAGCAGGCCGATGGCCACCGCGGTGGTGCCCAGCACGGCCAGGTCATACGCCGTGACGTGAACCGGACCCAACTGGCCGCGCCAGGCGGGCAGCGGCAAGTCCAGCGACACCACGTTCGAGCCGAACAGAAGCTGGGTTGCGCCCTGGGCGATCAGCCCCACGCCCAGGGTGGCGATGGTGCTGGTCAAGTCCGACTTGAAAACCAGCGGCGCAATCAGGAAGTAGCTGACCGCCATCACCGCCACCATGATCGCCAGCGTCAGCAGCACGGCGGCGCCCCAGGCCATGTTCGCGAAGAGCCCGGCCGTGAAGCCGAACACCAGGAACGCGGCCAGCCCCGCCAGGTTGCCATGCGCGAAGTTCACCACGTTGGAGCTTTTGTAGATCAGCACAATGCCGATCGCGCCCATGGCGTATAGGCAGCCGCTGACCATGCCCGCCCAGGTCAAGCCGATCAGGTCATCCATGAGCGCGGCTCCTTGGCGGCAAGACATCGGCTTGCTCGGTTTGAGATTCCGCCTTGGCCGGACCGCCACCGTGGTCGATCAGTTCAATCACCGATGGGAAGTACCGCCCCGAATATCCCCCGCTGACGGCGGCTGCGTAGTACTGCCGGGCCAGCTCGGCCACATGAGCCGCCAGGCCCGATTGCGCGGCCAGTTCCAGCACATAGCCCAGGTCTTTCAAGACGTATTCGGGGGGAAAAGCCTTGTCGGGAAACTGGCGCGGCAACATCGCCTTGCGGCCATGGTTGCGCAGCACGAAGCTGTCGCCGGAACCCTTGGATACGGCGTCCAGGAGCACTTCCGGCTGCACGCCGGCGCGTTCGCCCAGCACCATCATTTCAGCCAGCGCCACGGTGTGCTCGAACACCAGCGCGTTGTTGATCAGCTTGACCACCTGGCCGCAGCCCACCTCGCCACAGCGCGTCACGTCTGATCCGATGTAGCGCAGCAGCGGTTCAACCCGCGTGTACAGCGCCTGGTCCGCACCCACCATGATGCTGAGTTCGCCGCGCTGCGCCGCTTCGCGGGTGCGCGCCACCGGGGCATCCACAAAGGCCACGCCGCGCGCGGCAAGCTGCTCGGCCGTGCCCCGGGCGGATGCCACCGTGGTGGTGCTCAAGTCGACGATCACTGCGGGCCGGCGCACGCCGTCGGTCAGGCCGCCGGGCGCCACGCACACCTGCTCTACCTGGGGGCCGCCCGGCAGGGACAGGAACACCACGTCCGCCTGCGCCGCCACCGTGGCAACCGAATCCGCGCGGCGCGCGCCGGTGCCTTCCAGCAACTGGAACGCCTCGGCGTTCATGTCAAACGCGATGACTTCACCCGGGTGCTTCAGCGCCATGTTGCGGCACATCGGGCCGCCCATCACGCCCAGCCCGATAAAGCCGATCACGGGGTGCTTGTCTGTTGTCATGGTGGCGTCCTTGCCTTAGTCCATCCACATGCCGCCGCTGATATCCAGCGACGTGCCCGTGATCCAGTTGGAAGCCGGCGAACAAAGGAATAGCGCCGCCTGCGCAATATCGTCGGGGTTGCCGTAGCGGCCCAGCGGCACCGTGCCGTTGGCCGAGGGCGCGCCACCCCCTGTAACGCTGGCCCACATGGCGGTCTCGACCGGTCCGGGCGCCAGCGTGTTGGCGTACACGCCATGGGGCGCGCCGGCCTTGGCGATCCAGCGCATCATGCCGTGCACGGCGGCCTTGGACGCCACATACGCCGGGCCCGAGGCCACGCCGCCGTTCTTGGCCGCAATCGACCCTGCCGCCAGGATCTTGCCGAAGCCCTGCTTGCACATCAGCGGGAACAGCTTGCGCGCCGGGTTGACCACGCCGCGCACGTTGACGGACATCACCGCGTCCCATTCATCGTCCGTGCTGTCCGCCAGCGAGGTGCGGGCGATGATGCCGGCGCACAGCACCAGGATGTCCACCTTGCCGTAGTCCGCGATGATCTTGTCGATGACCTGATCGGTCTCGGCGCGCGAGGTCACGTCGTAACGTCGGTAGTCGATGCCGCCGCCGATCTCTTCCTGCTCGACCCGGTCCGTGGCGATTACCCGCGCGCCGGCCTCGCGAAAAGCCTTGGATATTGCGCGCCCCATGGCGCCCGCGCCTCCCGTGATCAACGCCACCTGGCCTTCAAGACTTGCGGGGCCGCTCAAATGCTGTGCCATCTTCTCTTGTCTCCTGATCGTTTTTTTTAGGGATCGCGCTGACCGTCAGCGCAGCGTCGCGGTGGCGGACATCGCCAATTCTCCATCTGGCCCGCGCGCCCACAGCGCTAGCGAGCCATCCTCATTCGTATGCCCTTCCAAGCGGAACGGGCGCGACACGAACAAGGGGCTGACGCCACGGAATTCAAAGCTGGCCAGCGCCCGGCCGTCGCCATGCGCCAGCGCCAATTGCTGCAACAGGGTGGCCGTCAGCGGACCATGCACCACCAGGTCGGGATAGCCTTCTTCGTTGCGCGCATAGGCCTGGTCGTAATGGATGCGGTGGCCGTTGAACGTCAGCGCCGAATAGCGAAACAGCAGCGTCGTGTCGGGGTGTACGTCATGGCCCCAGCGTGCCTGGCCCGCATAAGGTTCCGGGGTGGCGGCCGAGGTAGCGCCGGCGGGCGTGGCTTCGCGGTAGACGATGTCCTGCTCTTCCACGATGCAGTCCGCGCCGTCGCAAAGCGTGGTGTGCTCAACGGTCACGAACCACAGCGATCCGCGCTTGCCCACCTTGTTCTCGACTTTCAGGATGCGGCTGCGCCGCGTCGCTTCCGCGCCGATCGGCAGGTCAGCCAGGTAGCGCACGCGGCTGCCCGCCCACATGCGGCGCGGCAATTCGATGGGGGGCAGAAAGCCGCCGCGCTGGGGATGCCCGTCCGTGCCCAGGCCGCTGCGCCGCGCCGTGGGGTTGAAGTACAGCCACTGCCAGCCCGGCGGCAGCGGTTCGCCGTCGCCGGGCGCACTGTCCAGATCCAGCGTGGCCGCCATGGCCTGCACCACCGTCGCGTCCAGGCGCTGCGTGCGCGCCTCTTCGCGGCCTACCCATTCTTCGTATGCGTTGGTCACGCCTGCACTCCTAAGCTAGTTTTGCGTCGAACACGTCCGCCGGATAGGGCTTGAAGTCCCGCACCAGCTTGAAGCTGCCGCCGGACACCGCTTGAATGATCCCTTCCTGGCGCGCGCCCCGATGGTCGCCCGCCTTGAAGGTGACCTGGCGCGCCCCGCCCACGGTCTGATTGGTCATCGTTTCCATCACGTCGACCAGGCTGGCGCGCGTCAAGGGCTTGCCGCTGGCCAGCAGCATCTGAAACCCCTTGGCGAACAAGGCGCCGTTGCTCCAGCCGTTCAGGCCAAACACGCCTATGGGGTCATTGGGATACAGCTTGGCCACGGTCTCGCGATAGGCCTTGATATTGGCGTCGTCGGCGTCCACGGGCATCAGCCATGAAGAAAAATACGCGCCATCCAGCAAGCGGCCGGCCAGCTTGTAGGTCGTGGGGTCGGCGGTGAAGAACGGCGCCATCCATTTGGCCTGGAACCCAAGGCGATCGGCGGTCTTCAGGGCGGCGGCCAGATTGGCGTTGGACCCGAACAGGATCACCACATCCGCTTTGGCGTTGGCGATGCGGCGGATATGCGGCGTGAAGTCGGTGCTGCGCACTTCAAACGGAATTGATTCGGCAGCCTGCTTCTTGTTCGCCGCCATCAACAGGTCAAAGCCGCGCTTGGCCGAGCGGCCCAGTTCGTCGTTTTCCCAAAGCAGCGCCACGCGGCCGGCACCCAGCCCGTTGAACGCATAGTCCAGGTTGGACGCCGCCGACCAGCCATAGTCGGGCAACAGCGGAAACACCAGCCGTTCCGCGAACAGCGCGGTCGCCCCGCCAATGGGGCCGATCATCGGCAGACCCACTTCCTTGGCATAGGGAATGACCGCCACAGACTGCGCCGTGCCCACCGGCGCGGCCAAGGCAAAGATCTTGTTCTCTTCCACCAGGCGGCGGGTCACGGCCACGCTGCGGGCCGGTTCATAGCCGTCGTCATACGTGATCGACTTGATCTTCCAGCCGTTCAACATGTCGGTGTCGTTAACCCACTTGAAGCAGGCGTCGGCCGCGCGGGAAAGAATCGCGTAGAACGGCACCGGCCCGGTAATGGGCGTAAAGGCCCCGACCGTAACCGTCTTGCTGGCCACGTCGATACCCGGGGAAACCGATTGGGACTGCGCGCGCGCCCAGCCTGGAAGCGAGATCGAGGCTGCCGCCGCACAGCCGGAAAGAAAAGTCCTTCTGAGCACGGTGATGTCTCCTGGTTGTTCTTCGATTGCCGCTATCTGCTGCGCGACTAAGAATGCATTCTATATCTTTGACTGCCCGACAAAATACGGGCTTTCCCTAGGCGAAATAGGTTTATTGCTCAAACTTTACCCATATAGAATGCATTCTTTTAGCAAAACAGCCGGAGACACCATGCCTACCCCCCCTCTTGCGGGCCGCAGAGTCATCGAACTGGGCACCATGCTTGCCGCGCCCTTCGCTTCCCACATCCTGGCGCAGTTGGGCGCCGAGGTCATCAAGGTGGAACCGCCGCGCGGCGACCCCACGCGCAGCCTGGTTCGCGGCGGGCCCAGCGGCACCTTCATCGCTTATAGCCATGGCAAGAAAAGCGTCTGCATCGACCTGGCCCATCCTGACGGCCATGCCGCCTTCCTGAAAATCCTGCGGACGGCCGATGCGCTGGTCCATAACCTGGCGCCCAAGGCCGCGCGCAAACTGAAACTGACGCGCGCCGACTGCCAGGCCATCAACCCCAAATTGATCTACTGCCATATCCGTGGCTACGCCCACGGGCCCCAGGAAGATGACCTGGCCTCGAACCCCGTTGCCGAAGCGTCAACCGGCGTCATGGAAGCCAACCGCGTCAACGGCCGCCCCAGCCGCCTGGGCCCGTCGTACCACGACCAGTTCGCGGGCGCCTATGCCGTCATCGGCATGCTGGCGGCAATGCTGCAACCTAAGACGGCAAGCGAAGGCGGCCATGTCGAAATCGGCCTGTATGAAACCGGCCTGCATGTGGCGTCACGGGATCTTTGTGGCGTGCAACTGAAGACGCAGTTGCTGGGCCGCCCGGAACGGGAGCCGCATGGGGAATTCAGCATGCCGGGCTATGGGGCGTACCAAACGTCGGACGAGCGCTGGATGTACCTGTTGATGCTTACGGATGCACATTGGCTGAAGTTCTGCCAGGCCTTGGCATTGCCGCAGGCCGACGATGCGTCGCTGGCTACGTTGAAAGACAGGAAGAAAGCGCGCGAGCGGGTGGAAGACATCGTCAAGACCGCCGTGGGCGCGCTTCGCTTCGATGAGTTGGCCGCCCGATTGAAGGCTGCCGGGGTGGGCTGCACGGAAGTGCTGCCCCTGGAGCGCGTGCTCGATGCCGAGCAGGCACGTCAGGCGGGCAAGCTGCGCGACGTCCGCTACCGCGACCTGAACTTCGATGTACCTGAATTCCCCAGGCTGGACAGCGGCAATGATGGTGTCCAGACCCTGCCCCCGCCCGATCTGGGCGAACACACGCTGGACGTGCTGAGCGCGGCAGGCTTGTCGCCGGACGAATGCAAGACCTTGTTGGAAAGCGGCGCGGTGTCCACCATCCGCGACGGTGATTTCGCCTGGGCGCCGGTGCGTCGACAGGCATAGACAAAACAGGGCGCACGGAGCGCACAGCGCGCCCGACAATAACCAAGGAGACGGTAAATGCAACGGATCAATAGGATGTCGGGCCTGATCAAGGCCATGTTGGCGGGCTTGATGTGCGCGGCCGTGGGATCGGCCGCCGCCGCTTACCCCGAAAAGCCCATCCGCCTGGTGGTGGGTTTTCCGCCAGGCGGCGGCGCGGACTTCGTGGCGCGCGAAGTGGCCCAACGCTTGGGCCAGGCGCTGAACACCAGCGTGGTGGTCGACAACAAGGCAGGCGCCAACGGCACCATCGCCGCCGCCGAAGTGGCCCGCGCGCCGGCGGACGGCTACACGCTGCTGCTGGGCGTCACGGCGTCTCAATCCATCAGCCCCGCCCTGTCGCCCAAGCTGCCTTACGACCCGCAGCGCGATTTCACGCCCATCACCGAAATCGGCTACACGCCCCTGGTGCTGGTTGTGAATCCAAAACTGCCCGCCAAGACGCTCAAGGAATTCCTGAGCTATGCCAAGGCCAGCAAAACACCCGTCCCGTACGGGTCCGCCGGCATCGGCAACATTACCCATATGACGGCCGAACTATTCGTGCAATCGTCCGGCGTGTCCAACTTTCAGCACGTACCCTACAAGGGCAGCAGCCAAGTCATGACCGACCTGATCGGCGGGCGCGTGGATGCCTACTTCGACACCCTGCCCTCATCACTGCCATTCATACAAAGCGGCCAGGTGCGGGCACTGGCAGTTACGAGCGCGGTGCGTGCCGGCACGGCCAAGGACATCCCGACGGTGCAGGAGGCAGGCGTGCCAGGGTTTCAGACCACCACGTGGTTCGGCGTGCTGGCGCCCCCGAACTTGAACGCGGCCGTGACAAAGCGCTTGTACGAAGCCCTGCACAACAGCTTGAACACGCCCGAAGCGCGCCAAGCATTGGTGGCGCGTGGCGTGGAACCGGTGCTGGATTCCCCCGCCCAATTCACGGCGGAACTACGTGCCGATCTTCAGCGTTGGCGTGAAGTGGCTCAAAAAGCCAACATCAAGCTGGACTAAACCGATACCGCGGCGCCGCAATGCCGGCAAACTCGCGCCTCGCGCAATATGCGCCCGGCACAGTGCGGGCAATCGGTATGGGTCGGCAGTACCGGTTCACGCGCATGGGCCGATCGGTCGGCAATGGCAAACAAAAACGCGCCGGCCAAGGGCGGGCTGATCAGGCAGGCCAGTATCGTCCAGCCGATGCGCTTGCGGCCCCGGCCGGCTGCCAAGCCGCCCACCACCAGGGCCAGGACGATCCAAAGGAGAATAAGCAGAAACATATTGCGATGGTAAACCGCGATAGCCTGCCGCGACGCGCTATCCGGGGCTTTCAAGGTCAGCGGTCAGACTCGCTCCCGCGCCCAAATTTTTCCCAAATACCGCTTTTGAACCCCGCACCAACGCCATCAACAAGAGTAATCTGCAAATTCGCCTGCAACCAAAAAGGAAGCGCATATGAATAAGATCTCTTCGACATGGCGTAGGACCACGGTGGCGGTGACGCTGGGCGTGGCGAGTGTGATGTTCGCGGGTTGCACAACAACCACCCCCGCCGACAAGGCCACGTCGGCCGAAAAGCGGCAAGAGCTGAACGCCGCCGCCAACGCCACGCTGACCAAGCTGTACGAGGGCTCGCCGCAATCCAGGCAGTTGGTGGAACGCGCGCGCGGCGTACTGGTATTTCCGGACGTGCTTAGCGCCAGCTTCATCGTCGGTGCGCAGCATGGCACCGGGGTGCTGCGGGTGAAAGGGCAAGACACGGGCTACTACAGCATCAGTGGCGGGTCGATCGGCTTTCAAGCCGGCGCCCAATCCAAGGCCATGGTGCTGTTGTTCATGACGGATGACGCCCTTGCCAAGTTCCGCGCCAGCAGCGGTTGGACCATCGGCGCCGACGCCTCTGTGGCCGTGGCCAATGTGGGCGCCAATGGCACCATTGATTCCAACACCGCCCAGCAGCCTATCGTGGGCTTCGTGTTGAACAACGGCGGCTTGATGGCCGGTGTGTCGGTGGACGGCAACAAGATCTCGCCGACAACGCTGTAATCCTCTGCCCCCTCGGGGCCGGCCGGTCGCTGCTTCACAGCATGGGCCGGTCCCCACATCCTGGCTGCGGTGCGGCGCTGCCGCTCGCGGTCAGGACAACATAGGCGCCATCTCCGGGTCGCCTTTTTTCATGGCGTGGCGATACGCATCGCGCGCGCCAATGCGCTGTAGGTACGTCAGGATGTTCGGATACGGCGACAAGTCGTAGGGATAGAACAGGCGCATCGTCGTCAGCGAAAAAACGGCGATGATGTCGGCGGCGGTCAAGACATTGCCGGCCAGGTAATCGGTCTTGCCCAACTGTTTGTCGACCAGCGCCAAGGCTTGCTGGCGCCGTGCGTCGGCGAACTGCACCGCGGGTTTGTCGCCAGGCACCTCGGCACGGGCCAGCACCATGCAACGCATCAGGCTGGGTTGCAGCGAGCCGTTGGCGAAGTGGAACCAATACAGGTAGTTGGCATAGTCCGGGCTGGTGGGCGGCACGGTCAGGCGGCCGTCGCCGTAGCGCGTCAACAGGTATTCCACGATAGCGGTGGATTCAGCCAGCACCACGTCGCCGTCGGTAATGATGGGCGCGGTGCCCAGCGGATGCAGCGCCTTGTATTCAGGCGGGGCCAGCCGCGTGACCGGATCGCGGTCATAGACCTTCAGGTTGTACGGGATGGCGAGTTCCTCGCACAGCCACACGATGCGTTCGGATTGCGATTTTCCCAGATGATGCACGGTCAGCATGTACTTCCTTTATAGGTGCGCAGGCGTGGGTATGCCTGCACGTGGACTTCGCCACTCTACGCCGCTTTGCCGCGTCGAACAGCCCGACGTATCCACTCAGACACCGCCCTTTACGGATAGATACATAACGCCGGTAATCAGCAATTACCAAATGCAATCCGCGTGCTAATTTAAGCGCCCGTGGCCGCCCTTGCCCGTGGCGGACGTTCTTAGCCAACCATTCATGACCATGCAAAACACGCCTGATCGCGACTTGAACACCGCACTGCACAGTACCCAAAGCACGCGCACGCGGCTTTCCCGGATTCTTCCCCTGGCGTTCGGGCTGGCGTTGGCCGCGGCTTCGCCGATGCAGGCGGCGCACGCTGAAACCATCCGCGCCCACGGACCTGCGCAGCAAGCCTCGCCGCAGCAGGCGGCCCCGCAGCAAGCAGCCCAGGCAACCCCGCAAGCGGG
>RCUK01001540.1_pt1 | contig 14441 bp, 10 predicted proteins | sample 2166381 | NCBI WGS metagenome assembly RCUK01 (sample SAMN09932809, study PRJNA488358) | compost metagenome | isolation source: compost soil in an enriched community | place: Germany: Experimental Botanical Garden | reverse complement strand
ACCAAATTTTTCATTTTTCCCAACTGTTTCTTCAGGAGCAATTCCTAACCATTCAAGAGCTTCCATAATGTAAGCCTCTGCACCTGGAACAAAACGAGTCTGATCTGTATCTTCAATTCTCAGATAAAAAACACCGTTATGTTTTTTTGCAAATAAATAATTAAATAAGGCAGTACGAACTCCGCCAATATGTAACGGTCCAGTCGGACTTGGTGCAAAACGCACACGAACTTGCTTTGACATTTGTTTAAATTTTGTTGCAAAGATACGACTATGAATTAGAAAATTAGGCAATGAGAAAATTAGATAATTCGTCGTGTTAAGCTTAATTGACTAATTTTCTAATTGATCATTATCTAATTAATAATTATTACTTTTATAGGTTATAATTAAAACAGATTTATTTTGAAAACATCATCTGCAATATATCAAAAGTTAGAGGCTTTCATTAAGAAATATTATACCAATGAATTGATAAAAGGGATATTACTTTTTACTGGTTTTGGTTTATTATATTTTCTATTTACGCTTTTTGTAGAGTACTTTCTTTGGTTAAAACCATTAGGAAGAACTTTTCTATTTTGGTTGTTTATTGGAGTTGAAGTTTTCCTTTTGGTACGTTTAATTATTTTCCCTTTGTTTAAATTGTTTAAACTTCAAAAGGGAATAGATTATACTCAAGCTTCTAAAATTATCGGAAATCATTTCACGGAAGTGAGCGATAAGCTGACGAACTTTCTGCAATTGTCTTCTGAAAATAATGCTGAAAGTTCAGAATTAGTTTTAGCTTCGATTGAGCAAAAAGCAAATTCTTTGCAACCAATTCCATTTGGAAATGCAATCAATTTTAAAGCTAACAAAAAATATTTGCCATTAGCTTTAGTACCAATTTTACTTTTTGCAGTGTTTTATATTTCTGGAAATAGTAATGTAATTTCTCAAAGTTTGAATAGAGTAGTACATTTCAATTCTGCATTTTTGCCACCAGCTCCTTTCAAGTTTGTGGTATTGAATTCGAATTTGCAAGCAGAACAAAATAAAGATTTCGTTATCAAAATGGAATCTGTTGGGAATGTAGTTCCAGAAAATGTAATGATTCATATTGGTGATGAAAGTTATTTTATGGAATCTTCTCAACCTGGAAAGTTTGAATTTAAAGTGGAGAAAGCAGCAGAAGATATTCGTTTTTCTTTTGAAGGAAACTCGGTAGTTTCTGAAGAATATGATTTGAAAGTTATCACTGTTCCATCAATTGCAAACTTCGAAATGGTCTTAAATTTTCCTTCTTATTTAAAGAAAAAATCAGAGATAATTCAAGGAACTGGAAATGCAATTGTACCTGAAGGAACAACTGTAACTTGGAAAATGAACACCAAATCTACACAAGAAGTAGCGTGGAAAAGAGACAATGAAGTTTTTAAGTTTAATAAGGTAGAAAATGAGTTTAAATTGGCTAAAAATATTAGTCAAAATACAGAATATCAAATTCTTACGTCAAATAATAAGGTTAAAAACTACGAAAAATTAGACTATCAGTTGTCTGTAATCAAAGATCAGTATCCAACCATCAATGTGGTACCAGCGCCAGATAGTTTGAAGCTAGATAAGAACTATATTCTAGGAAGATTAGGTGATGATTACGGACTTTCGAAACTTCAAATTGTATACTATGAGCGTAACAAATCACAATCTGCTAAGCGTGGAAACATTCCTGTAAAGGCTGGAGTATTCGATCAGTTTGTTTTTAATTTTCCAAGCAACCTTCCTGTAGAAGAAGGCGTGTCTTACGAATACTATTTTGAAGTTTTTGATAACGATGCACCACACGGATTTAAGTCTACAAAGTCTTCTACATTTTCAGATCGTGTAGCTACAACAGATGAAATTCAGGATCAGGAATTACAACAGCAGAATAATAATATCAATAGTTTATCTAAATCTTTGAAGAACCAAACGAAGCAAATTTCAGAAATGGATAAGCTTCAGAATACCGGAAAAGAAAAAGATAATTTAGAGTTTAAAGATCAGCAGAAGATCAATGATTTTATCAAACGTCAGAAACAACAAGATGAAATGATGAAACAGTTCTCTGAGAAAATGAATCAGAATCTTGATAAATTCAAAGACAATAAGAAAGATAAAACTGCTGATGATTTGCAAAAACGTTTAGATAATGCACAAAAAGATTTAGAAAAGAATCAGAAATTATTAGACGAATTAAAGAACTTGAACGATAAGTTAAACAGCGAAGAACTGTTTGATAAGATGGAAAAGTTCAAACAAATCAGTAAAAACCAATCTCGTAATCTAGAACAATTGGTTGAGTTAACCAAGCGTTTTTATGTTTCAAAGAAAGCAGAACAAGTTGCTGAGAAACTAAATAAACTGTCAGAACAACAGGAACAGTTATCTAATAAAGAAAAAGAAAATACGAAAGAGAAGCAGGATGAAATCAATAAATCTTTTGACAAGATTCAAGAAGATTTAAAAGATTTGAAAGAGGAGAATAAGACTTTAAAGAAACCTTTGGATATTCCATCTGACGCTTCTAAAGAAAAAGATGTAGACAATGATCTTAATAAAGCTTCTGAAGAATTGAGTAAAAAGAATACTTCTGGAGCAAAGCCAAAGCAGAAAAGTGCGGCGAAGAAAATGAAGTCTATGGCTCAGGAAATGCAGAGCGAAATGGAAGGTGGGGAGCAGGAACAGTTGCAAGAAGATGTGGCAATGCTTCGTCAGATTCTGGATAATCTTTTAGCTTATTCTTTATCTCAGGAGGATGTAATGAAACAGTTCAAAGCAATGAAATTAGGTTCATCTGCATTTACAAAGAACATCAAGATTCAGCAGAATTTAAAGCAACAGTTTAGACATGTTGATGATAGTTTGTTTGCACTTTCATTACGTAACCCAAAGGTAGCAGAAGACGTAACTAAAGAAATTGGAAACGTACAATACAACATGGACAAGGCAATTGAAACCTTGACCGATGTACAGATTCCAAGAGGAGTTTCGCACCAACAATATGCAGTTTCTTCTGCTAATAAGTTAGCTGATTTCTTGAGTGATTTATTAAATAATATGCAGATGTCTATGCCCAAACCAGGAGCTGGAAAACCAAAACCGGGAGATGGACCAGGGATGCAGTTGCCAGATATTATTCAGAAGCAAAAAGGTCTAGCTGATAAGATGAAGGAAGGAATGCAATCTGGACAGAAATCTGGTGATAAACCGGGACAAAGAGAAAATGGTCAGGGAAAAGATGGACAAAGTAAAGAAGGTCAAGGAAACAAAAATGGTGGTAAAGATTCTTCTGGCAAAGATGGAAAGAATGGAAAAGGAGAGAAGAATGGTAATGTAGGAGAAGATGGTGAAGGAGATGCAGAAGCCATTATGGAAATTTATAAAGAGCAAGTTAAACTTAGAGAAGCATTACAAAAAGAATTAGCAAAGAAAGGTTTGGACTCTCAAGGTAGATCTGTAATAGACCAAATGAAACAATCTGAAAAGCAGATTTTGAATAAAGGATTTAAGAATGAGAACCTGCAACGTATACTAAATATACAACAAGAATTATGGAAATTAAACAACGCAGTTCAGCAACAAGGACAAGATACGCAAAGACAATCTGAAACTAATAAGGCTGAATTTAGTAATCGTTCAAAAGCTTTGCCAAGTTCGTTGTTGGAATATTTAAACAGCGTTGAGATATTAAACAGACAATCACTACCTTTGCGCTCGAATTTTAATCAAAAAGTTCAAGAATACTTTAATACAAAATGATAAATTTTAATTACGAAACAGATTTTACTTTAGGAGACGAGCAGGCTTTTAGTGACTGGCTAAGTGCTGTAATTGTTTCTGAGAATAAGAATGAAGGGGAGATCAACTATATATTTTGTGATGATGAATATCTACATAAGATCAATGTTGAATATTTAGATCACGATACGCTTACAGATATTATTAGTTTTGATTATACTGTTGGTAACGAGTTAAATGGAGATATTTTTGTTTCTGTAGAACGAGTTGCAGACAATGCAAGAGACTTCAATGTTTCATTTGCTGAAGAACTTAAAAGAGTATTATCTCATGGTATTCTACATTACTGTGGATACAAAGATAAGTCAGAGGAAGAAGCTCAATTAATGAGACAGAAGGAAGAAGAGAAGATGAAGATGTTTCACGTGGAACAGTAGTTAAATCTCTTTTCAAGATATATGTTCCACGTGAAACGTTTTGAGTTTTGATTTTTTAAACGTTCCACGTGAAACATGTTTGTAGAAAATAAAAGAATTTTACAGTGTTCCACGTGGAACGTTGTAGTAAAGAATTTGAATAAAAGATTAAATCGTTCCACGTGGAACGATTTTTAAGTTTGAATTTTAGAGAGAAAGAAGTAGATGTTTCACGTGGAACATGATTTAAAAATGTTCTTTGGAAGTTTAGAACGGAAGTTTAGTATGTAAGTTTAGAATGGAAGTTTGGAAGGGAAGTTTAGAATGGAAGTTTAGAATGGAAGTTTAGAATAGAAGTTTAGAATAGAAGTTTAGAATAGAAGTTTAGAATAGAAGTTTAGAATGGAAGTTTAGAATGGAAGTTTAGAATGGAAGTTTAGAATGGAAGTTTGGAAGGGAAGTTTAGAAGGGAAGTTTAGAAGGGAAGTTTGGAAATGTTTCACGTGAAACATTTCTATCAGAAGTTCTCTTTGAGAGTTCTGCTTTGAGAGTTCTGCTTTGAGAGTTCTGCTTTGAGAGTTCTGTTTGGAAGTTCTGTTTGGAAGTTCTGTTTGGAAGTTCTGTTTGGAAGTTCTGATTTAAAAGTTCTGATTTGAAAGTTCTGATTTGAGAGTTCTGATTTGAGAGTTCTGATTTGAGAGTTCTGATTTGAAACCAATAAAAATGTTTCACGTGAAACATTTTTATTGGTTTCAGAATTTGAAGATCCAGTTGACACGTTTTGGTTTGAACTTGAAACCTGAAACTTCAAACTTAAAAAAAAATAAAAAGTTCCACGTGGAACAAGAAAGAAATAAATTTAATTCTGAAAACCTCGTTAACGGTTTTTGGAGAATAATAAAACAAAATGTTTTTAGAAGAATACGATGTTATTGTGGTTGGTGCAGGCCATGCTGGTTCTGAAGCTGCGGCTGCGGCTGCAAATTTGGGATCAAAAACTTTATTGGTTACAATGAGTTTGCAAAACATAGCACAGATGTCTTGTAATCCTGCTATGGGTGGAATTGCAAAAGGACAGATTGTTCGAGAAATTGATGCACTTGGAGGATATTCAGGAATTGTTTCAGATAAGACTGCGATCCAGTTCAAGATGCTGAACAAATCAAAAGGACCTGCAATGTGGTCGCCAAGAGTTCAAAGTGATAGAATGCGTTTTGCCGAAGAATGGAGAATGATGTTGGAGGCAACTCCAAATCTTGATTTTTATCAAGAAATGGTAAAAGGGTTGATAATCGAAGATGGAAAGATAAGAGGAATTAGAACTTCACTTGGTGTGGAGATTCGTTCCAAATCTGTTGTTTTGACGAATGGTACTTTTTTGAATGGTTTGATTCATATTGGAGAAAAACAATTCGGCGGAGGAAGAGCGGGTGAAAGTGCTGCAACGGGAATTACTGAAGATTTGATCAAAGCAGGTTTTGAAGCTGGAAGAATGAAAACAGGAACGCCACCCCGAGTAGATGGACGTTCTTTAGATTATTCTAAAATGAACGAGGAAAAAGGAGATGCTAAGCCAGCTAAGTTTTCTTATTCAGATTTGACCGCTCCATTAACGCATCAGCGTTCTTGTTACATGACATACACTTCGTTGAATGTTCACGATATTTTGAGAGAAGGTTTTGATCGTTCTCCAATGTTCAACGGAAGAATCAAAAGTTTAGGGCCAAGATATTGCCCTTCGATTGAAGATAAAATAAATCGTTTTGCAGATAAAGAGCGTCATCAATTATTTGTTGAGCCCGAAGGATGGAATACGTGTGAAGTTTATGTAAACGGATTTTCGACTTCGCTTCCTGAGGATATTCAATTTAAAGCGCTTCGTTCAGTTGCAGGTTTTGAGAATGTAAAATTCTTTAGACCTGGTTATGCTATCGAATATGATTTCTTTCCGCCGACACAATTGAAACATACTTTAGAAACGAAGTTAGTTGAAGGATTATATTTTGCAGGACAGATTAATGGAACCACAGGATATGAAGAAGCAGCTTCTCAAGGTTTGATGGCTGGAATAAATGCACACTTGAAAGTGCACGAAAAAGATCCATTAATTTTAAAACGTGATGAAGCATACATCGGAGTTCTAATTGACGACTTAATAACAAAAGGAACAGAAGAACCATATCGTATGTTTACATCGAGAGCAGAATATAGAACTTTGTTGCGTCAAGATAATGCCGATTTCAGATTGACTCCAATGTCATATGAAATTGGTTTAGCTTCTGAAGATCGTTTGCGAAGAATGGAAAAGAAATTAAACGAATCTGAAAAGATGGTTCAATTCTTCAAAGAAACAAGTGTTTCGATTGCAGAAACGAATCCTATTTTGGAAGCAAAAGAATCAGCTCCGATTTCTCAAGGAGATAAAATGTTCAAGATTTTCTCTCGTCCACAAATTGAATTGGAAGATATGTTGAAGTTTGAAAAAGTTTCGTCTTATATCGAAGAGAATAATTTGGATGAAGAAATTGTAGAGCAAGCGGTAATTCAGGTGAAATATTCTGGATATATCGAAAAGGAAAGGAATAATGCAGATAAGTTGAATCGTTTGGAAGAAGTAAAAATTCCAGACAATTTCGATTATAATAAAATCAAATCGATGTCGATTGAAGCAAAACAGAAATTAAGCAAGATTCGTCCTGTAACTATTTCGCAAGCTTCCAGAATTAGTGGAGTATCACCAAGTGATATTTCTGTGCTTTTGATTTATATGGGGAGATAAAAGTTTTGTTACAAGTTTCAGGTTTCAAGTTTTGTTGGAATCTGAAATTTCTTTTGTTCCACGTGAAACATGAAAAAAAAGAAAACCTGAAACAAAATTTGAATTGTTCCACGTGAAACGAATTTGAAATTGATATAGTTTGTCATTCTGAGGAACGAAGAATTTTCGTTGCTAGATCGACAAAGATTTGTTCTTCTGGTTTGGAGTTACTAATGAAGATTATTCGTTCCTCAGAATGACAAATGATCCAAAATCAAAAAAAACTTTATATGAGAATTATTGAAAGAGAAACATTATATGAAGAAGAAAAAGAAGTTTTGAGAGAACTTTGGAACGAGGAATATCCGGCGCGATTAAATTGCAAAACAATGCAGGATTTTGAATTGTACTTAAATAGTCTTTCAAATGCAAAACATTATTTGCTGTTTGATGCGTTAGATAAAATTAACGGCTGGGCATTTACTTTTTTGAGAGAAGATGAAAATTGGTTTGCTATAATTTTGAATCATCAAATTCAGGGAAAAGGAAATGGTTCGTTTTTGATTGCCGAATTAAAAAAGAATAATACAAGTTTGAATGGCTGGGTTATTGATCATGAAAATGAAGTAAAACAAAATACAGCATATTATAAATCTCCAATGCCATTTTATATTAAAAATGATTTTACAATTTTGACAGATATCAGAATTAAAAACGAAAAAATGTCGGGAGTAAAAATTAATTGGAAACAATAAATAAATACAAAAACAAGAAGCCCTAAAAGTGAAAATTTTACTTTTAGGATTTGCTATAAATTAAACCCAATATCTATAAAAATAAAAAATGAACGTTTTAAACAAAAAACATTTTCTTACGGTAAAAGACCATTCTGTTTCAAAAGAAATTTTTGATTTGTATTACGATGAAGAATTAGATATGCTAATTACTTCTCCACAACCTGAACTTCAAAATTTAGGAAAATATTACGAAAGCGAAGATTATATTTCGCATACCGACAACAAACGTTCTTTATTTGAAAAAGCATATCATTTTGTGAAAAATATTGCTCTTAAGAATAAATTAAATTTAATCAATAGTCAGCAACCGCAAAAAGGAAAACTTTTAGATATTGGAGCTGGAACTGGAGATTTCCTTTTGACGGCAAAAAATGACGGTTGGGAAACAATTGGAGTAGAACCGAGCGATCGTGCTAAAAACATTGCTAAAGAAAAAGGAATTTCATTTGTAGAAGAAATTAGCACTTTAGAAAATCATTCTCTAGATGTAATTACAATGTGGCACGTTTTGGAGCACGTTCCAGATTTAGAACTTCAAATCCAAGAATTGAAGCGTTTATTGAAACCAACTGGAACATTAATTATTGCGGTTCCGAACTACAAATCGTTTGATGCAAACCATTATCAAACTTTTTGGGCTGCTTATGATGTGCCAATTCATTTTTGGCATTTTTCAAAAAAATCAATTCAGCTGCTTTTTGAAAGAGTAGATATGAAATTGGAAAAAGTTCTTCCAATGAAGTTCGATTCGTTTTACGTAAGCCTTTTGTCTGAAAAATACAAAACGGGAAAGATGAATTATATTAAAGCTTTTTTGATTGGTTTGAAATCAAATTGGAAAGCGAAGAACTCAAAAGAATATTCATCGCATATTTATGTTTTAAAGAATTAATAATACAAAAAACACCAAAAGCCATTTTACCCCAAAAGGACAGAGTGGCTTTTTCTGGTTGATATAAAAAAAGCAAAAAAGCATCTAAAATACTGCGATAGTGTTGGTTTATGGTGATATTTTTTTCGATAAATAAAAACAATATCATAAATTTTACGCATTTTTTAAACTTTATGTTGATGCTATTGATTTTTTTATATTTTTGTCTTCAATACTTAAAAAAATAGAATTAAAAAAAATGAAAAAAGCATTAGTTATTATCGCACTTTCAGTTTTCGCAGTTTCTTGTAACAAAACAGCAGAGGTAAAGGAAGTAAAAACAGCTTACGTGGATACTTCGGTTTTGATGAAAGAATACACTGAGGCAAAAGATTTAGAGGCAAAGTACAAAGCTCAAGCGGAAGAAAAAGGTAGACAATTACAAGCTGAGATTTCACGTTTTAAACAAGACGCTGCTAATTTTCAAAGCCAGGCACAAGCAAATGGTCAGGCTTGGGCACAGCAAAGAGGTGCTGAATTGCAAAAAAGAGAGCAGCAATTAGGTTATGCACAACAAGCATTAGCACAACAATTGCAACAAGAAAGTGGTGTTGAAATGGATTCTCTTGTTAGTGGAGTTAAAAAATTCATTAAAGATTACGGAAAGAAAAACGGTTACTCTTACATCTACGGAACAGGAGATGCGGCGACAGTTTTGTATGCTGAAGAGAAATACGATATCACAAAAGAAATTATCAAAGCTTTAAATGATAAATACAAAGCAGAGCCAAAAGCAGATGCAAAACCAGCAGCTGAGACAAAAGAAGGCGAAGCTAAAAAATAAAACTACCAAACTAACTAAATTACTGAAAACCTAAATCCACTGCGATTTAGGTTTTTTCTTTTTATAAAAATGCGGTAATTTTATTTCTTTAATACAAGCCCAATGCAAAACGTTTCAGAAGCGGCAGCTTATACTTTACAATTCATCAATCAGACCCAGAAATCTATTTTCCTTACAGGAAAAGCAGGTACAGGAAAAACTACGCTTTTGAGAGAAATTATCGCGACAACGCATAAAAATACTGTAGTTGTTGCGCCAACCGGAATCGCCGCTTTGAATGCTGGAGGCGTAACCATTCATTCTATGTTTCAGCTTCCGTTTTCTGCATTTATTCCATCGTACGATGTAAGCGCACAATTTACGGAAACGGTAAAGTTTGAAAACAAGGAATCACTTCGCCGCCATTTCAAAATGAATAACGTCAAGCGAAATGTAATCAAAAATATGGAGCTTCTTGTGATTGATGAAGTGAGTATGATGCGTGCCGATTTGTTGGACGCTGTCGATTTCATGATGCAGACCGTTCGAAGAAACACGCAGCCGTTTGGCGGAGTTCAAGTCTTGTTTATTGGAGATTTGCTGCAATTACCGCCAGTGATTCGAGATGAAGAATGGCGAACGTTGAAAAACTATTACCGTGGGAAATTCTTTTTCCATTCTCATGTACTGCAAACATATCCGCCAATTTATATCGAATTGTCAAAAATTTACCGCCAAACCGATGATGCTTTTATCTCAGTTTTGAACAATCTTCGAAATAACCAGATCACTCCAGAGGATATAACCATTCTAAATCAGTATGTTAAGCCAGATTTTGACTTCAAAGAAAACAAAGGTTATATCACGCTGACAACGCATAATGCTAAGGCTGATTCTATCAACTCACAATCAATCAATGATTTAGATGGTAAAGAATTCGTATATACGCCATTTGTGGTAGGAGATTTTCCAGAAAAGATATTTCCTGTCGAAGAAGAATTGAAATTGAAAGTCGGTGCACAAATCATGTTCGTCAAAAATGACTTATCTTTTGAAAAGAGATATTTCAACGGAAAAATGGGAGTGGTCAAATCACTCTCTGATGAAGAAATCTTTGTTCACTTTCCAGAAGAGAATATGACACTCGAAGTCGAAAAGTACGAATGGAAAAATATCCGCTACAAAGTCAACGAACAAACCAAAGATATCGAAGAAGAGGTTTTGGGAACCTTTGCGCATTATCCGATCAAGTTGGCATGGGCGATTACAGTGCACAAAAGCCAAGGTTTAACTTTTGACAAAGCAGCGCTCGATGTATCGCAAGTTTTTCTTCCTGGACAGGCCTATGTAGCACTTTCGCGTTTGCGTTCGTTAGACGGGCTTATTTTGCTTTCTCCGATGCAGATGAATGGTATTTCGAACGACCAAGATGTGATGGATTACGCTTTGAACCGAGCAACAGAAGAAACTTTGGAGAAAGCGCTTCACTTCGAAACCAAAAATTTTATCCACAACTATTTGATAAACAGTTTTAATTGGGGAGAATTGGCGCAAGAATGGCGAAATCATCGTTTCAGTTACAACGAAAATGCTGCAGGTTCCGAAAAAACGAAACATGCGGTTTGGGCACATAAGCGCATGGAAATTATGGAGCAGCTTTTAGATCCTTCACAGAAATTCATTTCGCAACTCAATAAAATTTTCATCAAAGAAACGGTCGATCTGTTTTTTGTGAAAGAAAGGGTAGATGCGGCTTACGATTATTTCTTTAAGCAAATGGACAAGTTGGTCGATGATCTGATTTACAAAATGGCTGAAATTCAAAAATTCAAAAAAGTAAAAGAGTTCTATGAAGAGCTTAACTTTTTGGAAGATCTGCAGACCAAAGCAGTTTTGAGATTGATGAAAGCCAAGTTATTGATCGAAGTAGTTGTGGCCGGCGAAGAAATCAGTAAAGAAAAGCTGACGTCGCCAAATATTAAAAATTACAAAACGAACAAAGCGGAAAGAATAAGAGAAGAGCTGAAAACGACAAATACAGACATTTTTAGAACCGAAGAACCCGTTGTTCGATACAAATCACCTAAGACGGAGAAAAACGAGCTTAAAACGGCTAAAAAAACGACAGTCGAAGAAACATATGATTTGTGGCTGGACAAAAATTCGGTGGAAGATATTGCGAGAATGCGTAAATTAAATGTTCAAACGATCGAAGGCCATTTGATAAAACTTATTCAGTCGAAGAAAATTGAGATATCCGATGTTTTGCCTTATGATAAAATTTTGGCCTTGCGTGAAGCTTTTCAGTTTTATCAGGAAGAATCTTTGAGTCCTTTGAAAGAAAAATATGGAGATGAATTTACTTGGGATGAACTAAAAATGTTCAAAGCGAGCATAAATTGATTTTTGAACGTCCTACGTGAAACATGGTTTTCTGTTTTTCAAAAATCTAATTTCTAACGCATTAAATTATTTTTGATATGAAAAGATTTAAAATATTGCTAACAATTCTGGTGTTTAATTCTTCATTTTTGATTGCCCAAGATTTGAAGCCAGAATATCAAAAGTTCATTTCGAAATTTATTCTCGAAGTAAAAAATGGCGATAAAGAAGCAATTGCAAAACGTATAAAATTTCCGTTCAAGCGAGATTATCCAATTCCTTCGGTGAAGGATAAAGCAGATTTTGTGAAAAGATATAACCAAATTTTTGATAAGGTTTTAATTGAAAAAATAACAAAATCGGATCCGGCAAAAGATTGGTCAGAAGTGGGATGGCGCGGAATTATGCTAAATCGTGGAGACATGTGGATCGATATTGACGGAAGAATTATCAGCATCAATAATCAATCGGAGGAAGAATTGAAATTGAAAAATTCACTAATCGCGAAGCAGAAAAAAAGCGTAAATTCTTCACTTTCAAATTTTAAAGAACCTGTTACGATTTTAGAAACTTCAAAATTCAGAATCAGAATCGATGATTTAGGAAATGATAATTATCGCTACGCTTCTTGGTCCATAAAACAGGAAATGACTGAAAATCCAGATCTTGTAATCGAAAAGGGAGTTTTTGTTGCAGATGGAACGGGAGGAAATCATTATTTCGATTTTAAAAAAGGTAATTTCAAATACAGATGCTATTTTATTGTTTTGGGACAAAAAGATTCGCCGCCAGCAGTATTGACAGTTTATCAGTCTGGAAAAGAAATTCTATCTCAAGACGCCAATATTGTTTCACGATAAACATTGAAAAGTAAATGTTTAAAAAGATACTTTTTTACAAGATGTAATATCTACGTAGAAATATTTGCTGAACCCCAGAGGGGGTAAAGTATTTATAGTATTCCAATAAAACAAATGAAAAAAAGCTCCCGCGGAGCGACATATTTATTATAAAATTATGTCGCTCCGCGGGAGCTTTATATTGTAAATATTTATTCTTTGCTATAAATATTTCGCTTCACTGAAGCTTAGAAAAGAATCTGTTCTTTTGCGACAGCTTTTTATATGGCTGACATTGCTTTTTCGCGCTCTTTTTCCTGTGTAATTTGAGTGAGTTTTAACTTCTGAATATTGACTTCATTTTCCTTGGTTTTAATTCTCTGTTTTTGAAGTTCTTCTTCTGTAATCGAAGTTGTGGTTATCTTGTTTTCAATTTTCTGATTAGCAAGTTCGAGTTTTTCAATTTTCTCTTTTGTTGATTTTAAATTGCTATCAGATTTAGAAAGGTTCTTCTTTTTAGTTTCGAGATCTTTTTGTTCTTTTTTGAGCTGATAAATCTTGTCATCCAACATTTTATAATTGTCTTTCAAAATTTTTTGCGTTTCAAGATCAGCTTTTTGACGCTCTATTTCTTGTGCAGTATTTGAAATTTGCTGAGCAAAAAAAGTTTGAGAAGTTAGTAATAGCAAGAATGTTAGTGTTCTAAAAAGTTTGTCCATAATGTTTTAAATTTTTAAGGCTAATTTATTTGAAGGAATCATCAAATAGTGCCATTAAAGTTTTTTAAAATAGTAGAATAGGACAAAAAAAATCCCGTTCGATAGAACAGGATTTTTAAAGATTTTATAGATTTTCGACCAGAATCCAGGCTTGCGGATTTTCGCCTTTTTGTATTTCTTTTTGAGCTTGCTCGGCTTCTTTCATTGTGGCATAGCTTCCGTACAAAACAGGAAATAAGCCATGTTTGTTTTCTTTGAGCATTCTCGCTTTGAAACCATCTTTAATTAATTGGTTGTAAGCTTTTTTAGCATTAGCTTCACTTCTGAAAGCACCTGCCATAATGTGATATGGCATTGTTGTTTCAACAGTTTCAACTTTAGCAGAATCAACAGAAAGTGTTACGGCTGGAAGCGGACTTTTGATAAAGAAAGTGGCTTCTTGAATTTTGTTCTGTACTTTTTTCTGAACGACTTGTTCTACAACAAGTGTTTGGTTATCAATTTGATTTTGATATAAAGGATAACCGATGCTTCCTGTAATTCCAAGTCCCAAAACTATAATTGCAGCATAACGCAAGAACGGATTTGAAGATTTGGTTTCTTCTTCATTTTCGTATAATAAAACAGCATCTTTTTCTTTTGCTGCAATCTTTTCGATTTTCTTCTCGAAAACCTCTTTTTTCACCATTGGAGAAACAAAAGGACTTAATCCAAAAGAAGTTGACAGATAATTGGTCTGATCGTTTGGTTTGAAAATAATATTGCTTTCAGAGTTTAAACGCAATTCTCCAATATTTTTTAAAAGGATTACGCCTTCTTCTTCCAAAGTTTTTTTCCAATTCAAAACCTCAAAAGCAATGGCGCTAACTGCAAAACCATAAGATGTTTTCTCAGCTTGTGCAATATGATTTGCTAACAATCCGTCATTATTTTTGATACGGCTGTTGAAAGAAATGGTTTTTTTTGGAGGAAAAAACGAATTAGTGCTTTCATTCAGCTGCGCCGAATGAGTTTCGGTTAAAAATGCACCAAATCCTGGAACCGTTACACACTGATAACGATACAATAACTGTG
>RCUK01001539.1_pt1 | contig 14465 bp, 14 predicted proteins | sample 2166381 | NCBI WGS metagenome assembly RCUK01 (sample SAMN09932809, study PRJNA488358) | compost metagenome | isolation source: compost soil in an enriched community | place: Germany: Experimental Botanical Garden | reverse complement strand
TAGTCATACCAACCACTGTTAGGATCGAATCGACAGAAAAAATTAAATCGATCAGCAATATCTGAACAATAACATTAGAAAAAGATTTCTTTGCAGCCGTTTTAATCGTTTTTTCCTCTTCTCCGTGATGATCTACTTTTTCGCTTATTTCTTTGGTGCTTTTATAAAGTAAGAATAAACCTCCTAGGAATAAAATTAAGGCCTGACCTGTAAAATTGCCTTCAAACCAACCCCAATGAATGCTGAATAATGTAGCCTTCATGGCAATTAAATAAGAAATTCCCATTAAAAGCGCAATACGCATAAACATGGCTAAAAACAAACCAATTCGCGTAGCTTTTTTTCGGTCTTCTTCGGGTAATTTACCGGTTACAATCGATATAAAAATGATGTTGTCTATTCCTAAAACAATTTCAAGAAATGTCAATGTCAATAGAGCAATCCAGGCATCAGGATTTAAAAATACTTCCATTTTCAAGTCAATTTTAAATTATTAATTTCTTTAATCAATTTTAAAAACCTTGCCGCGTTGTTTTTCTTCAGAACCAACCATTCCAAATTCAAAAGTATATGAATCTTTCGAAGTCGTTAGTATCTTCATGCTGATTGCTTTTTCCTCAGCCATATTTTTTGGATGTTTCTTCTGCAAAACATATTCGCAATCGCTTACCCAACGTACAATAGAAGTATCGGTTTTTCCATCAAAAGTTTCTATTTCTATACCATCTTTTCGTTCAAAAAACGTTGTTTTCTTAACGCCATTTACTTCAAACTCAAATTTGAATTTCCCATTTTTAAAGTCTTTGCAATTGTGTTCCGCATTATAACAAGAGAATAATGTGATTAACGGTAAAAGGAATATAATTTTTTTCATTTTAAATAAGTTGTTTTTTTAGGAGCTATTTCCCGCTGTCCTTCCAAATCTTTTGTGTCCGCCACGGCGGACACAAAAGGATTTCCCTTCCCATCGGGGCTAGAAAAATATCGGGTAAACAAGAAATATTGTTATAATTGAGGCGATTATAATATTAAGGAAACATAGAAAGTATAGATTCCGTCTTCTATTTTTATCAGACTGTTCATCAGCTAATTTTGTTCTGCAAAACCGAATCAAAATCCACCACCAGAGACCTCCAAAATAAGCATGAAATTCTATCATTTCAATCTTTTTAATTCATCATCTGTAAAGTTCTTGATTTCTTTTTCTTTGGCAAACTTTTCGGCATTGTAATTTCCGGATTTATTCTTCGGAATTGATAAACTATTCCAACTTCCATTTTTCAATTGTTTGGCATAAAAAACAATTTGCCCAACATGATACGGATAATGTGCCAATTGACGATTAATGGCTTCAATAACCGTGTGACCTTCATTTCGAATATAAATAATATCCGAAAGTTGTTCATGCTTTAAACTGTTTAAAGTATCCAGAAAACAACCCCAGCCTTTATTCCAAGTTTCTAAAACTTCTTCTTTTGATTGTAAATCACTTTCAAATTCGGCATCACGATTGCGCCATTCTTTTTCTCCGTCAGAGGTTAAAAAGTCGGTCCATCGCGAAAGCATATTACCTGCAATGTGTTTTATGATGGTTGCAATACTGTTGGTGTCTTCGTTTACAGCAACAAAAAGCTGTTCCGGTTCTAATTGATCCATCGCTTTTTCTCCCAGTATTTTATAGTACAAAAACTGTTTTTTAACGCTTTCTAAATACGATTCAGTAGCTTCCATATTTATACAATTTTAATGTCATACTTATCTAAAAGTCCCACAATTCCCTGATTCGAAAATTGTGCTTTTCGCATCGGATTAAATTCGGGATCAATTTTGTAATTGTAAGCCGTTCTAAAATCGACAGCTGCTAATTGTGTTTCATTAAAAATAGCACCATCTAAATCACAATTATCAAAAACCGAACTGGTTAAATTGGTTCCTATAAAAGTAACTTCTCTCACAGAACAATTAATGAATTTGGTTTTAGGCATTTTTTTGTTGGAGAAAATAGCATAATCTAAAGCAGTTTCTTCAAAATAAACCTGAAATAGAAAATCGTCACATTCATTAAAAGCAATTCCTAAAAGCTTGCAGTTTTTAAAAGTGACATTCTTTAAGTTTGTACCAGCCAAACTTGTCATCGACAAATTACAGTCTATAAATTCGCAGTCTAAAAAAGTATTATAAGCAAAATTACTGTTGGAAAAATCGCAGTTTTTAAAAACACAATCTTCAAACTCCCGATTGTTTATTTTTTTGTCAATATAATTGACCTTTTCGAAGGTTTTCTGAATGTGAATTAGGCTTTCCATAGTATTGTTTTTGCAGGTTAGGTTTATTGAATTGAAGAATTAGTCATTAAACAAACCTTTCATAATAATTTTCAATCCGTAAAAAATTAAAAACATAGCACTTAAACAAGCCACAATCCCAATTCCTAAAACCAAATAATGCCAATTCGTATGTTGATTCATAAAAGCATTATAAATCAGTGAAGGCCCAATAAATAATAGAGGCAACGAACCCGATAAATATTTAATTCCTTTTCCTAATAATTCTTTATTTGTTGCCATCTTTTTTTGTTTCAAGTTTAAAAAGTTTCAGGTTTCAGGTTGGAAAACTTAGCGATCTTTGACAAAAATTAGTAGGCAAAAGTCTTGTGACCTTGCATAAAAACTTTGCGAACTTTGCGGTTAAACTTTTTTAAGCAGTATAATTGTCGACAGCATTTCTAACACTGCCGTATTTTTTTAATAATTCAGAGGCTTCATCATACGAGACTGGAATTTCTCCCATAATCATTTTTACACCTCGATCGACTAATTTAATATTACTCAATTGCATATCGACCATTTTGTTGCCTTTCACTTTTCCAAGCTGAATCATAGCAGCAGTAGAAATCATGTTTAAAACTAATTTCTGAGCTGTTCCGGCTTTCATGCGGGAGCTTCCTGTAATAAATTCCGGACCAACAACAACTTCTATCGGAAATTGTGCTGTTAGCGCTAAAGGGCTACCAGCATTGCACGTAATGCAGCCTGTAATGATATTATTTTGATTACAGGTTTGTAAACCACCAATAACATACGGAGTGGTACCAGAAGCAGCAATACCAATGACAATATCTATTTCATTTATATGATATGCTTTCAAATCCAGCCAGGCCTGTTCTGCATTGTCTTCTGCATTTTCTACCGCACGACGAATCGCAGTGTCTCCACCGGCAATAATTCCGTTTACTAAATCAAAAGGAACTCCAAAAGTAGGAGGGCATTCAGATGCATCAACCACGCCTAAGCGTCCTGATGTTCCGGCACCAATATAAAAAATTCTTCCCCCAAGTTTTAATTTGGCTACAACTTGCTCTACTAATGCCTCGATTTGTGGTATTACTTTTTCGACAGCATGAGGAACGGTTTTATCTTCCTGATTGATATTGGTAAGCAATTCATTAATAGACATTTTTTCTAAATGTTCATACTTTGATGCTTGTTCAGTTGTTTTGGTAAATGTCATTTTTCACTGTTATTGGACTGGCCAAAATTAATCTTTTTTATTGCAATCTCGAAATTTCAACAGCAAAGTCACAAAGATTTAATTTCTTATTGTTTTTTTGTTTTAATTCTCATCTAAACAGTGGATTTCTTGAATCCTTATTATTAAAAGAACTAAAATATTATATTTGTTAAAAGATTAAAAATAAATGGATAGATTAAGCTTATTGCAAGGGATTGCCAGGATCTCTGTTTTTGTGTCTTTGCTGATGGCGTTTTTTTTACTGACGGTTAAAACCGAAAATAAATTGGCAAACAAATTATTTGCCTGGTTTTTTATTTTCTCTGCTGTCGATCTGACCGGATTTTTTATTGATGCTGTAACTCGAACCGAACTAAATTGGGAGATTTTCAGGTCAACTGGATGTTTATTGGGAATGCCTTTGTTTTACCTTTTTGTGTTAGCGGTTTGTTATTCTGATTTTAGATTGCAATGGAAACATTTAGTTCATGGAATCCCCTTTATAGTTGTCAATTTAGTTTTCATTCCCAGGATTTATTTAAACCTGGATACAGATAGAGATAGTTTTGTTTCAACGCTCAATCAATTGCCTGAGATTTATTTTATCCAGATTTTAATTGAATTTCAATATGCGTTTTATATTATCAGTGTGTTTTTTATTTTAAAAAAATATCGTGATATCTATTTAGAAAATTATGCAAATCCGAGTACAGCGACTTATAAATGGCTTTTTCAGATTACTTGTGTATTTCTTACTGCACATTCAATTGTAGCATTAAAAAATTTATTGCGTTATAGCGGATTCAGAGAGATATTCCTATGGGCAAATGTACTTGTAGGAAGCATTGCTTTGTTTATAACGTGTTGGTTTATAATGAAAGCACTAAATCATCCGGAACTTTTTAGAGGAGTTAATTCTAAATTAAAACTAACAAAAGAGATTCTGCCGGAAGTTGAAGATAAATCTTTTTCATCAAATGTTCAGAATGATTTGATTACGGCTCAAATTTCGACATTGAAACAGTATATGACAGAGAAAGAACCTTTTCTTGACCCGTCGCTTACCATTCAGGAACTAGCCAATCAAATTGATATTCCGGTTCGGGATTTGTCTGTTTTGATTAATCATAAAATGGATCAGCATTTTTTTGATTTTGTGAATGAATACCGTATTCAAAAAGCGATGGATATTTTAAAAGATAAGTCTAAAAGTCAACTTACCGTTTTAGAAATTTTATATGAAGTGGGTTTTAACTCCAAATCTTCGTTTAATACTTCTTTCAAAAAATATACAAATTTAACGCCTACAGCTTACCGAAATGCTTCATAATAAAAGTTTTAATTTATCCTAAACTTGCAATTATGCTTCTTAAATGGGTCTTGTTAAAAAATCTAAAATATTATATTTGTTGAAATAATTAAAGAAAGAATGGATATAATAAGCATTTTAACTGGTATGGCCAGAATTTCAGTTTTTGTCTCATTATTGCTGGCATTCTTTTTATTAACTGTAAAAACAAAGAATAAATTAGCAAATAGTCTATTTGCTTTCTATTTAATATTTTTTGCAATTGATAACAGCGGTATTTTTATTGATGACGGCTTCATTATAGCACATTTTAATTTAGAATTTTTCAGATGGACTATTTGTGCTTTGATATTACCTTCCTTTTATCTGTATGTGTTATCAGTTTGTTTTACAGATTTTCGATTAAAGACGAAGCATTTATTTCATGCAATTCCATTTGTAATTACAAATACATTTTTTATACTTAGACTTTATTTTTTAAATGATGTAGAAAAAAAAATGTTTTACGATCATCGCGATCAATCGTTTGAAATGTATTTTTTATTTCTTGTTTTAGGTATACAAACAGTATTGTATAGTATAGGAGTGTTTTTGGTTCTAAAAAGGTATAGAGAAATATATCAGGAAAATTACGCGAATCCCCGAATTTCTATCTTTAAATGGTTATTTCAAATGGCGATTGTCCTTTTTGTTTTGTATAACCTGTCTATAGTTAAGAATATTTTAAGATATGCTGATTTAGACTTTCTATGGATTTGGTCCAATACAATAGTACAGTTTCTTGTTTTAGTAGTAACCTGTTGGTTTGTGTTAAAAGCTTTAAATTATCCTGAACTTTTTAGAGGACTAGATTCTAAATTGCAATTAGCAAGAGATATTCTTCCTAAGGACAATGAAAATAGTGTTGAAACAAAAGGTTATCAAAACGAATTCATTAAAACTCAGATTTCGACATTGAAACAATATATGGCGGAGAAAGAACCTTTTCTTGATCCGTCGCTTACCATACAGGAATTGGCCAATCAAATTGATATTCCGGTTCGTGATTTGTCTGTTTTAATTAATCATCATATGGATCAGCATTTTTTTGATTTTGTGAATGAATATCGCATCCAAAAAGCGATGAATATTTTAAAAGATGCGTCTAAAAGTCAGCTTACTGTTTTAGAAATTTTGTATGAAGTGGGTTTTAACTCCAAATCTTCGTTTAATACTTCTTTCAAAAAATACACAAATTTAACGCCGACAGCTTACCGAAACGCTTCGTAATTAGCGGTTTGTAAAAAGTCGTACTTCGCCCCTTATAAAGTCGAACCAATTTCTATTGAGGAAAATGGTTCGACTTTTTTTTGTCGGTCGAATCTGGAAAATTTCTAAGGCAACTTTGCTTCAAATTAATCGAACAAGTTAAAATTAGAAATTATGAAAACATCAAACCTCCTTATCTTTTTATTATTGCCATTCTTTTGCTTAGCACAATCAACAGTTAAATTAAAAGGAAAAATAGCAAGCGAAAAAACTCCTTTAGAATGGGCAGATATTTCAATCATAAATTCAGAAGGGAAAATTGTTGACGGAGCCACAACAAAAGAAGATGGAACATTTGAAATCAATCTTAAAAAAGGTACTTATAAAATAGACGTTAATCTTTTAGGATTTGAAGAATACGAAAAAGAGATTTCACTAGAAAATGATACCGATTTAGGAATCATTATCCTGAAAGAAAATGCAACAAACTTAGTTGAAGTTGTCGTTCAGTCTAAAAAGAAAACTATTGAACAAAAAACAGATCGTTTGGTTTACAATCTGGAAAATAATGTTACAAATGTTGGTGGCGATGCTTTAAGCGCCATTAATACCGCACCGGGAGTTGTCGTAAAAAATGATGCGATAAATATCTTAGGAAAAGGAACTTCCCGCGTTATGATTGATGGAAAAATTATTGAATTAGCCGGCGAAGAATTAAATAATTTTTTAAAATCAATTTCAGCAAGTGATATTAAAAATATTGAAATTATCAGCAATCCACCGGCAAAATACGAAGCGGAAGGAACTGGTGGATTGATTAATATTATTATGAAAAAAGGAGTCAGAGATTCGTGGAAAAACACTATTACGGCTTCTTACGATCAAAATAAATATGGGATTTATACTTTGAGAGATAATTTCTTTTACAACAAAAATAAAATCCGCTTTTCTGCCAGTGTTAACGGAAAAACAGGATATAAAAATGTAGAAGAAGTCTCTAAAGTATATTTTCAGGAAGGACTTTCAAATTTGAAAGCTACTACAAAAATAAAAAATGAAAATTTATCCGGGAAATTAGCTTTAGATTATGATTTTTCAGAGAAAACATCAGTTGGTTTTCAATTTATCAGCGACAGAAATAATCCGGATTTTCAGTCAGATATTATAATTGACAGATATAATACACAAAATCTATTAGAAAATTATACAATCAATAATAGCTTTGCAGACAGAAAATCGGGCAATCTAACCTATAATGCGCATTTGATTACAAAACTAGATTCTTTAAACAGAAGGCTATCTTTTGATGTAGATTACTTTAATTATAATTCGAAATTTGATCGTGAGTTTATTGCAAATGACTATGCGTCAGATGGTAACTTTATTAATGTAAATCAGTCAGGAAGAAATATTTCGAATCAGGATATTGACAACTGGAGTTTTAAGGCTGATATGGAACATCCTCTTGAGGCAGTGAATTTATCTTACGGCGCCAAAATGAGTTTTACAAATAGTATCAGCGATGTACTTTATTACGATACAATTTCAGGAACTCCGGTCTTAGATCCAAACCAATCCAACCGATTTAAATACACCGAAAATAATCAGGCGATTTATATTAATGGAGATAAAAAAATCAATGAGAAATGGAATCTTCAATTAGGATTAAGATTGGAAAATACTAAAACAAACGGATTTTCTGAAACAATGAATCAAACGACAGAAAATAATTATTTGAAATTGTTTCCAACGTTTTATGCTTCATACAAGAAAAATGAAAACAATAGTTTCAGTTTAAATTATGGAAAAAGAATCAACAGACCTCGTTTTGACTTATTGAATCCGTTTAGAATTTACATCAGTAGTAATAGTTATTCAGAAGGAAATCCGTTTTTGAAACCTTCATTTAGTGATAATTTTGAGTTTGCACATTCTTATAAAGAAATCCTGAGAACTAGTGTTTTTGTCAATGCAATTACAAACGGTTACGGTATTTTATTTACTTCAAATCCGGAAACGAGTACACAAATTATAACGAGAGAGAATTATTTTAAAAATTTGAATTATGGAATTGGAGAGAGTTACTCAGCGACTTTTGCAGATTGGTGGCAAAGTGAAAATTCATTGTATTTTTTAGGTGCAAAAACTGAATTTATTAAAGACATCAACGCAACTCCGTCTAATAGTTTGCAAATTGATTTTTCGACAAATAATACTTTTATATTAGGCAAAACAACAAAATTACAAATCGATTTTTCGTATACAACTCCTTTTAAAAGTGGTTTGTATGAAGTAGGATACGCCTCAAGTTTTGACATTGGTTTCAAACAGGATTTGTTTAATAAAACTATGCAGATTGCATTCCTGGCGAATGATATTTTTAATACATCTTATTTAAAAGATTTTACTTCGGTTGTAAATGGTATAAAACAGGTTTACAGTCAAAAGGAAAGTAATCGATTCGTGCGCTTGTCTGTGGTTTATAATTTTGGAAATAAAAAAATCAATGTTAAAGAACGCAATCTTGGTAATCAGGATGAAAGAAAAAGAACGGGGAATTAATTAGATAATTGGAATTGTGAGTTTTAATAGAATTGTGGAAATGAAAACATGAAACATTCTTTTGTTTTGTTGCGTGAGGGATAGGAGGAATCCGCCGCAGCGGACTGGATAGCCCGACCGAATTTGCGAAAGGCGCATATAAGCGGTTTGTTAGATAGCGCCTTTTGTGAATTTGGGCACGCCCTAATTATAATACAAATGCCAATAGAATTCCGAGAACAATCATGGAAACTTTGGCGACATTGAATTTATGTCCTTCACTGCTTTCAAAAATAATAGTCGATGAAATATGGAATAGGATTCCGATAACAACGGCGGTTATTTCAGTGTAATATTTGTTTAAGATTGGTAAATATTCGGAGGCGATGGTACCAAGCGGAGTCATAATAGCAAAAGTCAGCATGAAAGCAAAAATCGCTTTTTTATTCAGACTGGCATTGATAAAAAACGTAGTTAAAATCACGGCAATTGGCAAATGATGGATCGCAATTCCGAGTGCTAAACCGTGATGATGACTTACCGGGAAACCTTCTAAAAAGGCATGGATACACAAACTGATAAAAAGCAACCACGGAATTTGAGACATTTGTGCATGTCCGTGAACGTGTCCGTGTTCGGCACCTTTTGAGAAAAATTCAAGAATGATCTGAAATAAAATTCCAACCATAATGAATAAACCAATATTGTGCTTGTGTGATTCGTAAACTTCAGGCAACAAATGCATTACGGTTAATGATAATAAAAATGAACCGCTAAAAGCAAGCAATAATTTTAGATTGGTTTTGTTTTTTGGTTTTAAAAACAAAGCCACAGCGTAACCTAAAAGTACAGAAAATAAGGGTAGTAAGTAGTTCATCGTTATTGTTTAATCGTTGATTTGTTTAATCGGTTAATTGTTTTTTTGTTTAGCGATTAAACGGTTAAACAATTAAACGATTCACCAATCTATTTAAAAATCATGATTAATCGTTCGCTTTCGGTTTTATGGAATTTTTTGAGTTTGTAATCTCCAAAAATATCGAGCAGAAAAATTCCGGCTTCGGCCATTAATTCTTCAAAATCTTTTAAGGTTAAAGCTTTCACTTTTTCGGTAAAATGATATTTATGCCCTTGATCTTCAAAATCAATTTCTTTAAAAATATGTCCGTCTTCAACATATCTTTTAATTTTGAAATCGATTCCTTCAACGGTTTTTACTTCTTCAGGAACTAAAGTTTCGATTACCTGAGCCACATTCATAAAATCAATCACTGCAAAACCATATTCAGATAAGCTTTCTTTGATTGCTTTTAAAGTGGTAAGATTGTCATCATCATTTTCGAAATAGCCAAAACTCGTAAATAAATTAAAAATAGCGTCGAATTTTTCTTCGAAAGGTTCGCGCATATCGTGCACCTTAAAATGCAGGGTTTCGTTGCTGTTTTTGCTGGCCTCGGCAATGCTGTTTTCAGACAAATCGGCGCCTAAAACGTCAAAGCCAAGTTGGTTTAAATAAATAGAATGGCGACCTTTTCCGCAGGCTAAATCCAATACTTTTGCCTTTTCAGGAAGATTTAGGTAATGCGTAAGATTATCCATAAAAATCTGAGCCTCTCGGTAATTTCGGTCTTTATAAAGAATGTGATAATACGGAGTATCAAACCATGATGTAAACCAGTTTTCGGTGTTACGCTCCTGATTTGGTGTTGATGAGTTTGGTGCTTCAGACATTTATTCTATTTCAATTAATTCAAAGTACCGCAAATTTAGTGTATTTTTGCCGAAAAATAACTATTTCGCAAGGGGTAATATGCCTTTGCGATTGGAGTTGTTTTTTTAAACAAAAATAAAGATGGAAGAAAATTTTAGAATGATAGCCAAATGTTTTTTTGGTTTTGAAGAAATATTAGAAAAAGAATTACGTGATCTTGGTGCTCAGGATGTCGAAAAAGGAGTGAGAATGGTAAGTTTTAAAGGCGATAAAGGTTTTATGTACAAAGCCAATTTGTCGTTGCGTACAGCGCTTAAAGTTTTAAAGCCAATTTACTCGTTCAGAGCAAACAACGAGCAGGCATTATACAAAGGAATTTCGGGTGTAAACTGGTCTAAATTGCTAAATGCCAACCAAACTTTTGTAATTGATGCGACAGTGCATTCAACGTATTTTAATCACTCTGAGTTTGTTTCTCAAAAATGTAAAGATGCAATTGTAGATCAGTTTAGAGAAAGAACAGGTCAGCGTCCGAGTATTGATAAAGCTTTTCCTGATTTAAGAATCAACGTTCATATCGATAAAGATCAGGTTTCTGTTGCATTGGATACTTCAGGGAATTCATTGCACCAACGTGGTTACAGAACGGCTACGAATATTGCACCAATCAACGAAGTTTTAGCTGCGGGAATTTTATTGTTGTCCGGTTGGGAAGGTCAAAGTCACTTTTTAGATCCGATGTGCGGTTCTGGAACTTTTTTGGCGGAAGCAGCGATGATTGCTTGTAATATTCCGGCAAACATCAACAGAAAAGAGTTTGCTTTCGAAAAATGGAAAGACTGGGATAATGATTTATTTGATCAGATTGTAAACAGTTTGATGAAAAAAACAAAAGAATTCCATTATACAATAAAAGGTTTTGATAAAGCGCCAAGTGCTGTAAATAAAGCTAAGGATAATATCAGAAATGCGAATTTAGAAGATTACGTTACCATTTCAGAAGATAACTTTTTTGATACTGAAAAATCCGTGGAAGGAAAACTACATATGGTTTTCAATCCACCATACGATGAGCGTTTGGATATTCATATGGAAGAATTCTACAAAAACATCGGAGATACTTTAAAGAAAAGCTACCCGGGAACAAACGCCTGGTTTATCACAGCAAATCTTGAAGCCTTAAAATTTGTTGGATTAAAACCTTCCAGAAAAATCAAGCTTTTCAACGCAAGTTTAGAAGCACGTTTGGTAAAATACGAAATGTACGAAGGAAGTAAGAGAACGAAATTTCAAGTCTAAGATTCTAAGTAGCTAAGATGCTAAGGTTTTTTTAGCTCATCGTCTTAGAATTTTGATTTAGAATTTAGAAATAAAATAATTAGGTTCAGAGAATAAATACTTAGTTCCTTAGTACCTCAGAACCTTAGCAACTTAAAAAAAATGACAAAACTACAAGTAAGAGGTTTTTTATATCAATTAGGATGTTTCGCGATTTTATTTATTGCGGGCAGATTTGTAATTGCAAACTATACACAATTAACCGGAATCTGGATTCCGATGACGGCTTTTATTGTTGCCACTTTGATTGCGCCTAAATTTCAGGCGGTAAAAACTAAAGATGGCGAGAAGCTTTTCATGAAATGGATTTTTATAAAAGGAATTAGAGAAATTGGATAATTAAACTATTTTATATGAGGAAAATTGGACTTATAGGCGGTATTAGCTGGGTTTCTACAGCAGATTATTACAAACTTATAAATGAAAGAATAAATGAAAAAATGGGAGGGTTGAACTTCTCAGAATGTTTGATTTATTCGTTCAATTATTCTAATATAAAAAAGAACAACGAAACCAATAATTGGGATTCGACTTTTGAAATGCTTCTTAAAGCTTGTCAATTCTTAAAATCGGGTGGGGCAGAAGCCATAGTTTTATGTGCCAATACTATGCATCTCATTGCAGATAGATTGGAAGAAGCAATTGATTTACCTCTTATTCATATTGCAACGGCTACGGCTGTTGAAATTCAGAAACAGGAAATTAAAAAAGTTGGTTTATTGGGAACTAAGTTTACAATGGAGCTTGATTTCTTTACAGATAAATTGAAAGCAAAAGGAATAGAAGGTATTATTCCGGATAGCCAGGAAGATAAAGATTTTATTCATACTACAATTTTTGAAGAATTGGGAAGAGGACTTGTAACTGAGGAAACTAAAAAACGTTACTTAGAAATTGCAAATGAATTAATTAAAAATGGCGCTGAGGGAATTATTTTAGGTTGTACTGAAATTCCATTAGTAATTAAACCAGAAGATCTTTCGGTTCCGGTTTTTGATACTGCCTTGATTCATTCAAACGCAGCGGTTGAATTTCAGTTATCGTAAAAAATAGTTAAAATCAAAAAAGCCTCAAATTTTGAAATTTGAGGCTTTTTACTTATCTGTAAAAAAACTACTTTTTTGGAGTGTCTTTTTTGATTTGAGGAATAACTGTTTTTTTCTTGTAAATTGGAATAAAGTAAGAAACAGTATAATTAAAACCGATTCCGAAACTTCCATCATAAGTTCTGTTAAAACCAGGAATATAAAGATTGTCAAAACCATCTGGTTTTGTGTTCATTACTAGCATCTTAAGCTGTACTCCAAAGCCAACAAAAACGTTATTAAAAACTTTTGCCTTTACTCCCATGGCCACTTCAAGCCAACCCGCTGTAAGTCCGTTGTATTTTTGATCCTTAATAATAGCAGGTTGCTCACCCCAATACGGATTTGGATTGTAAATCTTATAACTATTCAGGTCCTGACTAAAAGTACTAAAACCTCCTCTTAATCCAATGGTAATTAAGTTTTCCATGTCCAGCCAATTTTGATACAAATTGTAATCAAAACCTCCTTTAATATAAGTTCCTGTTGCTGTCGAATTTAATCGGTCATCATCAGTTGTTTTATCTTCAAAACCAAGTTCGGCTGCCAAATAATACTTTTTTGTTAAACGAAAATCTCCAACTATTTCAATTCCCTTATAGTCTTTGTCGTAGAAACCTCGGGTCAATTTGTATAAATCAACACCCACACGAAGGCCGTAGCGATCTGTTTTTATAGTGTCTGGTTTAACTTCCTGAAGAGTTGGTTTGGCAGTTTCAGTTTTTGGTTTAACTGGAACAGTTTCTTTTTTTGCTGTTGTAGTTGATGTTTCCTGGGCCTGAACCAAAACCATTGAAAACACTAAACAACTACTAAAAAAATACTTTAATGTGTGTTTCATTTTCGGTTTCAATTTTAGGATTAATTACAAAAACTTCCTGCATCCAAAGTCCGTTACCATCTGTATCTGTTTGTACAAAAGGTCTTGTTATTGGAGGAGTGTTTGAGAAAGGGTTTAGTTCAAAAATAGTTTTAAAACCACAAGCTCTGGAAACATATAGATCCTGATGCGTATAGTTAAATGTAATCTCATCTGTATTTATTGCAGCAGGATTGTCATTTTGTGAATCTAAAACAAAAGTATAGGTTGTTGTTTCTGCATTTGTTTTTAACGGAATAGAAATTGTGCTTCCGTTAGCTAAATATTTTGTTGTATCTGTTGCAGTTTCATTAAAAATAATTCCCGCAGGTTCATCTTTACCAATAACCATTAGATTCTTAACATTTTGAAGTACTGTTGGATTGTCAACATCATAAAAAGTAATTACCAACCGTGGTGTCGTGGGTGTATTTGCATCACAAATATCATCTTTCTCACAGCTTGATAAACCAAAAGTAAAGACTAATAAAAGAGAAATTATTTTTTTCATTTATAAATTTGTTATCTAAGTTCTAAAAGTACAACATTTTCAACATGGTGCGTCTGCGGAAACATATCAACTGGTCGAACGCGGGTAACTTTATATTTTTCGTCCATTAAAGCAAGGTCTCTTGCTTGTGTAGCCGAATTACAACTCACATAAACTACTTTTTTAGGAGCAATTTTTAAGATTTGATCAATAACGGCTGCGTGCATACCATCTCTTGGTGGATCTGTAATAATAACATCTGGTTTTCCGTGTTGTGCAATAAAACTTTCATTGAATACGACTTTCATGTCACCTACGAAAAACTCACAATTTGTGATATTATTGCGTTCGGCATTTGCTTTAGCGTCTAAAAT
>RCUK01001537.1_pt1 | contig 14469 bp, 13 predicted proteins | sample 2166381 | NCBI WGS metagenome assembly RCUK01 (sample SAMN09932809, study PRJNA488358) | compost metagenome | isolation source: compost soil in an enriched community | place: Germany: Experimental Botanical Garden | reverse complement strand
GTTGTAACTGTAAGCATCAGCTCCACGAGCGTATAAAAGTCTCAGGAAATCATATATTTCAGTAATAGTCCCCACAGTTGAACGCGGACTTTTACTTGTTGTTTTTTGTTCAATCGCAATTACAGGCGAAAGTCCATCGATTTTGTCAACGTCAGGACGCTCCAAACCGCCAAGAAACTGTCTGGCATAAGCCGAAAAAGTCTCCACATAACGACGTTGTCCTTCAGCATAAATTGTATCAAATGCCAAAGATGATTTTCCCGAACCTGACAAACCAGTTATTACAACCAGTTTTTCACGCGGAATAGAAATATCGATATTTTTTAGATTATGAACTCTTGCGCCAAGAACTTCAATAGTATTGTCTTTTTCTAACATAATTTTGAGCAAAACGCAAAGTTACCACTTTGATTTATTCTTTTTATACTAGAGTACAAAACTTTATGTTACAATTAGTAACAAAATAACGCTAACCGAAGTTAGCGTTTTCGTTTTCTGGTTGCCATATATTCTTCAATGGCTTCTTTGGTAGTATACCAATTTCGGCCTTCTTTATAAGCATCTATTTTGCCTGTTCTGGCAAGTAAGCTAATGTATTCATGACCATAAGGAGTTTCGGGCTCGCTTACAATATTTTGTATGGACTGATAGTCATAATTGCTTCCGGGCATGGCACTTAAATAAATATTCAGCGTACGTTCCAAAGCCTGACACATCAAAAGGGTTAGTTTTTGATAATTGCCATTATTAGCCTGATTGAGTGCTTCGTAATATTTTTTTCTATCATTCTTTAGAATAATAGCCGGAGGAAAACCACATCGCATTAATAGCAGATTCATACTCAAACGAACTGTACGGCCATTTCCATCAAAGAATGGATGAATCCAGACTAGTTTATGATGATAAATCGTAGCCAGTTCAATATCGTTTAGACCTAATGGATTGGTATTGATAAAATCAATTAATTCATCGAGATAATCTGAAACTTTATTGGCGTTTGGAGGCATGAAATTAGCACCTGAAATTCGGACGCCACCATTTCGTAGTCGGCCTGCAAAATCGTCTTCAATAGAACGTAAAACCAATCCGTGAAGAGATAGAATATCAATGCTTCGAAGTTTGTAATTATCACCTACAATCGAGTACAAATAATCAATCGCTTTATCGTGATTGTGAGTTTCAAAATGTTCCCGAAGTGATTTTCCTTTAATCGTAATTCCTTCCTGAATGACCATTTGAGTTTCTCGCAAACTCATCGTATTTCCTTCAATACTGTTTGAATTGTATGTCCATTCAAGAGATAAACTCTCACGGATTTTATGCAAAGCAATATTGGGCAATGGTCTGCTGTTTTGCAAATCAAGCCTTTTTTGGTACAATCGATCGAAAGTTGATTGAAATTCAGTTCTATATGTTAAGTCTATATTCCACATAATAAAACAAAGGTACTTCTTAATATCGGATAAAACAAAAAAACAATCTATCCGATATTAAGCTTATTCTATCGTCATAGAGCGAAGTTTCATTCGATAAGCTTCAAGTGCTATAGATTTAGAAATGAAGCCATAATATTTTTCATTTCGCAAAACCGGAAGAAAGGCTGTTTTTGATTTTTCGAATTTGCTCATCACAATTTCCATGCTGTCAAAAGAGGAAATAGTGGCGGACGGAGTTTTCATAACATCTTTTATCAAAGTATATTTTACGCGATAAGTGTTGAAAATAATTTCGCGGATATCATTAAAATGAACTACACCAACGAGTTCTTTTTCATTGTTGACAACAGCAAAAACTACCTGATTTGAATGTGAAATAAGATCTACCAATTTGCTTAAGTTTTCTTCAGGATGAACGGTCAAATAGTCACATTGAATAATAGTATCAATATCTAAAGTTGATAGAATATTAGAATCTTTGTTGCTTGTAAAGGCGTGCCCTTTTTTAGCCAGATTTTTTACGTCAAGCGAATATTTCTCAAAACGTTTTGAAATCGCAAAACTAATAGAAGAAACAATCATAAGTGGAATCATCAAACCGTAACCACCGGTAATTTCTGCAATTAAGAAAATAGCAGTTAATGGGGCGTGAAATAATCCACTCAAAATACCAGCCATTCCAACCATAGTGAAATTACTAATTGGCAATTTGGATAAGCCAATAAGGCTAATAAACTTTGAAAAGAAATAGCCTAAATAGGATCCCAAAAATAGAGATGGCGCAAAATTTCCTCCGTTTCCGCCACTTCCAATTGTAAGTCCGGAGGCGAATACTTTTACCATCATCGTACAACCAACAAAAAGCAATAAAACCCACTGGTTATTTCTAAAATCTGCAAATAAAGTATTATCTAATAATTGTCCGGGATCACTTTCAGATAAAGTTTTAATGCTTTCATAACCTTCCCCAAATAAAGTTGGGAAAATAAAGATTAATAAAGCTAATAATGAAGAACCGATCAATGCCTTTTTATACGGACTCCATTTTGATTTGGAGAAATAATGCTCTACTTTTTGAAAATTTCGTGCGTAATAAACAGCTATAAAACCAGTCAATACGCCTAAAAGAACGTAAAAGGGAATATTGTGAAAATTAAAAACTTCCTGTTTTTTAAAAGTTAATAAAATAGTTTCATCTAAAACAATAGCTGAAACCAGGGCACCGGTCGCCGCCGAAATCATAATAGGAGTAAATGCCGAAATACTGACATCAACTAACAAAACTTCAATGGCGAATAAGACTCCCGCTATAGGCGCATTAAACGCAGCTGAAATTCCCGCTGCAACTCCACAGCCAATAAGTAATGTTCTATCCTTATAATGTAGCTTGTAATTTTGAGCAAAATTAGATCCAAATGCAGCTCCTGTAATTACAATGGGACTTTCTAAACCAGCAGAACCTCCTAAACCAACCGTTAACGAACTCGTTATAATTTGGGCATACATCTGCTTTTTCGGAATAATACTTGCCTTTTTAGCAACAGCATATAAAATTTGAGAGGTTCCTTTTTCGATCGTTCCGTTAAGAACTCTTTTTACAACAAAAACAGTTAGTACAATACCAATAATTGGTAAGATACTGTTGATAAAACTCAATTTTAAAATGGCATTGATGTAAGTTGCAAATGAGAAAACGCTATGGGCAAAAGTTTTCAAAACGATAACTGCCAAAGAGCATGAAATACCAATTAAAACACTTGATAAAAAAATAAACTGCTTTGGAGTCATTAAGGATTGCGCCAAAGCAATAATGCTTTCTAGTTTTCTGAAATATTTTTTTAGCATTCGATCTGTAAAAATTAGGGGAATAGTGCAAATTTAGCTCTTAACATTCAAATTTGTATAAATTTAAGTACAAATCTTTATAAAATTTAAAAACCAACTGCTGTATCATCACCTCGAAAATCGGCACCACCTTCTAAAGTTTGGTTTGGCAGGACCAAAATGGCATCCACCTTACCGATTATAGGAGTCGCTTTTTCATTAATCAAATATCCTTTTGCTTTAAGTTTATCGATAGTTGTATTATCAAAAGTATTGGGTTCAAAAGTTATAAGATCTGGCAACCATTGATGATGAAATCTTGGAGCGTTTACAGCTTCCTGCATACTGAATTTATACTCATAAACATTTAAGATAGTCTGCAAAACCGATGTTATAATGGTAGAACCTCCCGGAGTTCCTACAACCATAAAAAGTTTTCCATCTTTCTCTACGATTGTGGGTGTCATCGAACTTAACATGCGTTTTTGAGGTACGATACTGTTGGCTTCGTTTCCAACTAATCCGAACATATTTGGAGAGCCTGGTTTGGCACTAAAATCGTCCATTTCGTTGTTTAAAAAGAAACCCAATTCATCACAATAATATTTTGATCCATAACCGTCATTTAAAGTTGTTGTTGCCGCAATAGCATTTCCAAATTTATCTACAATAGAGTAGTGTGTAGTCTCAGTACTTTCATTATAAGTTACTTTTCCTTCTTTTATTTCTGATGATAAACTGGCTTTATCCACATTAAAAGTTGACATTCTTTCTTTCAAATAATTCTCCGAGAGTAATGCTTTTACCGGAATTTTTACAAAATCGGGATCACCCAAAAACTGACTTCTGTCGGCGTAAGCTCTTCTTTCGGCCTCAACAATTACCTGAATGGCTTCGGGTGAATTATGGCCCATTTTTGCCATATCATAAGGTGCAATCATTTTCAGGATTTGTGCCAGACAGATTCCGCCGCTGCTCGGCGGAGACATCGAGGTGATTTTTAAATCTTTATAAGTAAATTGAAGCGGTTTTCTCCATTTTGCTTCGTATTTAGCTAAATCTTCCAAAGTAATAATGCCACCTTTTTTCTGAAGATAATCAACTAAAATTTTTGCTGTTTCACCTTTGTAAAATTCATTTCTTCCCTTTTTTGAAATTCGTTTTAAAGTAGCCGCAAGAGCAGGATATTTAATCGTATCATTCTCTTTAAAAGGAGTTGCTAAAAGTGTTGTCGGACCATTTACTTTTACAATAGACTCTCGATAATCGTTCATACTTTTTTCCTGTTTCTTTGTTACCACAACTCCTCTTTCAGCTAAAGCAATAACAGGTTTTAAAATTTCTGACATTGGCATAGAACCATACTTTTTATGAACCGCAAAAACGCCGGCAACAGTTCCGGGTACACCAATTGCTAAAGCAGTTTCGGTGCTTTTTCCTTTTATTACATTTCCGTCTTTATCCAAAAACATATCTTTTGAAGCTGCCAAAGGTGCTTTCTCACGATAATCTAAAGATCCTACTTCGCCATTTGCTTTTCGGTATACCATAAATCCGCCTCCGCCAATATTTCCGGCAAACGGAAAAGCTACTGCTAGAGCTAATTCGGTACCGACCATCGCATCAAAGGCATTTCCGCCTCTTTTCATAATGTCAGCCCCTATTTTGGAAGCTTCTTCTCTGGCCGAAAGGACCATAGCTTTTGAAGCAACTAAACCGGTTGGATTTTGTTGAGCGAAACTAAATGCAGAAATGAAACAGCATAAAAATGTAATTTTTTTCATAACGAGAAAATATTGGTTTTATAGAATCTAATTGATTTTATAAGGATAGTAATTTTTGTTTGGATTGCTTTTGAATGTCTTCAAAGAAAGTAGTGAATTCCTGCTCAAATTCGGCATAGAATTCTTTTAGTTCCTCACTGGCAAATTGCATTTTGGATACGTTTTTAGATCTTCGATCCATTTGCGTCAAAATTTGATGAATGCCTTCGACTGTTCGATAACTCAAAAGCCAGTTTCTTTCAATCATATAAGGCATTAAACCTTGCGTTTTTTCGGTTAAAATATCATAATTTACATGAAGAGAATTGTAGAACCGATTGATGAAATCTTCTAATTTTTCATCAGAATATTTTGTCCAGTTTTTTGCTAAAAAGTGATCGTAAATAATGTCTACAATCACACCCGCATAATGATGATATTTTTCGTGTAATCGTTTAGTACTTTGCCTAAAAACATCATGCGAATCGGTATAAGTATCTATAAAACGATGTAAAATAATTCCTTTTTGTACATCTTCCGGAAAATGTTCAAACTGTTTTCCACGAATGCCGTCCGCCATAAAATTGCCGATTTTGATAAAATCATTATCACCTGAAAGATATATATGGGCTAGGAAGTTCATTTTTTTGAGTTGCTAAGGTTCTGAGATGCTAAGGCACTAAGTTTATTTTTATAGATACTAGGATACTAAGTTGCTAAGATCCTAAGTTATTTAAGTAAAAGTATGAAAAGTTTTTTAGATAGTTTTTATTATAAGAATTCGTCCTATAAACATAACATATAAGTTTATTTTTAAAATCTTAGCAACTTAGTCCCGAAGCCTCGGGATAGTCACTTAGCAACTTTTTTAAAAATCTTAGCATCTTAGCATCTCAGAACCTTAGTAACTTTCTATATTTGTAACTGGTAACCATAACTCACAAAAATGACTTTAATAAAATCAATATCCGGAATTCGCGGAACTATCGGAGGAAAAGTAGGTGATAATCTAACTCCTGTTGATGCTGTGAAATTTGCATCGGCATACGGAACCTTTCTAAAAAACAATACTTCAAAAGAAAAATTAACCGTTGTAATTGGTCGTGACGCCAGAATTTCTGGCCCGATGATCCACAATCTGGTTGTAAATACGTTGATAGGTTTAGGAATTAATGTAATTGATCTTGGACTTTCAACTACGCCGACCGTTGAAGTTGCCGTTCCGTTAGAAAAAGCAGATGGTGGAATTATTTTAACAGCATCTCACAATCCAAAACAATGGAATGCCCTTAAATTATTGAATGAAAAAGGAGAATTTTTAAGCGGAGCTGAAGGTGCAAAAATTCTTGAAATTGCTGAAGCAGAAGCTTTCGATTTCTCAGATGTAGATAATTTAGGAGAAATCATAGTGAATGATGCCTATATGGATATTCATATTGACGAGGTTTTAAATTTGCCTTTGGTTGATGTTGAAGCTGTAAAAGCAGCAAAATTTAAAGTTGTTGTTGATGGAGTAAATTCTTCGGGCGGAATTATTATTCCGAAATTATTAGAATTGATGGGCGTTGAAGTTGTAAAATTATATTGCGAACCAAACGGACATTTCCCTCATAATCCAGAACCTTTAAAAGAACACTTGACTGATATTTCAGAATTGGTAGTTAAGGAAAAAGCGCATTTAGGAGTTGTAGTTGATCCGGATGTGGATCGTTTGGCTTTCATTAGCGAAGACGGAGAAATGTTTGGAGAAGAATATACTTTAGTAGCTTGCGCTGATTATGTTTTAAGTAAAACTCCCGGAAATACAGTTTCAAATATGTCATCATCACGTGCTTTGCGCGATGTTACTAAAGCGCATAATGGAAGTTATGAAGCCAGTGCAGTAGGCGAGGTGAATGTAGTTGAACTAATGAAAAAAAATAATGCTATTATTGGTGGTGAAGGAAATGGAGGAATTATCTATCCTGAATCGCATTACGGAAGAGATAGTTTAGTTGGAGTTGCTTTATTCTTAACGCATTTAGCAAACAAAAAAATGTCAGTTTCTGCATTGCGTGCTTCTTATCCGGAATATTATATGAGCAAAAATAAAATTGAATTAACGCCAAAAATTGATGTTGATGCGATTTTAGTTGCCATGACAGAAAAATACAAAAACGAAGATATTACTACGATTGACGGTGTGAAAATTGATTTCGCTACAGAATGGGTTCATTTGAGAAAATCAAACACAGAGCCAATTATTCGTATTTATACTGAAGCTCCTTCTCAGGAAAAAGCAGATGTTTTAGCGCTTCGAATTATAGATGAAATAAAAGCGATTGCTGGAATTTAGTTAGAAAAGATTCTAAGAGACTATCCCGAGGCTTCGGGACTAAGTTGCTAAGATTTTGTTTCAAATAAAAAACTCTTTCATTAATTTGAAAGAGTTTTTTTTGGGAACTATTTGGAGAATTGGTTATTAATTTTTGATGATTTTTATTGATTTTTTAACCGAACCATACGTGGCAGTTACAATATAAACACCTGTCGAAAGTTTATCCCCTATTTTAATGTCTTCATTTGTAAAATGATCATTCGAAGAGTAACAAACAATTCCTTTCATGTCGACTATTTTCAGGCTTAAAGGCTCTGTAGTAAAAGATTTAATATGAAGCGTGGATTGGTTTTTAACAGGATTTGGATAAACTGTAAAAGTATCTTTATCAATTGAAGGATCATTAATACCTAAATTTGCCGCAGTAACATCAATAAAATTGAAATTCATATCATTCGATTTGAATTTAACTTTAAGATAAACTTCTCCTTTTGGCAATGCAACTCCGCTTACAAGTTTATCAGCATAAGTTTGATAACCACCTGTAATTGGGAAAGTTTCATCTGTCTTTACGATTACATTATTAACCAAAACGTCAAATTTTCCTGGAATTGTTGGAGATGCTACCCTAAAGTTTAAATTATAAGTTCCGGCATCAGCAACATTTAATATAAATTCATTCCAGTCTCCGGCTTCGATAAAACAAACATTTTGACCTGTTCCGGAATCTGTTGTATTTTGTAAACCTGTACCTTTTCTTCTATAATGTTTGTTGGCTGTAATTCGGCCGGGAACATTCATTTTTTTTGTAGTGTAGCTTGTATTTATGTATTCAGTACCAATGGGCTTTAAAATACCACTTTGAGGGGCTAATAATTGTCCTTCCTGCATGTCAATCCAATCAGCCGGAACCCTTCCTGTAAACCATGAATATCTGTAAATATCCGGATCATTTTCAAAACTGGTAATGATTTCTTTCATGAAAGTTATTTTCTCAGCTGCAGTCTGAATGACTCTGTTAGCAAATTCAGTTACCCAAACCGGACGATTGTATTTTTTGAGAAGCCCTGTAACACCAATCACCGCACCGGAAGAGTTGTCATAAGTATGAAAAGCAATGTAATCGACTTTGCAGTTTGGACATAAAAGAAAAAATTGATCATGCCAGGCTACAGGATCGCTAAAACCCCCATAATTATTAGGGCCGTTGTAAGCCGGCGACGCACTAACGATTTCCAGATTTTTAGCAGCAGCGATTTTTTCTACATTAGCCCATGCATTTACGGCTTCCTGAGGTGTTAATCTTGCACCGTCATTAAAATTGGGTTCATTAAAAGCTAATAAATATTTAGCACCGGGTTTTATTTTACTTATAAAATTTTGAACATCTGCATCACTTTGTTTTCCCCATGCCATTGGTACATATTCGAGACCAATTGATTCATAATTGGCATTTGTATCATTTTCGGGTAATGAACCCCAGTTATACCACCATGAAATTCCTGGTTTTAGCGCTAATAAGTCAGCAGTAGAGTTATTTACATAAGCAATACCTCTTTTCGGACTTTGAGCAAAAGTGGCTATGGAGATGCCCGATATAAAAAATGTAAAAAGTAATTTTTTAAACATGGTAATAATTTTAATGTGGTTTTTGGATAGATTTTAATCAGCTTCAAATGTATACTGTTTATGCAAATTACCATTTACTCAAATTCAGAAAAAATCATTACAAAAACCCATCAAAATCTATTTTAGAGACCTTAAAAACATAGTTTTTGAGTTTTACCAGACTTACATAAAATTAAAAGTCCAAAAAGCAATCATTGCTTTTTGGACTTTTAAATATTTTAATCAAAATTATTATTCTACGCGATGTTTCCATCTTTTATGTGTCCATAAATAATATTCAGGAGCTTCGTAGATTTGTTTTTCAACTTCTCTTAAATATTTTTCTGTGATTTCAAAATTATCGTATTCTTTAGGGTTATCGGCGATAGGTACAATTTCTGCCTCATAATAACCTCTTCCTACTTTTTTTACTTTGATGAAAATGACACTTAAATCATATTTTTTAGCAAGCATTTCAGCTCCTGTATGAACCGGAACTTCAATCCCCATAAATTTCATCGAATGAAAAATTCTGTCCAGTTTTGGCGATTGATCGCTGGCCAAACCATAAAGACTTAAGATTCCGTCACGTTGGTTTTGTGCCATTAAAGGAATTGCTTGCTTGGTTTCAACCAATTCGGCATCATATTTCCCTCTTATTTTACGAACCAGTTTATCAAAATAAGGATTGGCAATTTTTTTGTAAACACCAACACCATTAAAAAGCATTCTTTTATTAAGTGTCAAAAGCCACTCCCAACTCGCATAGTGCGAAGCTACTAAAACAACGCTTTTTCCTTTTCTTTCATATTCATGAAAAAGGTCCATATTGGTTATAGTAAACCTTTTTTCCATTTCTTCAGGCGCAATACTCATCGTTTTTATCATCTCCAGAAACATATCACACATGTGCTGGTAAAATTTCCTTTCAATTTCTTTTCGTTCAGCATCATTTAAATGTGGTAAAGTAAGTGCGAGATTTGCCCGAACTATTTTTCTGCGATACCCAATAACATGATATACTAGAAAATAAACGAAGTCTGAAAACCAATAAAATATTCGGAAAGGAAGTATAGAAATAAGCCAAAGAAAAGGATAGGCTAAAATATAAACGAGAAACTGCATCTAACTTTTTTTTACAAAGATAAAGTAAAAATGAATAACGTTACATGTTTTGGTGCGTACTCAAGTTGTGTTTGAGAATGACTATATTTACAGCTCACTTTAAATATTTTTTATGAATACCGTTAATACCGTTTTGGTTGGGATTATAGTTGCCAATGCCTTAATTAGTTATAAAGGTTTTAATGATCTTTCTTTTTTCAGAAAATACGAATTTCATGTTGGAAGTATTCGTTCCGGCGAACAAATCAGAATGTTATCATCAGGTTTTTTACATGCTGATATGATGCATTTAATATTTAATATGCTGACACTTTGGTTTTTTGCGCCAGTTGTAATTGAGTGGCTAGGAACAATTTCTTTCGTTCTGATTTATTTTGGAAGTTTGATTTTTGGGAGCCTGCTTACAATGCTGTTTCATAAAAATGATTATAGTTATCGTGCAGTAGGAGCTTCGGGAGCCGTGACAGGAATTTTATATTCTGCCATATTATTGCAGCCAGATATGATGTTGGGAATCTTTTTTGTCATTCCGATACCGGCTTATCTTTTTGGAATTTTATATTTATTGTATTCTATATATGGAATGAAAGCTAAAAATGATAATATTGGTCATACAGCACACTTTGGAGGTGCCATAGGAGGTTATTTGATTACTTTGGTAAAAGAACCTTCTTTAATTGTTGATCATAGTTTGATGGTTATTTTATTAGCAATTCCGATTTTGATTCTTTTTGTTATGGCGAAATTGGGGAAATTGTAAGGCTGGCACAACTTTTGAAATGCTCTTATCAATAATTTTAAATATAACAAAAATGAAAAAAGTAGTATTATTTTTAACAATCATGTTTATGACTATGTCTTACGGCCAGGAAACCAAACAAATTCCACAGATCAATGTAAACGGAGAAGGAAAAGTAAAAATAGCTCCTGATCAGGTTTCTATTTCAGCTACAGTTGAAACAAAAGGAAATAATGCTAAAGACGTCAAAAAGCAAAATGACGAAAAAATGGATGCCGTTTTGAAATTCATCAAAAAAATGAATATTCCAACTGCAGATTTCAGAACAAAACAAGTGGCACTTAATCCACAATATGATTACGAGAAAAAGAAAACAAGCTATAATGCAACACAGACAGTTGAAATTTTAGTAAAAGATTTGTCTAAATATGATGAATTGATGGAAGGTTTGGTTCAACAAGGAATTAACCGTTTAGATAACGTTTCTTTTGAATCGTCTAAACTAGCCCAGTATCAATCAGAAGCCCGAAAATTAGCAATTAAAGATGCCAAAGCAAAGGCAGAAGATTATGTTTCTGTTTTAGGACAAAAAGTAGGTAAGGCTTATACCATTTCAGATAATTCACAAATCTATCATCCACAGCCAATGTATGCTGCTATGAGAATGAAAGAATCTGCAGATGCAGCACCTTCAAACGAAACTCTTGCCATTGGAGAAATCGAAATTACAGCAAATGTTAGTGTTAGTTTCATTCTGGACTAAACATAAATAAATTCCAATATTTAAAATCCCAAATTCCAATTGTTAAGATGGAATTTGGGATTTTTTACTTGCTGGTTTTTACAATTTTGCAAGCAGGAGGCTGAAACTCACTTTGATTTTATCAGACACTTTTTTACTAACCAGTTTCGGAATTTCGATATCAAAGTCTTCTGGTTTTACATCAAAATTTCCGGTTACTGTGATCTTATCGCCAGATTTTAAAATTTTAGCGTTTACAATTATTTTTTTAGTTTTTCCATGCAGAGTTAAATCTCCTGAGATCTTAAATGTTTTAGGGGCAGATGAAAGTTTTGATGCATCAAAATCTTCAACTTTTCCTTTAAAGGTTGCTTTAGGAAATTTATCTGATTCGATATAATTTTCATTAAAGTGTTCCTCCATTAATGCAATTTTAAATCGGAACCCTTTCATGAGAGTAAGCACGGCAATTTCTCCTGTAGATGATTCCAAAATAGCAGAAGTATTTTTGTTTTCCGCCGTAATTTCCTCAAAAGACTCAACAGAAGCTTCAAATTTTAAATTCCCGGTTTTTGTTGCAAACTTTTGAGCCGAAACATGTAAAATTCCAACAAACAAAAATAGCAGTACAATTATTTTTTTCATTTTAGTGTTGATTTAATTTTCTAATAATCCATCTGTATTCCATTGCAGAATTGTATTTATTTTATCCTGCGGCATTCTTCCTGCTCTTGGCATTATTCCAGGTGTTCCGTTTTGACGTTGAATTCTATCTAATAAATTAGTATTAGACATGGCATTTTTTACCTGATCATAAGTTACCAACGGTATAAGTGATCCACCTGCAGAATGGCAGCCAATGCAATTTTGATCAATAATAGATTTAACATTTGCATTGTAAGTAACTTTTTCAACTATAACAGTTGGTTCTTGCAGACTTTCATAAGTATTCGATTCACAACCATATAATGACAGAATAAGGCCTGATAAATAAATATATTTTTTCATATTTTATATTTTTAAAAAACTCTATATAAATTAAACCCAAAGAAAAAATCGCCTTTGCCCCAATCCCCGGCAGCACTCGTCAGGTAACCGCTTTCGGTCATTGACTGAGAATTTGTAAAAAGCAATTGAAAAACATGTCCTCCGGTTTCTATGTCAAGTCCAACGGATAATGGGTTATTATAAAAGTCTGGTTTACTGAAATTTTGACCATATTCTAAATTAAGAGAAAGTCTTTTAGTTAACTTTAATCGTCCGCCAGCGCCTAAAGTAAATTGGTTATCATTTTCTATGTCTGGATTGTATAGATTTTTATGGATGAAGGAAGGGGCTAATTCTAAAGATAGTTTATCAGAGAATTTTCTTGAAATCAAAATTTGATTGATATAAGTCAATCGATCAGAAAATTCAATTTTCGGGTAATCGTCCTTCTTTAATCCACTATTAAAATCTATTGTACTGTAACCTACAATATCAACAGGAAATTTTTCGCTTTGTCTTATAAGTCTATATTTTGCTGATGCTTCATTTATTTTTAGCAAAGTATGGTGTGATGCACTTACTGAAAGCCAATCCGTTACTCCATAAATTCCACCAATTTTTGTAGTGGCGTCATCAAAACCAAAAAACTCAGAAATCCCACCTTTTACAGAGCCAAATCGATGAGATATTACCATGTAAAATTCTTTTTTAGCGGCTAATTTGGTCGATTGTAGGGTTATAATCTGCAAAGCTTTAAATGTGGCGGTTACGCTTTTATCCACTACTTGTGTTGAATCCAAAGTAGAAAGCAGATCGTCTTGAGCATTGCTATAAAGACAGATTAAAAAACAGGCTATTAGGAATATTTTTTTTTTCATATTTAATTTTGTTGAATACTGCATTGATCAAATTTTACTAGTTCGAATAAATCATCATAACCAATACATCTTCCTTTTATATGGATCTTTTTATTAAGTAAAGTCATTTTTGCTTTTTTGTTCATTTTGCAAAAGACCTTTTTGTCTATGACCATCGAAGAATCGGTAACTTCTGAAACTATTCCTTCAATTTCGATTGTTTTATTTAAGTATTTAGAGTCAGTCTGTGATGGATTTACAGCATATTCTTTTTCTAAATTTTCAGCAGTAATAGTTAACATTGATTTTTCACTATCAATATCTCTGGCATCTTTGTATAAAACATTTTGATAGATATAGTAAGGGCCAAAACTTATCACTAATAAAAATATCAGAATCTTGATTCTTGTTTTATTCATGTTGATTTTGCGATTTTTAATTTTGCTGTAGTTTATCAGGATTTTCAGTCTTTATTATTTCAAACTAGCCCAATAGAAATTGGACTAATTTGAAATGCTCTAGTTGCAAATAATCCTATTTATATGGCTAGAGGTATGTCTTTTACTGGTACTGGCCAAATTCCCGGACTTGGGAAACTAATTCCTTTATTAGCACCTCTTACGTTGGCATCCTGTCCAAAATAATACAAAGGCCAGCCATTGTAAACTAGTTGGGATTTACCAAATACTGTAATAACACTAAATTTAGATTTGTCAAGTGTAGAAGGAACAACAATTTTATCTGTTTCATATATTGGCCAAACAGCGTTGTTAGAAAAATCGGCTTTTGTGAAATTATTCTTCTTGAAATTGTCATTCTTAAAAGTATAAAGTGTAATCCCTTTCGCATCTGTAAAGTAGGTAGTTGAACCATCTCCAACAGTATAATCTGATTTGTAATTTTTACCATCATGGCCTACAAGCTGGCTTCTTACGATCATAATCGAATAATCCGGTTTTGCTATAAACCAAACACCACCAACTCCGTCGCCCGTTGTTGCACCGGCAGCTTCTGCTGTGTTAGTTCCGTTTACACTTGGTGCATAATAATATAAAGGCCATCCTTTATAGG
>RCUK01001530.1_pt1 | contig 14517 bp, 11 predicted proteins | sample 2166381 | NCBI WGS metagenome assembly RCUK01 (sample SAMN09932809, study PRJNA488358) | compost metagenome | isolation source: compost soil in an enriched community | place: Germany: Experimental Botanical Garden | reverse complement strand
GCGGCGCTCTTGAGTCCATCGTCGGAACGCCGCCCGGAGCAAGCTCGCTCCTACAGTGGAGCATTCTCGCTTAACTGAACAGCATTACGCTCCTGCCGCAATGTGTGGCGTTCGAAAACACGAGGGTAGCCGCTCATTCCTCTTTGAAGGCTGCGAGCAAGCGTTCGCGCAAAGGTTTCATCAGGTAGTTCATCAAGGTACGCTCGCCCGTGACCACCGTGACATCGGCAAGCATGCCCGGCCGCACCGACAGGCCGGCGGCCTGTAGCGACACAACGGTATCTGCGGGAATTTCGACCTTGGCGGAAAAGTACGGCTGGTGAGTCTGTTCATCGATCAACTGGTCCGCCGACACCGTAGTCACCGTCCCGGTGACAGTCGGGGTATCCACCCGTTGCAGCGCCGTGAAATGCACGTGCACCGGCAACCCCGGACGCAACTTGTTGGCCATCAACGGCTCGAAACGCGCGGTGATCGCCATCGGCGCATCCAACGGCACCACCTGCATCAGGATTTGCCCCGCCTGGGCAACGCCACCAATCGTATGAATGTTCACGTCCATGACCTGTCCGGACACCGGCGCGCGGATCGCACCGTTGTCGACTTCAAACTCAAAGGCACTGATCTGATCGGCATAAGCTGATGCCTCGGCGGAGACTTCACTGAGCCGGGTTTCGGCATCGCGGCGAAATTCCTGCTGAGCCTGCAAGGCCTTGAGCCGACTTTCATTGATCGACTGGCGAGTCCTGCCGGCATCACCTGTCACGGAAGCAATCTGCCCGGCCAATTGGGCGGCGTTGCGCTCGGCCTCGAAGAGTTTGTTGCGCGGGACGTAGCCCTCATGTGCCAAAACACGCAGGCCTTCCAGCTCCTGCTGCTGGAAGCGCATCTGCGTTTCGTAGTTGCGCTTGACACCTTCATATCCGGTCAATTGCTGCTGCAATGCGGCGGTCTCGTGTTCGATGATCTGCAAGCGACTGGCCAATTCCGCACGGCGGGTCGCAAACAACTGACTCTGCAAGGCCATGGCTGCCTTGAGCCGCGGCTCTTCAGCGTGTTCCAGCAAGTCAGGGGGCCATTGGATCTCGGCGGTGCCCAGGCGCTCGGCAATCAAGCGAGCCTCGACGCTGCGATCATTAAGCAATTTGCCCCGGGTCACGTCCAGTTGTGACTGCGCTTGCACCGTGTTGAGTTGCACCAGCAACTGCCCTTGGGTGACGCGGTCGCCATCACTGACCAGAAGTTTTTCCACCACGCCACCGACCAACGACTGCACCGCTTTGCGTTCGCCCGCCACTACTACGGTGCCGCTGCCCACGACACCTTGGTCGAGCGGCGCCAGGCAGGCCCAGAGCAGGAAGCTACCCAGTGCCAGGGCCAGGAAGCCCACGCCATATCGTGCCGCGCTGCCCGCGTCGGTATTGGCACCTGGCGGCGTGGGTTTATCACGTACGACCGGTCGTTGTTCGCTGTACATCTGTGTGCCTGGGGTCAGATCATGCATCTTCGCCAGCCTCCTTGATCGCTGCCGGTCTCGGCCCCGCAAGCAATGCTTTGAGCACCCGATCCCGTGGACCGAATGCCTGTTGAGTGCCGTCCTTGAGCACGAGGATGTGGTCAACCACCGCCAGTACACTAGGCCGATGTGTAATCAGCACCACGGTGCTGCCAGCAGTCTTGAGCGCACCGATCGCCTGGACCAGCGCCAGCTCTCCGGCTTCATCGAGATTGGAGTTCGGCTCATCGAGCACGATCAGCGTAGGGAGCCCATAGAGTGCACGAGCCAGGCCGAGGCGCTGTTTCTGTCCCCCGGACAATCCAAGCCCGCCGGGGCCCAACGGCGTGTCGTAACCTTTGGGGAACCTCAGGATCATCTCGTGTATGCCAGCATGACACCCCGCCGCGATGATCTTGTCGGCGTCCTGCTCACCGAAGCGGGCAATATTGTCGGCCACCGTGCCGTCGAACAGTTCTATGTCCTGCGGCAAGTAGCCCAGGTGCGGGCCCAAGGCGTCGTGAGACCATTGGCTGATCTCGGCGTTATCGAGGCGCACCGACCCGCCCATGGCTGGCCAGACCCCGACCAGCGCCCTGGCCAGCGTTGACTTTCCACTGGCGCTGGGCCCGACAACGCCGAGCACGTCACCTTTGACCAAATTGAAATTGATCCCCCGCAGGATCGGTTGCGAGGCACCGGGCGGGCCGACATACAACTGCTCCACACGCACCGCGCCGCTGGGCGGCGGCAACGACATGCGCAGGCGCTCGCCTGGATGCCGGACAAGGAGTTGGCTGAGGCGCTGGTAACTCTGGCGGCCGGAGTTGAATTGCTTCCACGAGCCGATGGCGATTTCCACGGGGGCCAGGGCGCGCCCCAATAGCAGCGACATGGCGATCATCATGCCCGCCGACAATTGGCCTTCGAGCACCAACAGCGCGCCGAGCCCCAGGGCCAGCGATTGCCCGGAAATGCGTACGAAACGAGTCATCGACGTGATACGCGCACTACGGTCACTGGCATGGGCCTGGGCCGCAACGATGCGCTGCTGCAGCAGGCTCCAGCGCTGACGCAATGGCCCGAGCATGCCAAGGGCCTGGATGACTTCGGCATTGTGGAACGTGCTGTTGAGATAAATCGACGACTGCACACCCAGCCGATTGGCTTCGTCCAGGCGTGTTCGAGTCGCCCATTCCCCCCACAGAGCCAGGCCGATCAGTATCAGGGCCAGAACCAGCGTCAGCACGCCGAACCATGGGTGAAAGATGAACGCTATCAGCAAAAAGATCGGCAACCATGGCGCATCGAGCAAGGCAATCAGGCCCTGGCCGGTGATCAATTGCCGCAGTGTCGCCAGATCGGTGAGCACCTGGGCCGGGTTGGCATCATGCTCGCGAAGGCTACGGGCGAAAGCAGCGTCGAAAAGCCGCTCGCCCAAGGCTTCGTCGAGCCCCGCGCTCATGCGAATCATCACCGCGCCACGAACCCACTCGATCAAGGCGCTGAACATGAACAGCCCCAGCGCGATCAAGGTAAGCATGAACAAAGTGGTTTCGTTACGACTGGTAAGGACCCGGTCGTACACCTGCATCATGTAGAGCGACGGCACCAGCACCAACAGGTTAATCACGCCACTGAACAGCGCCAACGACCAAAACACCCGGCGGTAGCTTAATAACGCGGCGTCAATGTCATGACGCGGATTGAGAAAAAAACCCATAGATGGTTGCTCGCTTAAGAAAGAGTCGGTACAGGACGCAATCCATCGCGAGCGTTTGCCCAAGGGGAGAAACACTAAATGCAGTCTGACGTGCCGCTATCAGAGACGGTCCTCGTCGCTACAGGCGCCAATTACTGACAACACGGCCTCGGGTTAGTGCCGGTTATGCAGATCGGGCTTTGAAGTGGGTGACGGGCGGGTATGTTGCAAAACGGCACGTTCGCATTGCGCGCCGCCATGGCAAGGGAAACCGGGCTGCAAGGCAATGCCTTCCCGCGCCAGGGCAATACAGTTCTTCGCGGGTAGCGGACAAAACGTGCAAGCTCACACTCTAAAGCGCGCTACCGTCTCGTTCAGTACTCCTGCCATCTGCGCCAACTCCAAACTTGCTACCTGGGTTTGCTGGCCCCCCACTGAGACCTGGTCGGACACGTTACGAATCCCTACCAGATTTCGATCTACCTCACGCGCCACCAGGGCCTGCTCCTCTGTGGCACTGGCGATCAGCAGGTTGCGCTCATTGATCTGCGAGATCGAACGGGCAATTTCTTCCAGTGCCTCGCCGGAGCGTTGCGCGACTTCGAGGGTCGACTGCACCAGGTGACGGCTGCTTTGCATGGCGTTAACTGCCTGCACGGTATCGAGCCGAATATTGCCAATCATCTGCTCGATTTCCTGAGTCGACAGCTGAGTGCGATGGGCCAGTGCTCGCACCTCATCGGCGACCACCGCGAATCCACGACCTGCATCTCCGGCGCGAGCTGCTTCAATCGCCGCGTTGAGGGCCAACAAATTGGTTTGCTCTGCGATGCTGCGAATCACGTCAAGCACCGAGCTGATCTCTTGCACGCCCTTGGCCAATTGCCCGATACGCTCTGAGGTATCGGTCATGCCGTCCGCCAGCGCTCCTATCGAGGAAACTGTTTCTTGAACTTGCTCACGGCCGCGTTGCGCGGTTTGCTCAGACACCCGCGACGCCTCGCTTGTGCTGACTGCATTGCGTGCGACTTCGTCGACGGCCGCCGTCATCTGATTGACCGCTGCCGCAGCCTGCGCGATCTCCAGCCCCTGCAGCTGCAAGCTGCTGCTGGTCTGGCTACTGACCGCGCTCAGCTCTTCGGACGAACTGGCCACCCGTTCGACCGCCGCCGCGATGTGCTTCACCATCGCATTCAAGCTTTGCTGCATCTGGTGCATGTTCATCATTACGCTATCGTCAGCACTCGCGTTCAATGGCACTTGAATCGTCAGATCGCCCTGGGCGATTTGACTCAAGACCTGCGCAGCAACCATGGGCTCTCCACCCAAAGGTCGAGTGACACTACGCGTCACGATGACTGCAACGACGATTACTGAGACCAGACAGAACACAAGCAATCCCAACATGTTCAGTCGCGCATCGTTGTACAGTGCCTGTGCCGACTTTTCGCGATCGGCAAAGATCTGCCCTTGCAGCACCATCAAGGAGTCCAGGCTTTTGTAAACCTGCTGTTCTGCGGGGACGACGTGCTGCTTCAACTGCGCCATCGCGGCATCAAATGCGCCTTGTCTGATCAACACCTGCACCTGGGTGAATGCAGAGACGTAGGCTTCCCGGTTCTGTTTCAGGGCAGCATAGGCGGCCTTGCCATCCGGTGAATCGAACAATGACTCAAGTGTTTCGAGTGCTTGGCTGATGCGTTTTTTAGTGGCTTCAATCGATTGTTGGGCTAGCTGGTTCTCCTTGTCGATCAGCAAATCCCTGGTGTTCCTGGCGTTGTCCCGTACACCTGTGGCAATGACCAGGATCGGGTCAATTTTCGGCCAGTCCTGTTTGACGATCACCATTGCCTGTTCCTTGAGCGTTGCCAGATCGTGCAGCGCGTAGAACGTCAGACCGATTAATACCAACGGCGCAATTGCAAATCCAATAGCAATACGTCGTGCCGTGCTTAACTTGGCCATATCAAATGCTCCCTGATTAATACCCGCCCGACGGGCAGCACATTGGAATACTGCATGTGCCTATGCGCCCTGCATCCACCTTGCCTTGGTCGTTTCAGTGTCCACGGATATAGTGTTCCAGTTGCCGGATCAGGTCGGCCTGCTCGACGATGGCCTCTTTCACCAGATCACCAATCGACAGGAGGCCAATCAGTTGATCACCTTCCACCACCGGTAAATGACGCAGATGACTGTCGGTCATAACCATCATGCAACGTTCGATACTCTGTTGACTGTCTGCCGTAACGACGGGCGCGCTCATGATGACCCGGACTGGAGTACCGACCGAAGATCGCCCCTGTAGAACGACCTTGCGCGCATAATCACGCTCGCTGATAACGCCAACCACCTGCCCATCCTCTATCACGGGTAGAGCACCTACATTCTTTTCAGCCATCATCTTCAGCGCTTCATACACCATCTGATCTGGCGCGATGCTATGTACCTGCTGGTTTTGCGTGACCTTCAGTTTCAGCAATTGTGCGGCTGTTTTCATGAACGGCTCCGAAGATAATTACGGATAAAAAACGCAAAAAAAACGCCTGAAACCCTTCGGTTCCAGGCGCCTTTGCCTGTTCTTTTGCAGTTTTAAAGCCTGAGATTCCTGTCTGAGGTACCAACCTTATTCATGACCTGTTCAGTACATCGATCATCGTTGACCGAGGAGGAGTCCAGAGGAATATGTGGTAGGTAACCCTGATGTAGGTCTTGCAGTCTTTGTGCCAGCCGGCAGCACAGACACTTCATCCTATGCGCAAGTCCAGGCTCCCGAGCTTTGGGTGGTTTTCACGGTAACTGCGATCCAGGCGAGTTTCTGTGGCATGAGCAGGCATCCCGAGAAAGCGAATTGCCAAGGTCAGCAAATCGATGAGCTGTGGGCTAATGGAGGCGAAAGCCCAGCGCGTCGCTTCCGACTGGTGCACTTTGTTAAGCGCAGCGCTTTACAACAGTGCATGTCCTGCTGACTCCACAATGCTAGTGCTCATGAGTTCAAAGTCAGGACGGAGGCAGAGGACTGGTTTATCGCCAACTGGATGTACCCACGGTGGGTGCCTGGCAAGCCTGCTACACCTGCAATCAGTTTCACCCCTTTGCCGGCGGCCGCCATGTGCAAGTGGAAAAGGCACTGCAACGACATCGCAGGCCACCACCTCAATGCTCTTTGACTTTCCTGATACGCAGCACAATCAACGCAAGAATACCGATCGCGAGCGGTGCCATGACCAGCATGGCCTCTCGCGGGGACACCTCAACGCCAAGCAGGTGCACCCCTGAGTAACCCAGCTTGAGCAAACTGAGCAGGTAGTAGGTAATGGCAATAATCGACAGCCCCTCCACTGCGCGCTGGATCTTGATCTGGGCATCGGCGCGAGCATTCAGGCTTTTCAGGATTTCCGAGTTCTGTTCCTCCATTTCGACCTGGACTCGTGCTTGTAACAGATCGCCCAGGTTGGCCACGCTTTCGGCCAGGTGCTCCAGGCGCTGTTCGGTGGCGGTGCAGTACCTGACGGTAGGTTTGAAGCGGCGCTCGATAAATACGCCCAGGCGTTGGCAATCACCTACGTGACTTTCTCGCAGCTCCCCCAAACGTTCGAACACCAATTGCGCATAGGCTTGCGTGGCACTGAAGCGGTGCCGGGTTTTCGCAGAGCTGCTGACCACTTGGGCAGAAAGGTTGGAAATATCCGCAAGCAGGGCTTTCGCATTACTGCCGTCCGGGTCGGCGTTGCGTTCGGAAAGGGTGACCAGGGTCTTGTCGAAAGCATCGAGCTGCGCGCTCAAGTCCTTGGCCATGGTCAAGGATAGCGAGGCCATCATCCTGTAGGTCTCGATTTCCAGCAGGCGACGTATCATCCGGCCTTGCCGGTAGGCATTCAGGCGCCGGTTGACGAACAGCATGTGGTTGTTGCCCTCCTCGCTCAAGCGAAAATCACTCCAGACCATGGCATCGCCACCGCCCACGCACGAACCGCTCGGATCCTTGAAGCCGTACCGGGACAGATCCAGGCCGGTTTCACCACGCACGACAATCTGCACCGAGTTGATCAGGGCCGGCAAATGCACTTCGACCTTTGACGCCAGCACCTCGGGAAGTGTTGTCCAGGACAAGTCATCAGAGGATGAAGTGACCACCAGTGTCAGGGTGAAAAACTCGGCATGGCGCTCCCATTTCAGTGCATGGCCATCGAGTTGGGTAATGCCTTGGGCGGCATTCAGGTCGAGGGTGCCAAGGCAGCATTGTTCAAGGAATGCATTGCACGCCTGATCGCTGCCGAGGAAGGCCAGATGAAACACATGGGCCGGCTCATCGAAATACAGTGACGGGCGCGCGTGCAGTTCGTTGTGCAGGCTTTGTCGTAACGGGTGCATGTTGTATGGCCATATTGGAGTTGTTTTTGCCGCTTGCGATGAATGCCCACCCGAGCCAGGTGCCGAATCTTTCGGGGCATTATCGATTGCTGTTGTTGGTGGGACAGTTTGGAGAACTCATGAGTCACGGCCAGGTGACAAACCCTGGATCAACAGTAGCGAACCAGGGACAGACACCGTCCGAAGCGTGTTTGTTGACCTGCCATACCTGAAGCCGGCAAGCGAAACCACCGTCCGGGTTTCATCTACCCTGGGCGAGAAAGTCGCGCCAGATCTGGTGGCCGACATCGTCATATCGCTTGACCAGCTCGCGGAATGAACGACGGTGCGCGGAGTCCACCAAAGGCTCAGGAAGCATCGGGTCGAACACGATCTGGCGCATGGCCTGGTCCCCCAGCACATACGACTCACGGGCAGCGTCCTCAATCGGCATGCCGGCCAAGCGCGCCATCGACGCCTGCAGCGTGCGTTGGCCGTCGCTGTAGGTTTTCTGCAACGCACTGGCGTCCCACAGTAAACGGGCCCGGGCGTCTCGCTGCGGATCGAACTGCTGCGCCTGGAACACCGCCGTCGAGTTTTCCACGCCCAGTGACAGCAGACGTTCGCGTGTGTGCGCCACTCCACCGACCAGGTTATCAGGGCGGATAAACAATCCGTCATCCAGTTCGCGCAAGCCCACCAATCCGAATGCGCGCTCTCGGGCACGCAATGCTTTGCGATCGCTGCGGCCCAGGGCCGCCGTAAGTGCCACCACCCAGCTGCCATCCCACTCGCGCAGACGCGTTTCGGCCTGACGCCAGGCGCCTATCTCTTCGCCCAGCGCTCTGCCGGCCTGGCCCAGACGGTAGGCACCGCGCACGACAGTTTCGATCAGTTCGGCGCTCTGCAACCGGGCCAGGGCAACACGTGTGTTGTTCGCAGACAGACCAAACAAAGCGCAGGCGCGCACGGCGCTGGTGACATCCAGCTCACCACCTTCGACAACCAGGAGCAATTTGAGGATCAACTGACGCGGCGTTGGCGTCGGGTTTTCGAGCTCGTCTGAAGCGGGTTCCAACAAGAAACAGTCCTCCCTTCCAGGCACGATTGGGCACGCGCCTGATGAATGATCGCAAATTACATTGATTGACATAAAAAATACATTGAGTGTAATTTTCTCCGAACCTATCACGGAGAAACCCACTCATGTCTGCCGCAACCCAGCCAAAGATCGACACCCCGTTTTCAACCCACGAAGTTTTCAATCAGCCGCAGCCGTTGCCAGCTTACAACGCCTGGGACAGTGATGTCCCACTGCGCGAGGCGGTGCGAGCGAACGGCGGCGAATGGGCACAGGCACAGTTATCGGCCTATGGCGCCATGAGTGGCGGCGAGCAAATGGAGCTGGGCGAGCAGGCCAATCGCAACAAACCCGTGCTCCACGCTTTCGATCGCTATGGCCGGCGCATTGACGAAGTGCAGTTCCATCCCGCCTATCACCAGCTGATGCTCAACGCGATGCGCGGCGAGGTACACAGTTTTTCGTGGAACCACTCGGGGCAACCCGGAGCCCATGTGGTGCGCGCTGCCTTGTTGTATCTCAATGGCCAGGCAGATGCAGGCACCTGCTGCCCGTTGACCATGACCCACGCCGCCATTCCGGCGCTGTTGAACACCCCTGAGCTGGCAAAAATCTGGATACCCAAACTGACCGCCCGGGACTACGACCCACGTCCCCTACCCGTCGAGCAAAAACGCGCTTGCACCATGGGCATGGGCATGACCGAAAAACAGGGTGGCTCGGATGTACGCAGCAATACCACCCAGGCCCACCCTCAGGCCGATGGCAGCTTCAAACTGATCGGTCACAAGTTCTTCTTCTCTGCCCCCATGTGCGATGCGCACCTGGTACTTGCCCAGCTCGATGGGCGCGTGAGCTGTTTTCTCATGCCGCGAATCCTGCCCGATGGCTCGCTCAATGCCGTGCGCATCCAGCGCCTCAAAGACAAGTTGGGCGACTGGAGCAATGCCTCCTCCGAAGTGGAGTTCCAGGGCGCTACGGCCTATCTGGTCGGCGCTGAAGGTCGCGGGGTGGCGACCATTCTGGAAATGGTCGCTCTGACCCGTCTGGACTGTGTTATCGCTTCTTCGGCATTGATGCGCCAGGCCCTGGTGCAGGCGCTGAACCACGTCAGTCAACGACATGCCTTCGGTCATGTGCTGATCGAACAACCGCTGATGCGTAATGTGCTGGCCGATCTGGCGCTGGAGAGTGAGGCCGCCGTGGCCTTCACGATGCGCATCGCCCGCGCCGTGGATGCCTCGCCGAACGATCCGCAGGAAGCGGCCTTCGCTCGTATCGCCACGGCCATCGGCAAGTACTGGATTTGCAAACGCACCCCGGCGTTCGTCAACGAGGCCCAGGAATGTCTGGGCGGGATTGGCTTTGTCGAAGAAAACATCCTGCCGCGTCTTTACCGCCAGGCACCTTTGAATTCCATCTGGGAAGGCAGCGGTAACGTGCAATGCCTGGATGTGCTGCGCTCGTTGCACAAAGACCCGGCGATAAGTGAGGCCTTGTTTGCCGAACTGCAGAGCGCCGCAGGCCTGCACCCGCTGTATGACAGCCACCTGCAGTGGCTGCACAACGCACTCCAGGACATTGGCAACCTCGAGGCCCGAAGCCGTCTGGTGGTGGAGCGCACCGCGCTGGCGATCCAGGCCGGGCTGCTGCTCAAGTCAGGCAATAACGAAATCGCCGACATCTTCTGCCGGGCACGCCTGGGCAACGAGTGTGGATTCGCCTTTGGCAGCCTTGATTCCAATGCACCGCTGAGCACCTTGATCGAGCGCGCCATGCCCCGTCTCTGAGTTGGCCCCTGTTAGTCATAACAATAAAAAAGGAGAACGCCATGAGCGTACATTTAGGACGGTTGCTGGCACAGCGCGCCGACTTGACGCCAGACCGGGAAGCACTGGTTTCACCCACGGGAAGATGGAGCTTCACCCAGTTCGACGCACGCTGTAATCGCCTGGCCAATGACCTGGTTGCACAGGGCGTGGCCGAAGACGATCGCGTAGCGGTCTATTCAAAGAACAGCGAATTTCTCGCCTGCGCGCTGTTTGCCGTAGCGAAGGCCGGCGCCACGTTAGTGATACTCAACTGGCGCCTTCAGGCGCCCGAGCTGAGCTACATCCTGGCCGACAGCGAACCGGCAGCGCTGCTGTTCGAGGACGCGTTCGCACCCACCGTCCGGCAATTGGTAGCTGACCGACCAGGTCTGATCCTGATCAACAAGGGTACCGAACAAGCGCCAGGCGCCTACGAGCGCATCACTGCCGATACCAGCCTGGACGCGCCGCTGTTGCTGGGCCGCGGCGGTGATGCCCCTGCGGTGATCATGTACACCTCGGGCACTACCGGAAAACCCAAGGGTGCCTTGCTCTCCCACGCAGCGTTGATCTGGACCGCGCAAAGCAACAGCGCCACGCTGGAATGGAATCAGGACCACCGCTTTCTACTGATCGCGCCGATGTTCCATATCGGCGGTCTTTCACCCATGCTGACCAACGTGTTCAAAGGTTGCACCACGGTGCTGCTGCCTGACTTCGACCCCACACAAGTCTGGGAGGTGATCGCCCGCGAGCGCATCACCAGCTTGATGACTGTGCCGGTGATGCTTCAGGCATTGTTGGCCCTGGCAAAAAAACAGGAAGTCGATAGCAGCAGCCTGGTTTCCGTGACCTGCGGCGCCTCGGCAGTTCCCCTCAGGCTGATCGAAGACTGTCTGGCCATCGGCGTGAAAGTGCAGCAGGTGTACGGCATTACCGAATTTTGTGGCGCGGTGACCTTTTGGACCCACGAAATGGGTCTCGCCCATGCCCACTCCCACGGCAAGGTGCTGATGTTTGGTGAGGTCAGAATCGTCGATCCGTCCAGCCTGGAGCCACTGGCCCCCGGCCTGGACGGCGAAGTCTGGTGTCGTGGGCCGATGATGTTTTCCGGCTACTGGCGTAATCCGCAAGCCACCCAGGTAGCTATTCAAAAAGGTTGGTACAGAACCGGTGACATCGGTCGTATCGACGAGCATGGATTTCTCCACGTGGTGGATCGCCTCAAGGACATGATCATCAGCGGTGGCGAGAACATCTACCCGGCAGAACTGGAGGCGGTGATTGCCTCGTTGCCGGGTGTCGCCGAGGTCGCCGTCGTCGGCCAGCCTGATGCGCGATGGGGCGAGGTGCCAGTCGCCTTCGTCGTTGCCGCGTCGCCAGGCGCGACCAGTGAGGCCGCGATCATCGAGGCCTGCCGCCTGCGTCTGGCTGGTTTCAAGTGCGTGAAGTCGGTGCAGATGATTGACACCCTGCCCCGCAGTTCGGTGGGTAAGGTTCTGAAGCGACAGTTGCTTGCATAAGCCCGAGCAAGTGCCGCTGAACATCAGCGGCACTTGCGTACGCGGCAATCACGTTGGCGACGCTTGGCTCAACGATCAACTAAAACGGTCACCGAGCCGCTTGTGCGATATCCCCGCAAAAAAGATCGACGCTGCCATCCTCAGGTGTCGTGCGCACGACAACGGAATATTGACCGGACAACAGATCCGACACAGAGACCGGGGCAACACGCTCAAACGTCCAACCTGCCTGAGCAGTACGCTGAGTGGTTATCCTGTCGTTCATCTCGTAAGCAACCGGACCTGGCTGTTGGCAGTTGCCTCTGTTGACGAACGTGTAAATGCGCAACGGCAAAGTGGTTCCTGTCGGGACGCCAGAGATGTAGAAGTTGAAGTTGCTTTCGTTGTCCACGGCGGTCAGCGTTGTATTGGCGATCTGGCCGGCATTCTGCTCGGTGGCTTTCAGGGGAAGCGTCACCGACTGGGTGGATGAACGGGTGCAGCCCGAGAGACTGGCTGTGACCAGTAGCGCTGTCAGTGGGAGGGTGTAATTCATTGACAACCTCGATCGGTTGAAGAAGTGCCGTGTGGAATATTGTGTATAGCTGATCAGCTCATGTTGCACATTTTCGGGAATGTACTTCTCAGACCTGCCCCACCCCGTGCCGCTCCTGCATTGAGCAATGTCTCGATCCGAGTGCAGAAACAGCAATTATTCCCAAACCCACTACACTGGATTTCCAACTAACTGCTGTAGTCCTTGCCAGAGTGAGCAGCCATGTAGCCGCCAATGATTAACCCATCCACCGTAGGTGAACTTCATGAATCTCATGATACTGGTGCAGCGTACCTGGAACTCCGCAGTCACTGCGACGCGCCTTTGCTCGCACGTTGAACGCCGCCATGGCGCGCCCCTCGCCGTACTCGGGCTGAGCCTGATCGCTTCGACGGCGGTGTTCGCGGCTGACCCTTTGGCATCCTGGAATGACGGGCCGGCCAAGCAAGCCATCGTGGAGTTCGTCAAGGCGACCACCCAGGAAGGGGGTAGCCAGTTCGTTTCGCCAGCCGAACGCATCGCAACCTTCGACCAGGACGGCACGCTGTGGGTCGAGCATCCTGCGTATAGCCAACTGTTTTATTGCCTGAGCCGCGTTCCTGCGGTGGTCAAGGCAAAGCCGGAGTTGGCCAGCGCCGAACCCTTCAAGACGGTCCTGTCGGGCGACCGCGCCGCCATGGCAAAACTGACCCTCGATGACTACCTGAAAATCGCCATGGTGACCCTCAGTGGCATGCCTACGGATGAGTTCAAGCAGCAAGTTCGTGCCTGGCTGGCCGAAGCCCGCGACCCTCGCTGGAAGCGTCCTTTCACCGAACTGACGTATCAGCCAATGAAGGAAGTCATGCAATACCTGCGTGACAATGGCTACAAGACCTACATTGTCACCGGGGGTGGGCAGGACTTCGTTCGCACCTATTCCGAGGAGATCTATGGCGTGCCTGCGGAACAAGTCATCGGTAGCGCTGGCGCAACCGAGTATGTCTACGACAAGAACGGCAAACCGCAGTTGATCAAACAACCCAAAGTAGTGCTCAACGACAACGATGCCGGCAAGCCAGAGAACATCTATCTGATGACGGGCCGTCAGCCAAACGCGGCCTTTGGCAACTCCACCGGCGACAAGCAAATGCTGGAATACACCAAGGCCGGCCAAGGCGCGCGACTGGTGATGCTGGTGCTGCACGACGACGCCGAGCGCGAATATGCCTATGGCCCGGCTCAAGCATTGCCGCAGACCAAGGTAGGCACCTTCACGCAACCCCTTTATGACCAGGCAAAGCGAGATGGCTGGACGGTCATCAGCATGAAAAAGGATTGGAAGAAGGTATTTGCATTCGAGTGAAACACCGCTGCAGGTGAATTCAACGTATGAGCAAATACCCCGCTGAGCCGTAAAAGCCGCACTAGACTCCTTCGTGCGCCTTACTCCTTACAGGGTCATGCAACAACAGTAGTCGTGATCTGTATGCAGTACCTGGGCTAATTGCTCGGTGGTCCAAAGCACGTGGGTCAATGCAGTTGTGCACTCATCACCGGCCAACATTATGAAACAACGAGGTTGCTGGCATGGAAAAGCTATCGGATCGTTTCAAGTTGTCTGTCGTGTTTGCTGCATTGTTGTCATTGAACGGGCTTGCCCACGCCGCTCAAACGGAAAAAACCAATATCCTGTTCATCGTGTCCGATGACACTGGCTACGGCGATCTGGGGCCGTACGGAGGCGGGATCGGGCGCGGCATGCCAACGCCCAAGATCGATGAGTTGGCGGCAGAAGGTGTCACTTTCTACTCCTTCTATGCACAGCCGAGCTGTACGCCTGGCCGGGCGGCCATGCAAACCGGGCGTATCCCCAATCGCAGCGGCATGACCACCGTGGCGTTTCAAGGCCAGGGCGGTGGTTTGCCAGCTGCCGAATGGACGCTGGCATCCGTGTTGAAGACCGGCGGCTATGACACCTACTTCACCGGCAAATGGCATTTGGGCGAAGCCGACTACGCCCTGCCCAATGCCCAGG
>RCUK01001529.1_pt1 | contig 14531 bp, 8 predicted proteins | sample 2166381 | NCBI WGS metagenome assembly RCUK01 (sample SAMN09932809, study PRJNA488358) | compost metagenome | isolation source: compost soil in an enriched community | place: Germany: Experimental Botanical Garden | reverse complement strand
CTTGTATCTAAATCCAAAACCAGTTTATCTGTCGCTATTTTTGTGGTCAGGGTTAAAGTTCTGGTTTGACCATGCAGTTTACAGATATAATGTAATACAGTATTATTTTTAATGGATGGAATATAATTTTGCGCTATTCCTACCTGATACATTGCACACAAAATAAGGGTTAAAATTGTATTTTTCATCTGCTGGATTTTTATTTTGTTGGTGGTAAAATAGTTGCTCCCCAAGCCGAAGGTTTTGAATCCATTTCGAAAATCAATTCGCCACCTTTAGCAATATCATCGTGCAAAATCCATGCTTTGTTATACGGTTTTCCATCTAACAAAGCCGATTTGATATATTTATTTTTATCACTCATTTTTTTTGCAGAGATCTTAAAATGCTTTCCGTTTTCTAATTGTATGGTCGTTTCGGTAATTAATGGTGTATTCAATAAATAATACGGCTGACCGGCATTAGGATACAATCCCATCATATGGAACGCCAGCCATGAAGACATTGCACCAGAATCATCATTACCCGGAAGGCCTTCGTGCGAAGTATTGAAATTCTCTTTTATAATAGTTCGAATTCTATCGCTGCTTAAATAAGGTTTCCCGATCCAGTGATAGAGACAAGGCGTTAAAAATGACGGCTCGTTTGCTACATTGTATAACTTACTATCAAAAAAAGTATCGAGTCTGTTTTTAAAAGCAGCTTCACCTCCTGATTTACGAACAAGTTCCGGAACATCATGCGGAATACTTAAGGAATATTCCCAGGAATTTCCTTCGTAAAAAAACACGCACCAATGGCAAACATACCAGGGAGATTCAATAATAACCGGTGTATATTTGAATGTTGGTTTCTGAATTTTTGATTCCCCAAAAACCACATCATCCAGCCATTTTCCAGAGGCATCTTTTGGCATGATAAATCCGGTAGCCCCATTATTTTGATAATCTGAACGCCATAAATTTTGCCAACTGTCTGCTTGTTTTATGTATTGGTTATAAAGATCCGGATGGTTCAAACCTTTGGCTACAGTTGCAATATTATAATCGTTATACGAATAATCAATAGTTCTGTTTCCCGCTCTATCAATACCATAAGGAACATATCCTAATCGCAGATAATCCATTAATCCGCCTCTGCCCTCTTTTTCTTCATTTCCTCCGGGTGGTACAGTGGCATCTTTAAGCATGGCCTGCAAAGCCAATTCATAATCTATTCCTTTTAGATTTTTTACATAGGCATCAGCCAGCACAACAGAAGCGTTGGAGCCTCCTTGTGTGCGTCCGTTATCATTACCGCTTCTTCCTTCCGGCAAATAACCTTCACGTTTGTATATATTTAATAAGGCATTTACAATTTCGACCTGACGTTGTGAATCTATTAAGGTAATTAGTGGACTTGAACTCCTGAAAGTATCCCAAATACAATAAAAATCATCATAATAGGGTTCGTCATTGGTCCATAACGGATTTTCTCCCGTTCTGTCGACAGGCATAATCATGGTATGATACAAACCTGTATAAAACATTTTTTTATAGGAATCTGAAGTATCTTCTGAAAGTTTAATACGGCTTAATAATTGTTCCCATTTAGTTTCTAATTCCACTAAAACGGTATTAAAATTCCAATGTGGAATTTCTACTTCAATATTATTTTTTGCTTTTAATTCACTTAAAAAAGAAATTCCAATTTTAATGTTTAATTCCTGCTTTCCCTCTTTACCAAACGAAAGCAATGCTGCCGTTTTTTTTCCGGAATCAAACTGAGCTTTTTGATTGCTGTAAAATTTCCCATCTTTCCACGTTACATATTTTGCAATTGGCTGATCAAAAACAGCCCAAAAATAAACGGTATACGCACGTCCGTTGTTCCATCCGCCCCTAATTCTGCTATATCCGCGAACTTCAGTATCTGAAACAATTTCTATTTGAGAACCTACAAATTGCTGTTCTTCTCTTCCGTCTGGTTTTGGTCCTTCTCCGAGGAAAAAACCGGGATCAATTTTTAAATCTTTAGAGGTATTTTTAGGATAGGTAATGCGATAAAAGGCTGCTTTTTCTGCAGTTGTTATTTCGGTTTTAATATTATTCCCTTTGAAAATAGTTTCATAATATCCAAGTTTTACACTTTCTTCTGCCCTGTACGAAGTCTTATCTAACTTATCCAAACTTCCGGAAAAAGGCATGATCTGAATATTTCCGTATTTAGGACCTCCTCCGGTACCACTAACATGAACCTGACTAAATCCCGTAACTTCTTTTGGCGATGGCAGCCAGCCGCTATTTGGACTCACAGTACAATCAGGACTTGGCTTTACCATTCCGTAAGGACACGAAGGGCCAATAAAAACCCTTCCAACTCCTTCTGATCCGATCATGGGATCTACGTATTGATGAAGCTGACTTTGAGCATTATTTTTAATGGTAAATAATGCTATTCCTAAAAAAATGAGAGCCTTACTAGTTATTTTCATTTCTTATTTTATTATTTAGCAGGTACTTTATATCGCAGCAAAACATACGATTTAAAAAATTAAGGCGTTTCTGGCAAATCAAAATTTCTATGCATATCCCTAAGTAATCAATTTTGAGTGAAACGCCTTTTTGCAATTACTAGCTATATTTCTATGTATTAAAAATTACATAATTAATATATGCTATTTAAAATTCTACTACATTAATGCTTTGGTGTATTTGACATTTCTAACGTTAATTCCCCACCATTTGTAATCTCCTGATGCGAGATATTAAAATTCTGAACAGTTGTATTGTTATGTTTTATTTCATTAATATAAATATTCTCAGCATTATTATTTTTGGCGTTAATAATAAACTTTTTACCTCTATAATAATTTTGATTTAACTGAATTGAGACTTTATTAAACAACGGGCTTCCTATTTGATATTGCGGATTTTGATCTGTACCGCCATTCATTTGAAACAAACCAATCTTAAGCAGGACATTCAGGCTTCCCATTAATCCCTGATCCTCATCACCATTGTAACCTGTGTTTGGGGCTAATCCGCTAAAAGTTTCTTTTACTACATTTCTCGTCCAATATTGCGTTAAATCAGGTCTCCCTAAAAAATTAAAAATAAAAGAAGTTTGTATAGAAGGCTGATTTCCAAAATTGACCGGAATACGGCTGAATTCAGGATGCAGTTCAGCATCATGCGATGTACCTGAAGTAAATTTTTGTTTTTGGGCCGTTTCAAATTGTGCATTTAATTTTGCTGCAGCTTTTTCTTTTCCTCCCATCAAATCTACTAATCCATCAATGTTATGAGGCACAAACCATGTCGATTGCGCACCATTCGATTCTATAAATCCATTTTCATATTTATAAGGATCAAAATCTTCAAGCCATTTTCCACTAACATTTTTAGGACGCATCCAACCCAGTGTTTTGTCAAAAATATTTTGATAATTTTTAGAACGGGCCATAAAATAATTATAATCCTCCTGATGATTTAATTTTTTAGCCAATTGTGCCAAAGTCCAATCCTGATAGGCATACTCTAAGGTTTGGCTGGCTCCATCCTGATGGCTTCCGAATTCACCTTCAGGAATTGGATACGGAACAAAACCATTATCTATATAATATTTTAATCCGCCTCCGCTGTCTGAATTATGTTCGTATCCAGCCTTTCCCATAATACCATTTAGCATATGGTTCTTTTTGACTGCTGTGTAAATAGTTTCTAAATCTTCTGTTATGATTCCTTTTTGAATAGCGCTTACAATGAAAGGTGTAGTCGAAGCTCCGGTCATCACAAAAGTATCATTCCCTCCGGAAGGACCACGCGGAATCATTCCTCCATCTTTATAATACTGCATTAAAGATTGTACAAAATCACCCATAATTTCAGGATAAACAAGTCCCCAAAGCGTATTTATTGTCCATTGCGCACCCCAAAATGAATCTGAATTGTACTGATTAAATTTAGGTTTTCCGTCTGCGTTTAGTGGCAGCTGTCCTATTCTAAATTTTTCTCCGGTATTATCCGGATAGGCACCATTTACATCACTAATCATTTTTCTTCCCTGCAATGCATGCCAAAGATCGGTGTAAAAACGTCTTTGATCTGTTTCAGTTCCGCCTTCAACTTCAATTCTTCCCAATAAATTATTCCATTCGTTTTTTGATTCTGTTATTATTTTATCAAAATCCCAATTTGGTAATTCTTCCTGAATATTAAGTGTAGCATTTTCGACAGAGGTATACGAAATACCCACCTTCATTAATACCTTTTTGTCAAATTGGCCTAAGTTAATCAGATAATTGTTTGTTGTATTATCGTGTTCTATTGAAGCAATTGGTGCATTAAGCTTAATTTTAAAAAATACGGTCAAAGGTTTAGGACGTCTAAAATTAGTGCTTAATATTAATGATCCTGAGAGTTCATAATCGTTATTTTTTTCTAATACTCCATTGGTATTATCACATGGCCCCAAGATTGTATTTAAATTAAAAAGAATGGCTTTTTGAGCATTCGCCGGAAAAGTAAATCTGTGAAAACCTACTCTTTTTGTGCTCGTCAATTCTGTTTTAATTTGATACCTTTCCAGTATAAGTGAGTGATAACCAGGAGTTATTATTTCAGTTTGATGATTGAATTTAGAATAAAAATGAGTAAAAATATCTTTTTTATTTTCCTGTGAAATAGTTACGGGCATTAAAGATACACCCGACATCTGCCATTCATGAATGTGGCTGAAACCTTTTACTGTATCTGTTGTATATTTATATCCACCTCCCCAATCGCCGTTGATTTCTGTATCCGGACTTAAATTGACCATACCAAAAGGACGGCTTGCCGATGAAAAGAAAAACCATCGTGAATTTTCAGTATCAAGTTGCGGATAAACCATATCTACAAATGATTTCTTTTTTACAGAAATATTTTTTTCGGTTTTACATGACACTAAAAAAATAAGAAAAAAACTTATTCCGATACGGCTTATTTTATAAATTTTATCCAGTTTCATTTATTCTATTTGTATTGAGGGCTGCCTATTTCTTTATGATAAATTCCAGGATATTTTAATCGGAATTGATATCTGTATTCAAAATCAATTTAATATGAATGTTGCAAAGCTTAATTTCCCGACATTCTTAACTTCATTAGTTAAGCTTTGTCATACATTCAAAAAACAAAAAGTAAAATATTGTAAGGCTACTTTCAAAAATGAGTTGGAAGCAATGCCTTTTAAGAAAAAAAGGAGAAGAATTTTAAATCTTCTTCCCCTTTGTAAAGTGGAAACTTATTTTAATTTATACTTTGATTTATCCTAGTACCCATCATTCTGAGTTAGTGCAGGATTTAAAACCAAAGCATTGGTTGGAATTGGGAAAGTACGACGATAAGTATCGGCATTTGTTTTGAATCCCCATTTACCTTCGAATTTACCAAATCGAATCATATCGTTTCTATGCCATGCTTCATGAGCAAATTCACGAGATCTTTCTTTATAAAGTTCTTCTAAGGTTACACCGCTCCAGGCAGCAGAAGTAGAACGATTAGAACGAATCATGTTTACTAATGCAAGTGGAGATTGTCCTAAAGTTTGAGTACCTCCGCGAAGAATTGCTTCTGCTTTCATCAGAATAACATCTGAATAACGTAAATAAGGTACATCGTTATTTTGATTACGGCTTGTTGAGGTAGCATCCGGATAAAATTTGATATTTCTGTATCCCATGTTCCAGGCAATTTCATCATTACCACAGTCAAATAAATTAACATTCTGACGAAGTATGATATCCGGTGTTAGATTTACCTGATAGGTATAGGCAGCTCCGCCATCTGCTCCGGTATAAAACTGATCATACCCTTTTTTAGTTGTGCTTACTGTTACCGGAGTAACACCATCATTCATAAATTGTAAACCTGTCAGCCATTGTCTGTTACGAATATCGTTTGGATCGTTAAAATAAGCGTAAAATTCAGGCAAGGTACTTCTTGGAGCACTAGGCGTAAAAGCAAGACCAAACTTGGCTCTTTCAGAACGCGGAACATCATAACGCGAATGATACATCTGACCATTATATCCTACTGTTGCTGCTGTAGGATCGTAAGGAATCGCAAAAATAAATTCTTTCATTTGCGGTCCGTTATTCGGGTAAAACATTTGAAGATAAGTAGTTCTTGGCTCAATAGTATATAAACCTGAACTAATAACACCATCACAGGCTGCAATACAATCATTGTAACGAGGTGTTCCGGTATATATTTCTGCATTTAAATACAATTTAGCAAGCAACGCATTTGCAGTTTGTCTATTTGGTCTTCCGTAAGTTGTAATTCCAGCTGCCGGATTTAAATTAGGCAGGGCTTTCTTCAATTCTTTTTCGATAAAATTAAAAACGTCTTTCCTGTCCGATTTGGCATGAGCAGAAAAATCTCCGTAAACAGTGTCCAAAGGCACATTTCCGTAGCTGTCCATCATAATAAAATACGAGATGGCACGCATGGTTTTTAATTCTGAAATCATGGTCGATTTATCAGCACCGGCAGGCATTGTTTTATCTAAAATAGAAATAGCCTGATTGCTTGTTCCTATCACTTTTGACGACCAGTCCCAAACACTTGATATATTACCGTTATCTGGTGTCCAGTCATGGTAATGCAACATTCTATAACTCTGATTATCGTACCAGTTACCTCCTCTTGCCGGCAATATTGATTCATCTGTACTCAATGATTGTGTAAACCAGTAAGAAAATGAAAATTCACCCCGAAAAGCGGCATATACCGGACCTGCTGTTTGTATAAATTGTGTTGAATTCTGAGGAAATACATCTGGTGTAAGCTGCGTTGTAATAGGCACATCAAGATCCTCACAAGACCATAATAAACCAACCATCAATATTGGAAGTCCTAAATAGTTTAATATATTTTTCATAATTTTTTAGAATTTAATTTTAGAATACCACGTTTACACCAAACAAGAATGTTCTGGTTTTAGGATAGAAGTTATTGGAGTCTACACCAGGTGCTGTTCCGCCTTGTTCTACTTCCGGATCAATTCCTGAATAATTAGTAATTACAAACAGATTATTCATTGTTTCATAGATACGTACTTTTTTAATGTACCTGCCCACTTTACCAAAATCATAACCTAAAGTAAGGTTGTCTAATCGAAGGTAACTTCCATCTTCTATAAAACGCGTCGAGTACTTATAGGCATTCAAATCGTTTGGTGATTCATCTGCCGCATCTACGAGAATATTTGAGGTCATTGCCGTAGCTGGCCTGAACAAATCTGCACGGGTAGCATTGAAAATTTTATTTCCGAATACACCTCTGAAAAAGATATTTAAATCAAATTTCTTATAGGTAAAATTATTATCCCATCCTAACATAAACTTAGGCTGTGCACTTCCTGCATAATGATAATCTGTACCAATTGCCGGCGTAGTAGTTAAACTTCCGTCTTTTGCAACATATTGAGAAACACCGTTTGCATTTTTTCCTGCATATTTAAGTGTAAAGAACTGTCCAAGAGGTTTTCCTTCTTTAAAAATTTGCAATGTACTTCCTGTTTGTCCTCCACCATCAGGCTGAACTCTTCTAATTGAATCTCCACCAATAAATAATGGGTTTCTTAATTTAGTGATTTCATTCTTGTTGTGCGAACCGTTTATATTGGTTGTCCAGCTGAAATTTTTCGTTCTGATTGCATTTATGTTCAAAGATGCTTCAATACCTCTGTTCGACATATTACCTCCGTTGGCTACAATTGTTCCAACTGGTACAAGTACCGGATTTACAGCATAATTGAAAATCATATCTGTTGTTTTCTTGTCATAAACATCCACAGAAGCAGATACTTTTCCTTTTAATATTGTAAAATCAATACCAATATTTGCCGTAGAAGTTTTTTCCCATTTCAAATCAGGATTAGCGGCCTGATTTGGTCCGTAAGCTCCAATTTGTTGTCCGTTATAATAGAATGTCCCAAGACTTCCTGAAATAAATTGAGCCGTATAAGCATTAAATCCTGAAGAGTTTCCGGTTTGTCCATAACTTGCACGAAATTTCAAATCATCAAAAATCTTCTGACCTTGCATGAAACCTTCTTTGTCAATTCTCCATGCTCCACCCACTGAAGGGAAATACCCCCATTGATTGTTTGTTCCAAATACAGAACCTCCATCTCTTCTAATAGTTCCCTGCAAAAGGTACTTGTCTTTGTAATTGTAGTTTAAACGTGCAAATTCAGAGATCAGACGTTTTTTCTGATAAGCTCTGCTGTCTCCAAAATTGACAACATATCCATTAACAGATGTATAGTTACTTAAAGCCAGGTTATTGTAACTCACATTATCTACAGGAAAATTTGTCGCTGTTGCCTGGAATCCATCACCTAAAACATCTTCCTGCCATGAATAACCAACAACTGCCTTGATTTTATGATCGCCAAAAGTTCTGTCCCAGTTTAAAAAGCTCTCTACAATCGTATTTGTATTTTGATAAGAATTTCTTAATGCTGACCCGTTTACACCAAAATTTACTAATGTTTTTGTCTGAGGTGGATCTGGGTTGTTGTAGAAAGTAGCACTATTGTATTTTTGATAGTAACTATCATAAAACTCACCATGCAATGTATTTAATTGCTGATAAGCTACGTTTAAGTTATAAGAGAATCCATAAGGAAGTTTTAATTCGGCAGTAATACTTCCAACAAAATTATTTGTTTTTGTATCATCATCTCCGTGTTCAATTAAAGCTACAGGATTAAAGTAACTTGTCTGAATGAAATTTTCGAAAAAAGATCCATCCGGATTTCTTACCGGAGAAACCGGAAGGTGACTCACTGATTGTAAAAGTACAGTATTACGTTGTGGTACATTTGCATATTTACTGTTAGAGTTGGTTACATTCAACCCAATTTTCAATTTATCGTCAAAGGCAAACTGCTCAACTGCTAAGTGTGCAATTATTCTTGAAAAATCACTGCCCATTAAAACACCTTCTTTGTTCAGGGAAGATACACTTGCAAAATAATTGCCATGTTCGCCACCACCGCTCATTGAAAGGTTATGACTGCTTGAAGCTGCTCCGCCTCTAAGAATTTCTTTTTGCCAGTCTGTATCTGCTCCTTTATCATTTTCAGGAGTAAAATTTAAATTGTTCTTGGTTGTAAATTCTCTCAGTTGACTTGCATTCATCATATCAAGTTGGTTTGAAACATTCTCAAATCCAAAATAATTACTGTAGTTAATCTGGGTTTTGTCTTTACTTCCTCTTTTTGTAGTTACCATAATAACTCCATTTGCGGCACGGTTACCATAAATAGCGGTTGCCGCGGCATCTTTCAAAACATCAATAGTAACAATATCTTCCGGCGCAATAATAGATATATCAACTCCCGGAATACCATCTACAACATAAAACGGTCCCTGGGAACTATTTAATGTAGATGCCCCACGTAAAACTACCGAAGAACCTTTAGTAGGATCACCACTGGTAGAAACGTTTAAACCTGCAACTTTACCTTGCAGCAACTGTCCGACATCAGCAATAACTCCATTATTTAATTGTTCAGCCTTTACAGAAGTAACAGCAGTAGTCAGGTTTTTACGAGATCCTTTTCCGTAACCTACTACTACAACCTGCTCCAGATTAGTAGAGCTAGAAGCTAGTTTAATGGTATAGTTGGTTTTAACGCCATCCAGTTTAAGACGCTGGTCATCAAATCCCATAAAGGAAATAATCAGAGTAGCGTTTTTGTTTGAAACATTTATTTTGAATTTCCCATCAAAATCTGTTACGATATTATTCGAAGTCCCACTTTCGAGCACATTGGCTGCAGGTAACGGCATACTCTTATCATCTACAATGATACCTGTAATTTCAGTTTTTTGCGCCCAGGAATTAATTGAGAGACCTAGAAAAAAGGCTAGTAATAAAAGCTTAAGTTTTTCCATATTGTTTTTAGTTAAATTGGTTAAAATAGTCTAGCGAAAATAGTATTAATGAATTGTTAAGAAATGGACAGGTTATTCACAAACATGGATTTTTTTAATAAACTCAATGAGAATAAGGCCTGCAGAATTTCATTTTATTTTATTTAAGAATTAAAAATCAATATATCCTGACAAAATAAAAGGAGGGTAAATTCAAACTATAAATTTACCCTCCCCTGATTTCCTTAATTGAGCTATGCATGAATGCCCGTAAGCGATTTAGTTACTATCGCACCAATTTATTTCCCATTGTTTTATTAATTCACTTTCTTTTGCTTCTTCAAATGGTGTTTTACTCACTTTCGCTGTTTTTAATGCCTGAAGAAACATTTTCCATCTTGGCCAGTAAAAATCTTTATACATTCCTCGCCAGGATCTGGACGCATAATCATTCAGATGTCCTTCTCCACCCCAAAGCGTGATCAGTGTTTTTGCATTTTTTACATATAATTTTGATTCCTGAGGATTACTTCCATAATCTGAAGCAGATTTTATCCAGTAATTCAAATCATTTAAAGGCTCTCCAGAAAGCATTTTATCTATATCCAAAGCCGTTTTTTCTATTTCTTTAAATAATGCATCGCCTTTTTTTATGTCATTTATTTCATATGCTTTCACGCATTCTATTAATAGATCGTCGATGCAAAGTGAATAATAATGTCTCGAAACCTCTAATACATCATAATGGTAAAGATTCTTTTTATCGAAATTTTTACTTTCCTTTTTCAAAATATCCAAAGCTTCTTTTAATACCACTTTATCTCCGGGATTTCCTTTAAATTCTGTAATTTTTAAAGTAGGTCTCTTAAAAAACAAATACGCTCCGGCCTTGTCATTCCACCAGCGGGTTTCCCAATATCTGGTACTGTAAACCGACTTAATTAATAATTGCCAGGCCTGAAAAACAGGATCAGCCGTATTTCCTCCGTATCGGGCGTTTAGATATTTTTTTAACCAGTCATTTACAGATTCCTCTCCTTGTGTCCACGGAAGATCATAAAGATATTCGTAAACTATCGAATTATTGTTTAGGCCTTCCGGCATTACACCATAACCTATAAGGTTCCCTTTATTCGGGTTCTTTAATAAACTGGTAAGTTCATTTTTATAAAAATTCAAATCTCCATAAACAGGATTAGAGCCTCCATAATTATGTACATAACCGTAAGTCCATTGTTTTCCGTAAAAAGCCTCCTGATTTTCCCAAACTTTATATCGGTCATTGGCGTAATCCTGAACGATCATTCTGTCATTAGGCACTTTACTAAGAAAAGCACTTGTAGCTTCTTTAGTCCAAAACTCTTTATTGTCTCCAAAAAGCCAGCCCTGCATTACCCATGTTGCCCCCGGCGCTGCTTCATTAATGGTTTCGAATATTGTTTTTCCATAATCTGAAAGTTCTTCATATTTATGTTCTTCAGACACGGGTGGTGTTATTTCATTAAAAGAATCCGCTAAATAAAAATCCGACTTACCATATAATTTAATGTAGATTTCTATAAATCGTTTTCCTATCTCTTTAAACAGCGGATCTTTGGAGTCTAATAAATACGTACTTTCAAAACCGCCTCCGGACCAGGATTTTAATTCACTTATTTTAGATTCCGGATGTTTCTCTGCAAATGCTTTTGGCACGTAACCACTAAAAGCCGGCACGACAGGATGCATATCCAATGCTTTCATTCTTTGTATGATATTTTTCTGAACGGCTTCTTTTTTATTAATCCAGTCCTGAGGTAATGGTCCTTCGAGACTGTTTATATTTCCCATTCTTTGCCACGGCAAAAATGCAGGTCCTGCAAAATGTGCTTCTAACTCACTGTTAGTTAAGCCGTATTCTTTCCATAATAGCTGCCAAACTGCTTCTTGTCCTTCCATTGCTGTAGGCAGATTTATGCCGTGAAGCGCCATCCAGTCTATTTCCTGTTCCCATCGTTTCCAATCCCACCAAGGAGTTGTATATCCAAACGTACAGGCATTTAGATATTTTCTGTATTTAAAAGGTGTAGATTGTTTTTTTGAATATTTTGGCCATGTCTCAGGCAAATCGATTCTGTTTCCTTCCCAACCAACTGAAACGGCTCCAATATCTCTAAGAAAGGTATAAGCAGCATAACAAATTGAAGTATTTGATGTTGCGGTAATTCTTACTCTGTTTCCAATTGTTTCTACGTCAAACGAATCAGAATTGTTTTGATCTTTGTTTTCGGCGATAAGTAAATCAAACTCCTTTGCCCGATCGCCAATCAGCCTCTCTAGTACAGCCATGGAACTTTTTGTATTTTCTTCATTTTTACTATACCCGTGAGGCACAACAAAAAATAACAGTAAAAGAAAAACAATATTTGCTTTTAGGGAATTAGATCTTTTATTTTCCATGCTTCCTCTTTTCATATATTTTATACTTATTAATTATACACTTTACCGTTTGGTTTATACAAACAAAAAAATAGGGAGACTATTAGAAATGAATCTCCCCTTTAAAAACCAAACAAACAAAATTTCTCTTATTGTCTAAAATTAATCTATCATTCCTACAGTTTTAGTCTTTTAAATTATCATTCACTAAAATGCTGGCGTTCGATAGATTGCTATAGAATTATTTATGATGAAAGATTTCATCTATGAAATAAAATATCTTTTTAATTGAAGGCTAAAATTATTAACAATGGACATGCAGGAGATGGACTAATCAGTCAAAAATATAGACATATCAAACAGCACACAATTTTGTATGATTTTGAGACTTTTTGACAAAGTAATAGTTGAAAGATTCTGAGGAGTTCTTCACTGGCATTCCTTAGTACATGAAAATAAAAGTTTGAATAGTTGCTGTTGATAATTCTCTAATCACTGATTTATTTTTAATTTCACGTAATAATTTCAACTAAAATATTGATCAGGCAAAGTTCATAACTAAATTTACAATCAAACCTAATCCTAAATCACTGTAACATGAACAAAGTATTTTCAGAAAATGGGGCCTTGCTCTTAGGAATAGATAAGTCTGAAAATAATTCATTAGATATACCTGTACAATTTAGCGAGTATACTGTTTTGTTAATAAGCAAAGGAGAAGGAATCTATCATGCTGATTTTGCCTCTTTTCCATTTAAGGCTCCTGCGATACTATTTTCAACACCTCAACAATCCATATCTATTAAGGAAATTACAGCGTTAACCTACACCACATTACAATTCCACGGTGATTTTTATTGCATTGAATACCATAGAAAAGAGGTTGCGTGCAATGGTTTACTGTTTAACAATATTTACGTTGAACCTTCCATAAAATTAACTGCGGAACAGCATCAATTATATTGTCAGTTAGTCGATCAGATTATTGATGAGATTAAACAACAAACTCCTTCAGAAATTGTTTTACGATCCTATCTTCAGCTTGTGCTTGCCAAATCCAGCAGTCTGAAAATAACCAGTGAAAAACAAAATTTTCAAAAAGATGAAAAAATGGAACAGTTTAAAACACTGCTCGAAGAAAATTTTTTAACTCTGCATAAAGCAAGTGATTACGCATCATTACTTTCTATGACGGCAAATAATTTTACCAAACAATGCAGCAAGCGTTTCAATAAAACACCTACGCAAATGATTCAGGAAAGATTAATTTTGGAAGCAAAAAAACAACTTCATCTCACCCGATTGAGTATCAAAGAAATTGCTTATGCCTTAAAATTTCAGGATGAATATTATTTTAGTCGCGTATTTAAAAAAATGACCAAAGTTTCTCCTCAAACCTTCAGGAAAACAACCGGTATCTCTATTGTGGCAGATTTGTCTAAGTAATAGCATTTTTTATCCATTTCTTACTTCCCATCGAGAAGATAACTTTGCATTGTTAATGATGACAAAACTTAAAAATCAAAACAATGAAAAACGCTCTTTTAAATACAATAGCAAGTCTTGATACACTTGGAAAAAATGCAGTACGTGCCGGTATCGTAATCGTTTTTTTATGGATTGGCGGACTTAAATTCTTTACTTATGAAGCTGATGGTATAGTACCTTTTGTAGCAAACAGTCCATTTATGTCTTTTTTTTATGATAATCCGTCCGAGTATAAAAAATACAGCAATAAGGAAGGTGAATTAATTACTGAAAATCATCAATGGAACATTCAAAACAATACTTATGGTTTTGCAAATGGCTTAGGAATTTTACTAATCGGTATTGCTTTTTTAGTAGCTATTCATAACTGGGCCCCGTTTGCCAGTATGATAGGAAGCATACTCGTATTTATACTCACCATCGGTACACTTTCATTTTTAGTTACAACTCCTGAAAGTTGGGTGCCACATTTGACCGATCATCAATATGGATTTCCTTACTTATCCGGACGTGGACGATTAGTTCTTAAAGATATTGTTATTCTTGGAGCATCCCTGATTACAATGAGCCAGTCAGCAACACTTTATCTCAAAAGGAAAAGCATATAAATCTAAAGAAAAATAGTTAAGACCAAATTATAAAAAAAAGCTATCAGTCATAATATTATGATTGATAGCTTTTTCTAAAGTTATGTGATTTAAGATTACTATTA
>RCUK01001526.1_pt1 | contig 14544 bp, 8 predicted proteins | sample 2166381 | NCBI WGS metagenome assembly RCUK01 (sample SAMN09932809, study PRJNA488358) | compost metagenome | isolation source: compost soil in an enriched community | place: Germany: Experimental Botanical Garden | reverse complement strand
TTGAGCGCGGGGCAGTTAACTGAATGAGAATGGATATTATTATATGAGAGGCTCGCTCCTTTTTGCATCTCCGGATTGCGGTGATCTGCGCTCGCTGGCCCGGGGCATATAGCACACTCTTTAGCTGTGCTGGCTATTTCTAGCAAAATTATGCTAAAATCGTTTAATTATCAGCAAAATAATATTAAGAACATGCTGATGAAAATTCTGTCCTGGCGTTGCCGCCTCTTGAATGCTTCCCCCGCACCCACGGCATTCATGGCACGCTTGAATCCTGTGCGCTGTGCTTGGGCGGGGGAGGCGATGCGCCCTGAATAGGAGCAAACGCATGTCTCATCAATTGGCTGCCAAGAAGGGGAGCTTCGCGATTCCCCCCCTGAACTGGAAGGCACCCGAAGTGGATAAGAAGTCCGACCGCGACTCCGCGCCCGCGGACGCCGAGTCATCCAAGAAAACGGAAGCCTCCCGCTCGAAGGCCTAAGGCTAGCTCAACCCAAGGTGCGCTGTTGCACCTGGTTGCGGCCATTCATCTTCGCCAGATAGAGCAGTTCATCCGCACTGCGGAACAGCTCCCCCGCGGATTCGGCGTGGCTCCACGACACACAAGCCACGCCGAAACTCGCGGTCAAGGTGCATGCGGCGCCGTCTTCCGATGTGACGGAGGCCGCGCAAATACAGGCGCGCATGCGTTCGGCCATGTCGATGGCCTGCTGCGCGTTGCGCGTGCGGCACAGCACGGCGAACTCCTCCCCACCCACGCGCGCGACCACGTCTTCCTGGCGCCAGGTCTTGCGGCACAGCTCGGCCACCGTCTTTAGCGCCAGGTCGCCGCTTGCGTGGCCGTGGGTGTCATTGATGGCCTTGAAGTGGTCGATGTCGAACAGGATGAAAGCCAGCATTGGCTGCTCTGCATCCCATTCGGCGCGTGCCGCGTCGAACCGGTTCTCGAAGGCGCGCCGGTTCAGCAAACCCGTCAGGAAATCGGTTTCCGCGGTATGCGCCAGATCCTCGATCAGGCGGTCGCGCTCGGCCTCCAGCCGCTTCTTCACCGCCGAATTTTCCTTGAGCACGCGCAGGGCCTTGAAGATCTCGTCGACTTCGCCATGGTGCTTGCCTGGGGGGATGCGAGCCGGCGCGGCCCCGCTGGCGATCGACCCGATGATGCGCGTAGCCACGGCGAAGGGCTGGATCACCCGCTTGCGGAACTGCACCAGGGCCAGGGCCAGGGCCGCCACCAGCAGGGCGGTCGCTCCCAGCGTGATCGACAGCAGCCGCGCGGCGGCCATCCTATGCTCCTCGATGTGCCGCTCCATCTCGTCAAGCAGTACGTCGCGGAACTCGGTGATGGAACTCATCAGCGGCACATAGATCGCCGCCAGTGTCCGGGTGGAAACGGGCGCGTCGTCGGATTGCCGCGAAGCCTGGTCGCGCACCTGGGCCAGATACCTCAAACCATCGCCGAAGTAGCGTTGCTCAAGCTGCGCGTAGATCGAGGAGGCGCGCACCTTGGGGTGCGTGGACATGCGCGCCTCGATCAGTGCCCGCAGTTCGTCGATCCGCCCCAGCACGCGTTCGATGCGGAATTGTTCTTCCGCCGTGAGCTTGCGGCGCCGGGTCAGCGCCGGCGTGTAGGTCGAACCGAGCAGGCCCGCCTGCTCGCGCAATTCGCTTGCCAGCAGAGCCAGCGACAACAGGCTGGGCGCATTGGCCTCATTGCGCATGACGAGCCCCACGTTTGCCGCCATGCTGGCTTGCCACTGCGGGATGATGCGCACCATGCCGGTGACCGAATCCCACAGCACCTGTCCCGACAACTGCTCGCGAGGCGTGGCGATGCGCTCGTCAACCTGCTCGCGCGCGGCCGTCAGCGCCTGGCGTATGCGCTGGATCTCGGTGCGCTCCCTGTCGCGCTCCGGATCCAGGGGCGGGGAATACAGCGCGAGCAGTTCGTCGATCCGGGCGTCGGTCCTTGCTCGGGCCGCGCCCAATGAGGCCAGCGTCGCTTCGGGCACCGGAAGCGCGGAGCCCAGGGCGGCATTCATCGGTCCGCGCTCGGCCGAGGCCAATTCCATCACCCGCACCGTGGTGCGCACCGAACCAAACGCCTGCCGCGCCTCGGATGCGGCATGATGGGATCTCCAGCTCTGGATCAACAAAATGCCGGCCAACACCGCCACCAGCAACAGCACCCCTGCGGCAAGCGTCATGAAATGGCGTTCCAGGGATTTTGGCGCGACGGCGGGGCGCAACATACTTGGCTAGCGGGTCCATGCGTGGTCTCGGCTGCGCAGAATACTGTAATTGCAGGAGCTCGGGGCGCTGCATTGGCGGCAATTTCCGTATTGTCTTGGCGTGGAGCAAGACTATGTCGCAGCAATGCGGTTAATTGCATTTCACGCCGAAAAATTGCGTTCCCTATCGGGCCCGGACACGCTCAAGCCCCGTGCGTCACCACGCAGTTTCGCCCTTGCTGCTTGGCCGCATACAGCGCGGCATCGGCGGCCCGGAACGCCTGATCGACAGTCGGCCCGCTCGCCGACCACTGGGCTACGCCGGCGGACACCGTGACATGGCTGGCGCCCCGCAACTGCCGTTTCGCGATATGCGCGCGCAGGCGCTCCGCGACATTGGCGGCCTCTTGCGCGCCCACGCCGGGCAGCAGGATCAGGAACTCCTCGCCGCCGTTGCGGCACAGGATGTCCGACGGGCGCGAGCATTCGCGCATGACTTGCGCGATGTCCTGGATCACCTCATCACCCACGGTATGCCCATAGGTATCGTTGACCTGCTTGAAATGGTCGATATCCAGCGCCACCACGGAAAATGCAGTGCCGGAGGCCTGCATCTGATCCACCGCGTCCTGTGTGCCGCGCCGGTTGCGCAGGCCCGTCAGGGGGTCCGTGATGCTGGCAAGATTCAGCTTGCCGATCTTCTCCTGCAGGCTAGTGAAGCTCCCGATCACGGCGCGCTTCAACCGTTCCGCCTCGAAATACCAGGCCCTCACGGACTGCACGCGCTGCATGGCGACGGCCACGTCCTGATGCTCGACGTTGGTGGCCAGCTGCGACAAGGGCAGGGAAATCATTCGGGCGCACCACCAGATGGCCAGCAGGAACGCCACGGCCAGCGGCGCCGCGTAGCCCAGCAGCGCCCAGATCAGATCGTGTATGGGTTCCAGGGTGACCTTGGCGGGCCGCTGCGCCACCACGCCCCAGCCGCTGATCGGCACCGCGGCATAGCCCGCCAGCATGTCCACGCCCTCGGTATTGATCACGCGCAGCGCGCCCGCCACCCCCTTGGTCACCGCGGCCACCACCGGATTGGCGAGCACCACTTCGCCGACGCGGTCGGCCTGGGTGTGATAAATGAGCCGGCCATCGCTGTCCACCACATACAGGTAGGAGCCATCATGGTAGTGGTGCTTGCCCAGCATATCCTGCAGCGCGCTCTCGTTTCGCAAATAGATCGTGCCCGCGACGTATCCCAGGTAAACCCCGTCGTTTGAGAAAATCGGGTGAGACAGATTGATCAGCAGGTTGCCAGCGATGGACACGTAGGGCTTGCTGATGATGGGCTGCCTCGCTTGCAGCGCCGCGCGGCTGCCCGCGGAATCAACCCGGGTGCCCAGGAAATTGCGGAAAGTCTGCGTGGTGGCCAGGATGGTCCCGTCGGCGCGTACGACCCCCACCGAATTGAAGCTTTCCGTCTGCTGCTGCACGCGCGTGACTTCGGCGGCAAGCCGCTCCGGCGAGTCGATCAATTCCGGCATGTGGCGGGCGCTGTAGCCCAGCTGCTGTTGCGCCGATTTCAGGAAACTGCCCGCGCTTTCCGCCAGCTTGGCGGCATAGACCCGGTTCGACTCCAGCGTGTTCGCGATCAACTGCTCGCGCTGCACGCGATAGCTGGCGTACAGCGCGTTCGCCGTGGCGGCGATGGCGCTGAAAACGGTAAGCGCGAGCACTAGCCCGCGTAGGTGGATTCGCATGGGATCAGGGCGGACAGGGAATGGGCCGGCGCTCAGGCCAGGCAGCGGAGAATCCGAAGTAGGGCGGGATAGGCACGGGGCGAAGCGCGGTGGTTGTAATGTCGCTGCCACCATTACGGCAGATCTGCCGGATTCCTATAGGCCCGGATCTGGTGGATCGTCCAGCAGGCGGGCGGCGGGAGATCGTGCTGCGGCGCCCGCCCGGAAATAGCCCATGACCGTCGCGACGCTGGCATGGCCGGTCATGGCCATCGTGTCGCCCAGCGGCACGTTGCGCCGGCCCGCTTCGGTCACGAATCCGGAACGCAGGCTGTGCGCCGAGAACTCGCCCTCCAGCCCCGCCTGCCGGCAGCGTTCCAGGACGATGTCCCGCACCGCGGCCGCGGCCAGGGGTTCGCCGATCACATCCCCGCGGCGCACGCGTCGAAAGATCGGGCCTTCCTGGATCCCGCTGGCGGCCAGCCACGCCTCCAGCGCCTGGGCCGCGGCGCCGACGATGGGCTTCTGGTCGTCAGCGCGGCTGGCGCCGGACTGGTTGGTCTTGGAATGCGTCATCGAGTAGAGAAAGCCCTCGGCGGTGCGCTGCGTGTTCTCCATGGTGGCCCGCACCACCTCCGAGCGCCGGCGGCCGCCGCTGGCCCAGGCAAACAGCAGCAAGGCGCGGTCGCGCCTGCCGCGCAGGGAATCGTCGCAGGTTCCAAGCATGGCATGCAGCGGTTCGCGGGTCAGCGCCTCTTTCTTGGCGGGCGTAACGCCGCGCCGGGCATAGGCGCGGCGGGTCTTGGCCAGCAGCTCCCGGATGGCGGCGTTGCGGCAGGGATTGGAATATCCGAGCAGCTCATGCGCCTTGGACAATACCGACAGGCGCTGCAGCAGGGTATTCAGGCTGGGAGCGCCGAGCTTGCCCTTGGCCTTCAGGCGCACCAGTTCCAGATCCAGCGCCAGCGGCAACTCCCATTTCAAACCTTGGTCCGTGGACCGCTGCGCGTGATCCACCACGAACTGTATGACCGCGGCCTCGGGCAGGGGCAGGGCAAAGGGCTGGCCATAGCGCAGTTCGAACCAGGCGGTCCAGTAGCGGATGGCGGCGCGATAGCTGGCGGCGGTGTTGGCGGAACTGCCTTCGCGCAACAAGCCCCGCACCGCGGCGTCGGCCTGCGTGTCCAGCGTTTGCGGATCCAGCAGGGGAAGCGAAGCCAGCAATTTCAGCGGCATTCCGGGTGAATTCTTCATATTTATAATATTACATACATATGCTGTATGATATCTAACGTATAAACGAAATTACTAGCGATAAGATTCCATTATCGTGACTAAATACCGCAAAGAGCGCAAGGAAAACCGCCATGGCCACGGGAATCACCGAATCTGACGTCTGGGCAGCCGCGGACGCCTTGCTGCTGGAAGGCGCCCGACCCACCATCGAACGCGTACGCCAGAAGATCGGCCGGGGCTCGCCCAATACGGTCAGCCCGCACCTGGAGACCTGGTTCCGCTCGCTGGGCGCGCGGATCCAGGATCCCCGCGCCTTTGCCGCCCCGCCAGAGGTTCCCGATCCCATCGCCCAGGCGGCCGCGCATTTCTGGGAAACGGCTCTGGCCGGCGCCCGGGCAGAACAGGCGCAGGCCTACCAGCAGCGCTGGGAGGAACTGGCCAAGGAAGGGGAGCGCTTCGCTGCTCAAGCGGAACAGTTGCAGCTGCGCGAGGCGCAGTTGCTCAACCGGGAGCGCGATCTGCAGGAAGGGCTGAAAGTCGCCACCGCGCAGCTTGCGGCAACGGAAGAGCGCCTGCGGGCCGCCGAGGCTCAACTGAGGCAGCGCGACATGGCATTGACGGCGGCCCAGGAGAATCTGGCTGACGCGCAGGGCGCTATCCAGACGCTGCTGGCCGAGGCCGACCAGGCCCGCGACCGGCACGCCCAGGCGCTTGCCGCGCTGGATTCGCGCCACGCCGCGCATGAACGCCGCTGGCTCAACGAACTGGACGGCGAGCGCGGCTCGGTCAAACGCCTGCAGGCGCGGCTGGACGAATTGCAGGCCGCAAGCCAGCAGCAGGCTGACCAGCTGCGCCAGGCCCTGGCCGCAGCCCAGGAACAGCAGCGCGCGGCGGAGCAGGACGCCCAGGCTCAGCGGGCGCAAGCGCTCGCGGATGCGCGCCAAAGGGATGTCGAGGCCGCGGCTGTCCAGGAGAGCTTGCAGGCCAGCCGGCGCGGCGAAGCGGACCTGACCCGACGCCTTGCGGCTGAGCAAGCGCGCGCCGACGATCTGTTCGCGCAGATCAGATCCAAGGACGAACAGTTCAGCGAACTGGCCCGCCGCCTGCTGCCAAGCGCCGACACTCCGGATTCATAATCCTATGATGTTGCCGTTCCCGCGCCCTGCGGAGAATGAAGTCTCACCTTCAGACACTTCTAGTCAGGGCTGCGGTTTATCGTAAGGCTATGCATTACTGCCGTTGATTTGCGATTTGCGTTGGCAGGCCTGACCACGGGCCAAGACTTACGCCATGCATTTGCATCTCACTCCCCTCATGGTCGGCGCGCTGGCCGCGGCCGTTCCTGCAATTCCCGCCACAAGCCAGGCCGCCGAGATCGGCCAGGTGGACGTTTCGGATCCCTTGGGCGCGACGCAACGCACGCTGGCGGACGGATCGACCGTGACTTACACGGGCACCGGAACCGCCGTGAATGTCTCAGTCCAGGGCAATGCGCTGCAGGGAAACGACATCCACATTACCGCGGGCGGCGCGGCGTCCCCAAACACCGTGGGCGTCAAGGCCAGCCTGGGGGCCACCGTGGATCTGACCAACAGCAGCGTCAAGACCCTGGGCGCGGGGCAGGGCGCCCATGCACTGTACGCGACAGGCGCGGGCAGCGCCATATCGGCTACCGACACCGAGATCAGCACGACAGGCTCGTATTCCTACGGCGCGCATGCGCTCTCCGGAGGCAAGGTCGCTCTGGAAGGCGGCAGTGTCAGTGCAACGGGCACCGGCGCCTCAGGGCTGTACGTGGATGGCGGGACCAGCATTGCCACCGCGAAGTCCCTCGACATCAAGGCGCTTGGCGCTTCCGCCAGCGCCGTCAATGTCGTCAACGGCGGCCGCGCCGAGCTGGTCGATGTCACCGCCACCAGCGGCAACGGCGCCACACTGTCCGTGCGCGGTGTCGGCTCGACCCTGTGGATCCAGGATACGGACCTTGTCTCGACCGGCTCGGGCGGCATCCGCGTGGACAGCGCGGCGGTGTCCATGCAAGGCGGCTCCATCACTTCGGCAAGTGACGCCGTCACACTCGTCGCCAGCTCCGGGCTCAACGGGGGCTCCGCGACCATCAGCGACGCGACCCTGACCACAACCGGCGGATATGGCGTAAACATCAATGCCGCGGGCTCGTCGGCCACGCTGGACAACGTCACCATATCGACCACGAGCGCCTGGGCCTCCGGCATCTGGCTGCCGTCCATCAATACCTCGCTCGTTGCCCGGAACCTCGTCATCGACTCCACGCACGTGGGCATCGACAACCGGGCAGGGCAGGTCACGCTCGACGGCGGGTCGGTCGAGACCCATGGCGACAACGCGCACGGGCTGTATGTCTCGCGCGAGTACGGCACCACGGCGACGACAGCCGCGACAGGTACACACATCAAGACCGCCGGAGCCGGCGCGGTGGGCGCGCTGGCGCGAGCATCGGGCGCCAGCGTCGCCCTGACCGACGCCACCGTGGACACGTATGGCGCGACGGCCTACGGGCTTTTCGCCAGCGGGACCAACTCCAGTCTCACTGCAACCGGTTCGGTCGTCACCACCCGCGGCGCCGACGCAACCGGCCTGGCCATGAGCAATCGCACGTCGGTCGCGCTCGATAACACTCAAATGTCCACCACTGGCGATCGCGCCCAGGGAGTCTGGAGCTACGTAACCGCCGCCGACGTCACCAACAATCTGCTCCTGACTAACGGGACCCGGATCGACACCAGAGACGGCACCGGGCTGCTCGCCACCGGGGGCAATCACAACTTCACGCTTCGGAACACCCTGGTCACGGCGCGCACGGGCGGCGACGACAACCTTGGCGTATTCCTGCAAACCCGCGCGGTAAACGTCACCAGCGGCGGCGTCACCACGGTGATCCAGGCCGGCCAGGTAAATGTGGACGCGACGGGATCGGTCATGACGGGCGATGTCCTGGCCGACAGCGGCACGGTGGACATCGACCTCAAGAGTGCAAGCGTGCTGACGGGCGCAGTGGTCTCGCGCGCAGGCCGCGTCAACAGCCTGTCGCTGGACAACGCCAGCGCCTGGAACGTGCGGGCCGATTCAACGCTGGGCACGCTGAACAACACTGGCACCGTGCGTTTCGTCGCGCCTGACGCGCGATCCGGCTTCAAGACGCTTACGGTCAACGACTATGCGGGCGGCGGCACCCTCGTCATGAACACCCGGCTGGGCGACGATAGTTCGCCGACCGATAAGCTGGTGATCGACGGTGGAACCACCTCGGGCGTGACCGGCATGCGCATCCTGAATGCGGGCGGATCCGGCGGGCAGACAGTGCAGGGCATCCGCCTGGTGGAAGCGATCAACGGCGGCACCACCACGCCGGACGCCTTTCGCCTGGATTCGGGATCGACGGGCTTCCGGGCCAGCTCCGGCACGGTCGCGCTCAATGGCTATGACTACAGCCTGGTGCGCGGAGGCGACAACGGCGTGGCGTCCGACTGGTATCTGACGTCCGTCTATACGCCTGGCTCCGTTACGGAGCCGCCGGCGCCGCCCACGGACCCGTCCGGTCCGGGCGAGACCACCGAACCCGGCTCGCCCGTCGCGCCGCCCGAGGTCATCTTGCCGCCGGATGGTCCGCGGTTCGTCAACGTTTCGCCGGAAAGCGGCGCCTACGTCGGCAACCAGCTGGCCGCGGAAAGGATGTTCATGCATGGCCTGAATGACCGCTCGGCGGCGCGCGTTCCGTCTGGCGGCGACGCTGGGGACAGGACGGGTAGCGACTTGTGGATGCGCGCCAAAGGAACCCGCAACAACGGCCTGCGCATGACCGAAGGCAAGGTCGATGTCGACACGGACAGCAGCATCGTGCAAATCGGCGGCGATGTGCTGCAGGCGCCGCTGGGCAAGGACGGTCTCTTCATTGCCGGCGTGATGGCGGGGTACGGCGACGCGCGGGTGCGCTCCACCTCGCGCCTCATGACGGCGGACAGGGATATCGCGGTCAACGCGGATGCGCGAGGCAAGGTGACCGGCTATTCGGCGGGCGTGTATGCGACGGCGTATGCCAATGACGCCACCCGCCTGGGCGCCTACGCGGATTCCTGGCTGCAATATGGCCGCTACTCGAATCAGATCGACAGCGAACTGGGATCCGCGCGTTACCGCTCCAATACATGGACGGCTTCGGTCGAAACGGGCTACGCCTTTCTGCCTTTCGCGCCCGATTCGGCCTTGGCCGCCATGGTCGTGGAACCGCAGGTGCAACTGGCATACAGCCGGTACGACGCGAAGGATGCCGTTCTGCCAGGCATGAGACTGGAAAGCGGCAGTGCGGGCGCGGTGAACACGCGGGCCGGCGTGCGGGTCTACCCGTTGGGTAAGCCGGCGGCGGAAACCGCGGTGCGCCCCTACATCGAGACCAACTGGCTGCATGGCTCCGGCAACCCCCGAGTCGACATAGGATCCGGCACCTTCAACGCGGTGCCGTTGCGCAACGCGGCCGAACTGAAAGTCGGCGCGGAGGGCAGGATAGGGAAGGCCTGGTACGTGAATGGCCAGGTATCAGGCCAGGCGGGCAGCGGAGATCAGCGCGGTTACGGCGGCATGCTGAACCTGACTTATCGCTGGTGAGCCAGCGGGCGGACGGGTCAAGAGAACCCTTGCTCGTCCGCATACCGGAGCAACTCGGCGTTGGTCTCGATGTTGAGCTTGCGCATTGCGGATTGCTTCTGCGTTCCGATGGTGGCAACCGAACGATGCAGACGGCGCGCAATCTCCGTGACGGAAAGGCCCAGCGCAAACAACCGCACCACTTCGAGTTCTTTCGGAGAGAGTCCTTTCGTCCTGCTGGCGCCTCCCATCGTCACATCATTGTGGCTGAGCCGCCTGCTGATGCTCGCCGACAGGATCGGCCCCTTCTCGGTCAATACGCGTACGCAAATCGCGACAAGATCGCCGATGGGCTCTTCCTTGCTGACGATGCCCGCCACACCGACCTGGCGCAGCTGGTTGAGGATCCCGCTGTTCGTGAGCATGGTGAACACGACGATCGGAATCTGGGGGAACATTCGCTGCAAACGCTCGATGAGGCGCAAGCCATCTTCGTCCGCGGAATCGGACTGCATGGAAAAGTCGGTAACGATCAGGTGGCACGCGTGGGTCTGGATTGCCGTGACCAGCTCCAGGCCGGATCGGGCCGTGGCGACCACGCAAAATCCCTGTATCTCGTTGAGCGAGTCCGCAAGTGCAAGAGATACCACGGGGTGGTCATCGGCAACGATAATCCGCACATCCTGATCAGATGGGGGTTTGCTCATGGATCGGCTATCCAATATGCAATCATTCGAGCCTGGTGAATCCGGATGCTCGTAAATCGTACCTGCCGGGGGAAGTAAGCTCGTGGCTGGCCCGATCGGGCAAGAAGCGCCAGGACTGTCATTACTCCCTACATTATTCATTTTACGTCCAAATTCTACTGAAAAGGCTGGAAATGCTCTTGGCTGAAGCTGGCTGATCGAGCGCGATTCGGCTCATTGGAGAAAAGCAGGAAACGGCAGAATCTAACTTCAGTTCCGCGAAAGCAAAATAGAAGAATTTCGAGAAATTACGTTACACCGGAAGTATCTTGGAAGACGGTATGGCCGCGAGCGCGGCCCGCTCAGATTTCCGCCAACATACCGCGCAACGAACCCGCCAGCGCTTCACCCTCCAGGCGCGCGGCGGCATCCAGCCCGTCGCTACGCAGGGCGGCCTCCAGGGCTTCCAGCCGTTCGGTCAATGCCGTCATTTTCATCACGCTGAGGGCGCCGCGCATCCGGTGCAGGCTTTTTCCAAGCAAGCGCTGATCGCCCGTATCCAGCGCCTGTTCCATCTCCGCCAGATCGGCCTCCATCGTGGTCATGAACAGCGCCCGGTATTTGGCGGGAACGGCCGGCGCAGGCTCTTCCGCGCGCGCGGGCCGCGGCCGGGCCATTGGCTCCACAATGCCGGAAGAGCGCGATCCACGGCCCTGCAGGTGGCGGCGCAAAGTGCTCAAGCCTATGGGCTTGACCAGCCACGACGTCATTCCAGCCGCCAGACAGCGCTCTTCTTCTTCGCGCATGGCGTTGGCCGTGACGCCGATGATCGGAATGGTCGCGCCCATGGCGCGCAATTCGCGCGCAAGGTCGTAGCCATTCATGCGCGGCATGTTGACGTCGGTCAGCACCACATCGTAGGAAGACACGCCCCAGAACATGAGCGCCTCGGCGCCATCCGACGACAGGGTGACCTCACAGCCCAACTGCTCAAGCTGGTGTTGCAGGGTGGCCTGGTTGATCGGATTGTCTTCAGCCACCAGGATCGACAGGCCCAGCGGCGCCAAGGCGGCGATTTCGGGGCCGGGCATTACTGGCTGCTCGCCGCGCACCGCCGCAAGTATGCCGGCGGCAATGTGCTCCACGCTGGGAATGACCTTTACGGTGTGCGAGGAGGGCGGTTTGCCCGCGGCGCTGGCCAGCACGTGATGGCCGGCCCAGTCCAGAACATCGAGATTGCTGTTGTACAACACGTCCAGCAGAACTTCGTCATGCGTACCCACAGGCAGGGGAGCGGGCGCCGGGATCGCCTGCGCGCCCCAGCGCTTGAGCCAGAGGCAGATGTTCTCGGTGAGCTCGTGGTGGGGGCTGCGGACGAGAACGCAGATATTGCGCAAGTCGGGCGCGCTCATGGGCTGCCCTGGCACGACCTGGAGTGGCAATTCCAGCGAAAAGCTGCTGCCCAGCCCGAGTTCGCTGGTGACGCGTATCTCGCTGCCCATCAGCTTGGCCAGGCGCGCGCAAATGGACAGGCCGATGCCAGTGCCTCGTACCGTGTGCGAGCTGCTGTTGATTTGATAGAAGGGGACGAAGAGCTGAGTCTGCTCCTGTTTGCCGATGCCGATGCCCGTATCTACGACCTGAAGCACGAGGTGCGTCTTGTCCGCCAGAACCTTTGCCACCGTCAGGCGTACGATCACATGCCCCGAGTCGCTGAACTTGATGGCATTGCTCAATAGATTGCTGAGTATTTGGCGGATGCGCGCGGCGTCGCCCGTCATCCATTCGGGCACGGCGACGTCCACGCAGCAAAAGAGCAGCAACGCCTTCTGTTCCGCCATCGCGGCATAGGCGTTGGTGCAGCTCTGGACGAGTTCGCGCGGGTTGAATTCGGTGGATTCCAGCACGAGCTGACCGGTCTCGATCTTGGTGATGTCCAGGATGTCGCTGATCAGCTGCAGCAGAATCGCCGATGAACTCTGCATGCGCTCCAGATGCTGGCGCTGCTCGTTATCGAGTTTGGTCAGGCTCATCAGTTCCAGCGTGCCGAGCACGCCGTAGAGCGGCGTGCGGATCTCGTGGCTCATCGTCGCCAGGAACGTGGACTTGGCCTCGCTGGCCTTATCCGCATCCCGTTTGGCTTCGGCCAAGGTATGTTCGATGACCGCGCGGGCGCTGATATCGGAAAAGGCGCAGAGCACGACATCCTGATTGTTGTACCGCGTCGGGGCATAGGCGACATAGAGCGGCCGGCCATCGGTGGCATGGAAATTCGCTATCGTGCCCGGACCCGTCGTGCTCAGGACCTGTCGCAGGAACGAGTTGGCCTCTGGCGTGTTCTCCAGTTGGCGGCCGGATTCCGCGCCCAGCCATTGCAGCGCCAGGCTGTTTCCAAAGACCACCTCGCCGGCCGGGCGGGCCAGCACGCATAGCGCCACGGGCGCGGTTTCAATCAGGGTGCGGCTGAATTCCTCCTTTTCGACGATGTCGCGCTGCGCGTCCAAGGCCGGCGCGATGACGCGGCGGCTATACCAGCGCATCGAGACGATGCCGCCCCCCAGGCTCAGCAAAAGCAACAGACCAGCAATGATGGGCAGCCAGAGATTGTCGTGGAAAAAGGCGGCATAGCTCACTCGGTACACGCCTGCCCACACACCCGAGGAGTCCGTGATGCGCAGCACCATGCCTTCGGCCGTATATCGGAGGCCATCGCGGGTCACGGCAGGGCGCAGGCCCTCATCGCCCAGCAGCAAGCCTTCGTCGCGGTGCGACAGCCAGAATCCGCCATGCAGCGGCCGGCGCATGGTTTTCTCGAAGATGTTGATGCGTTGATGATTGAACTGCGTCGCGGCGTAGACGGCGGACGCGGTTCCCGGCGTGCTGGTCCACACCGTTTGCGGCATATCCGCGTAGATCAAGCCCAGCATGCTGCCGGGCAGCGTATCGGCCCTGAACCAATGAACGCGATTGGAACCTGTCAGTTCAGATCTGATCGGCAGGTCCTGGTCGATCATGCGCTGACGGACCTCCTGCAGACGGCGCAACTCCGCCCGCACGGAATCCGTGACTGCCAGAAAGCCCTGGGGCGTAAGCCGCTCATAGCCGGAATACGCGCCGACCGCGGGCACACTCAGGCTGATGCTGTCGGCTCGATTGACCAGAAAGATCGTGGAGGCGGGGTAATAGGACGACGCCCAGTAGGTGCTATAGAAATTAGCCAGATAACCGCCCAGGTTCGCCAGCCGGCGGCCCGCCGTGGGGCAATCCAGGGAATCTTCGCATGCCAGCGAGAACGCCATTTCCGCGGCGGTATTCTGCCCCTCGAAGAGCTGCATGCCAAAGCGTTCCTCTACCGCGGAGGCGCGCAGGGAAATCGAGGTCGAGACGTTTTCGGGGGGAAGGGAGGCGCTCTGCGAGCGTAGCTTGCCGAGGAACTGCTCTTGCGCATGGATATACCCGACCAGGATCGAGAAATCCAGCTTGAGGCGTTCGCTCTCCTGCTCGACGATGCGATTCAGGCCCCAGTAGAGCGCCCCGACCAAGACCAGCGCCAAAGGCAAAATGCCGAACAAGGCGAAGTTCAGCCAGCGCGAGGTACGCGTGATCCTGGCAAAGGGCGTGTCCTGCTTGGGCATGGCCGGCTTCTCTTCTCTAGAGCGGAGATGGATCCATGGTGTGCCGCTCCATGGCAAGCAAATCGCTGAAGGCGTCGATGTCGACGGCCGCGGAAATAAGGAAACCCTGGGCGCAGTCGCAGCCGATACGCCGGAGGAACTCAAGGTCCTTGCTGGTTTCCACTCCCTCGGCGGTCACCTGAAGTCCCAATTGGCGGCCGAGCTGCACCGACGACACCAGCGCGGCCGCCCGGCCTTCATCGCTGGCGGCGCCGCTGACAAAGGCGCGGTCGATTTTCAGTTCCGTAAATGGCGTCGAAATCAGGCTGTACATGGAGCTATAACCTCTGCCAAAGTCATCCTGCGCCAGCCCGAAGCCTTTTAGCCTAAGCCGGCTGGCGCCCATATAGTATTGGCCTTGTAT
>RCUK01001525.1_pt1 | contig 14550 bp, 18 predicted proteins | sample 2166381 | NCBI WGS metagenome assembly RCUK01 (sample SAMN09932809, study PRJNA488358) | compost metagenome | isolation source: compost soil in an enriched community | place: Germany: Experimental Botanical Garden | reverse complement strand
GCATAAAATCTCAAAATACAACGGAAAAGACGGAACGCCTCCAAAAATCTATAAACTAGGATCGAACGCTTGGAAGGTTTTGAAACAAAAAACCAAAGCGCGCGTAAAACATATTGCATTCAACTTGATTCAGCTGTATGCAAAACGACGTTTAGAAAAAGGGTTTCAGTTTGCGCCAGACAGTTATCTTCAGAACGAATTGGAAAGTTCGTTTATTTACGAAGATACGCCAGATCAAATGAAATCGACGGCAGAAGTAAAAGCCGATATGGAAAGCGATCGCCCAATGGATCGTTTGGTTTGTGGTGATGTTGGTTTTGGTAAAACAGAGGTTGCGATTCGTGCCGCTTTTAAAGCAGTTGATAATAGTAAACAAGTTGCCGTTTTGGTTCCGACTACTATTTTGGCGTATCAACATTTTAGAACTTTCTCTGAACGTTTAAAAGATATGCCAGTTACAATTGGTTACTTAAACCGATTTAGAACAGCAAAACAGAAAATGCAAACCTTAAAAGATTTAGCAGAAGGAAAACTAGATATTGTTATTGGAACACATCAATTGGTCAATAAAAATGTGGTTTTTAAAGATTTAGGTTTATTGATTGTTGATGAGGAACAAAAGTTTGGTGTAAACGTAAAAGATAAATTGAAAACCATTGCTGCAAATGTTGATACGTTGACTTTGACTGCAACGCCAATTCCGAGAACGCTTCAGTTTTCATTGATGGCGGCTCGAGATTTATCAGTAATTACAACGCCTCCGCCAAACAGATATCCTATTGAAACGAATGTTGTTGGTTTTAATGAAGAAATAATTCGTGATGCGATTTCGTATGAAATTCAGCGAAACGGACAGGTTTTCTTTATCAATAACCGAATTGAAAATATAAAAGAAGTGGCAGGAATGATTCAGCGTTTGGTTCCAAATGCAAGAGTCGGAATCGGACACGGGCAAATGGACGGTGCAAAACTGGAAGAATTGATGTTGGGTTTCATGAACGGAGATTTTGATGTTTTGGTAGCAACCACAATTATCGAAAGTGGTTTGGACGTTCCAAATGCCAACACAATTTTTATCAATAATGCCAATAATTTTGGATTATCAGATTTGCATCAAATGCGCGGGCGTGTTGGTCGAAGCAACAAAAAAGCATTTTGTTATTTCATCTGTCCGCCATATTCATCAATGACCGAAGATGCAAGAAAACGTATTCAGGCATTGGAACAATTCAGCGAGCTGGGAAGCGGTTTCAATATTGCAATGAAAGATCTTGAAATTCGTGGAGCAGGAGATTTATTGGGTGGAGAACAAAGCGGTTTCATTAACGAAATAGGTTTTGATACGTACCAAAAAATCATGAATGAAGCGATCGAAGAGTTGAAGGAAAACGAATTCAAAGATTTATATCCTGAGGAAAATGATATCGATACAAAAGAATACGTAAAAGACATTCAGATCGATGCCGATTTCGAACTTTTATTCCCAGATGAATATATTAATAATGTTTCGGAACGTTTGGTTTTATACAACGAATTGGGTGCAATAAAAGACGAAGCCGGTTTACAAGAATTTGAGAAAAAACTAATTGACCGTTTCGGACCATTGCCAAAACCTGCTGTTGCTTTATTGAACAGCATCAGAATAAAATGGATTGCAACTAAAGTCGGAATCGAGAAATTAGTCTTGAAGCAAGGTAAAATGATTGGCTATTTCGTATCCGATCAGCAATCAGATTATTATCAATCGGTGAAGTTTAGAAATGTTTTGAATTTTGTTCAAAAACATAGTAATCTTTGCAAAATGAAAGAAAAACAAACCGTAAACGGATTACGTTTGTTATTGACTTTTGAAAATGTGAAGTCTATCAAACGAGCTCTGGAGTTGATGGAGTTGTTTGAGGAGTAAAGAGCATTCTAATAAAAAATTTAAACCGATATATTTCTATATCGGTTTTTTATTACTATGGTTTTTCTCCATTTAAAGCATTGCTGATATTATTAAAAGCTTCTTCTATGATTTTAAAATTAGCATTTTTTTTATGAAGCATTAAGGAAGTATAAAGTTTGATCGTTTCTGAATCAGAATCAAATTCGATAATATTATTAAGCTTTGTGATATAATTAGTCATCGAACTTTTATTGTACCATCTATCAAAAACAGAAAATCTTTGAAATGCTTTTTTATCATTATCATCGCAAATATAAATTAATGCATCATGAATATTTTCAAAAAAAGCGGTAATAATGTTTTTAATTGTTTTTGAAATCAATACATCAAATTGTTCAGGCTGAGAGCCAATTCTGTCTATAGTAATTTGATAAACATTTCCAAGTTCTATATTATTCCCAACGCAAGATGCTAATGTGAAATCTTCATAGAAAGCAACCCTGTATTCAATTTGTCTTTTTGTAAAGAAACTATAATAACCAGAATCAGAATTAAAAGTATAATTATATTGTTTTAACAAGTTTGATCCCTTTTGAAGTTAAGGTTTCGGCAGAAGTTTTCCCTTGTAAAAAAGAGCGTACGGCAACCTTATCTTCTCTCATTTTGATAATTGCTTTTTTAATAACTTCTTTATTTACTACTGTAGTTTTCATATTGCAAAGTAACAGATTTAAATTGAATACTCCAAAATTTGTAGTATTATTTTTATTTTTTAAATGTATTTAATTGGTTGTCAGTGCAATTTAAAAATTAAGCTTTCTTTATCTTTTATTTAAGAAAAATCTTAGAACTAAAAAGTTTTCTTTGAGTCAAATTTTCAAAGACAACTTTATATGCAGAACCAGCTTATTCTACTATTTTTATTTTTAGGATTAACTTCAATCTTCGCTCAAGGAAAAGATAAAATCGTTTTAAAAGATTCTCTAAAATCAGAAACAATTGACCCGCTTCGTCCTGCAAAGGCTGCATTTTATTCGGCAGTTTTGCCTGGTTTAGGGCAAATATATAATAAGAAATATTGGAAGGTTCCTTTGGTTTATGTGGCAATTGGTACGAGCACTTATTTTTACATTGACAATCAGAAAAAATATAATTTATACAGAGATGAGTATAAAAATAGATTGGAAGGAGGTAAAAGCGATTCTGAATTTTTAGCACGTTTAACAGAAAGCCAATTGACATCTGCTCAAAAGGAATATCAACGATACAGAGATTTATCAGCTCTATTTATAGTTGGATTCTATGTTTTAAATATTATAGACGCTAATATAGATGCCGCTTTATCGCAATTTAATGTAGATGAAAGATTGGCATTTAAACCTACTGTTATAAAAAATGATATCAATTTAAAGAATGATTTTGGGTTTGCTTTGAATTATTCATTCTAAAATAAAAAATCACTCCGAAGAGTGATTTTAAGGGCATTATTGTGGTTTTGGTTAGATAATTATATCATCAATTTGAAAAAAGCAATATTCAATTTGAATCTTTGAAATTAACTTATTTCAAAATAATTTAGCTCATTATTTGTTTTTGGCATACAAGCAAAAACAGGTGTTGTTTTTTGATGCGTTAGCAAATATATAAAAATATTATCCGTAATAAATTATATGTAAAAAAACTTAATTCGGATTTTTTGTTAGTTTTTTATATAAAAGACATAAAATACATTGCGAAGTGGCTTTTTTACAAGTAAGTGTCATATTGACGCTTTTTAGAAATAAAGTTCATTTGAGAATTTGTATTTTGAGAATATTCTTATTTGCTAAAAATGAAATTATGTCTAAGAATCTTTTATTCAAAAAAAAATCCCTTCATCTTTTATTAAAAAGACAAAAGGATTTTTGTGTTATAGAGAAGAATCAAAGCGATTCTTTAGATCTTATTTAATTAGTTTTTCAAGTCTTTAATTACTTTAAAAGCAACATCAACTTGATCTTCTCCAACTAAAATAGTAAATTCATTTGAAGTCGAAATTACCTCGTTGATGATGATTCCTTCCCAGGCCAAACGCTGGAAAATAAAGTAGTAAATACCAGGAACAACAATGTTTTCTTTTGGTAATTTTACCGTAATAGAAGCTAAATTATCTAATTTCTGTATTAGTTTTTCTCTCATAAAGTGTTTTTCAACCAAGTGATTTACACTGCTGCTCACTACAATATTAGTTTCGTTTACTCCACGAGATGAGGTATAAAAAATATCAGATAAAGCATTAATATCAGAGATTAAATCGGCTTGTTTGTTTAAGACAGTTTCAGAGGCTGCAAAAGTGTAATCTGTAAGCTCAGAACGAACTGTGATTTCACCTATATTCTTAATTACTTTATTGATTTTGTGGTTCAGCTTAAAATCTAGTTCTTCCGTCAGTCGTTTTAAAGACATTACTACAGCGCCTTGTTTTACTTCTTTGCCAAACTCACTTTCTAATTCGGTCATAATATTTCGCGAAAGTGATGTTAGGTTAATAATTCCGAGTGACAGGGCATTTAATAAAAATGGTTTTGTTTTAATGTAGTTTTCTACAATAGAAGAAACAGTTTTCATAATTCTTTTTTTTTTGGTAACAGTTGAGTTGGTTTGTTAATTTAACATTGCGATGTTATAATTCTTTGCAAATATAAATAAAAAAACAATTTGTTACAATTATAACAATAAAAAATTATGTTAAAAATGATAAAAAGCGTCAGTAAGATGTTCAATTGCAAATGATTCCCCATTTTTATGGACCGCAATGATGTCAAAACGGATTTCTAAATCTTCTTGAAAATCCTTTTCCCTATCGTTTATGTAGGCATTTACTGCTCTAATGAGTAATTGTATTTTTTTTTGCTTGACAAAATCTTGCGGAGAACCAAAATCTAAACTCGAACGAGTTTTAACTTCAACAATTGCCAAAACAGCATTTTTTTGCGCAATTATATCTATTTCTGCTTTTTGAATAACAAAATTTCGCTCTAGAATAGAATATCCATTTTCTTCAAGATGTGCAGCGGCGAGATCTTCACCTAATTTCCCTAAATCATTATGTTCTGCCATGGAGTTTGTTTTTTTGTTTCAAAGTTTCAAGTTTCAAGTTTTGAAAACTTCATAATAGTTTTTATGTTTTTTGCACGCAAAGACGCGAAGGCACAAAGAATATTAAAACTTTGCGACTTCGCGTCTTTGCGAGATTTTATGTGGTATTGTTAGATTTGCTTAAAGTATAAGCAATACGATATTACTTTTTAAAAGTGACCGTACTTCCAGAAGCAGTAACTTCCATAGAAACCGTATTTCCCATAATCAAGGCTCTGTTGTCTCTAATATGACCAGCTGGGAAATTAAAAATGACTGGAATATTGTATTTTTTGGTAACATCATCAATAATTTCCAATGCGTTTTTGCCCCAAGGAACTTCATTGTCTTTCATGCTTGTCATTCCGCCAATGATAATTCCTTTTAGATTTTCGATGCAGCCGTTACGTCTTAGATTCATCATCATACGATCGATATGATACAGATATTCATCTAAATCTTCTATAAATAAAATTTTATCCTTGCAGTCAATTGCAGATGGAGACCCTAATAAACTATATAAAATAGATAAATTACCGCCCACTAATTCTCCAGTTGCACTTCCCAAACGATTCATCGGAGTTGGGCTGATAGAGTAGGAAATAGGTTCGTTAAATAATGCGGCTTTTAATGAGCTTACAGCATCTGGAGTTGCTCTAGGAACTGTTACAGGCATAATACCATGAATAGATTTGTAACCCATTGTATTCAAATGATTATGAAGAACCGTTACGTCACTAAAACCTATAACCCATTTTGGGTGCTGTTTGAATTTGGTAAAATCCAATAAATCTAACATTCTAACAGTTCCGTATCCGCCTCTTACGCACCAAATTGCTTTAATATTCGGATTGTCCAATTGCTTCTGAAAATCAGCAGCTCTCTGTTCGTCTGTTCCAGCCAATTGATGATAATCCAAACCAATTGTTGATCCAATTACGGCCTCTAAACCCCAACTATGCAATAAATCTATTGTTGGTTTTAAGTTGTCATCGATGTTTTTTCTTGCTGTTGCCAAAAGTGCCACAGTATCTCCTTTTTGTAAATAAGGCGGTGTTATCATGTTTTGTTGAGATTGACAGTTGAATGATTGTAAAGCAAAAATAAGAAATGCGAGTTGATAAAAAATAGTAGATTTTTTAATATTTAAAAGGTTTTTCATGATCATCATTTGCTTCATTTCATTTATACGAAAAAACAAATATAGAAATTTTAGATTTTAAATTTATTTGAATTTTCTTACAATTAAATAAAAAAGAGTAATATTGGAATGTTTTTTTAAAATACTAAATACATGTGCTTTTTCAGAATCTTTTTGTTAGTTCTACTTTTTTCAATTCAAACGCAATCTCAATCCAAAAAGTATAAAATACATACGATTGCCTTTTATAATTTTGAAAATCTTTACGACACTGTAAATGATGAATTTACAAATGATGATGAATGGACTCCAAATGGGGCACAACGTTGGACAACAGAAAAATATCAGCAGAAATTAAAAAATCTGGCGAGAGTTATATCCGAAATTGGCAGCCCCGAAAATTCTAATGCGCCTGTTTTATTAGGCTGTGCAGAAGTAGAAAATAGAGACGTTTTAGAAGATTTAATTAAAGAGCCTAAACTTCAACCATTGGATTTAGGAATTATTCATTTTGATTCGCCGGATAAACGTGGTATTGATGTGGCTTTGCTTTATCAAAAGAAATACTTTCGTCCGACTTCTTTTTCCAATATTCCATTAATTATTTATAAAAAAGAATTTCCAAAAAAAGAAGAGCAATCAGAAGTTTTAGATGATGAAATTGAAGTTAAAAAAGAAAATAAAAATCGTGTTTTTACAAGAGATCAGCTTTTGGTTTCGGGGTTTTTAGAAGATGAGGAAATACATATTATTGTCAATCACTGGCCTTCCAGATCTGGCGGAGAAAAAGCGACAACAATGTTCCGAGAGGCCGCAGGAAAATTAAACCGAAAAATTATTGATTCATTACAACAAATTAATCCGCAAGCAAAAGTACTCACAATGGGAGATTTTAATGACGGACCATTTAATAAAAGCATAAAAACAGGGTTAGGAGCAAAGGGAATAAAAGCTGAAGTTGCTGAATTTGGAGTTTTTAATCCGTATGAAGACCTTGCCAATAAAGGTTTAGGAACTATTGCGTATCGTGACTCTTGGAATATTTTTGATCAAATTATCATGACAGCTTCTTTGGTTAAATCGAATTTTTCGACTTTTAATTTTTGGAAAGCAGGCATCTTCAATAGACCTTATCTTATTCAAAATTCTGGAGTTTATAAAGGCTATCCGTTGCGAAATACACTCAGTGAAGCAGGTTTTAGTGATCATCTTCCGGTTTATATCTATTTGATAAAACAGTTTTAAGGTAGAGACGCACTGCAGTGCGTCTAAAGTTTTCCAGAAATTAAAATGCAAACCTATAGACGCATTGCGGTGCGTCTCTACAATTTCACTACCTTAGCTTTTCATAAATTTTGAATAAAATGGCTATAGCAAAACCTTTTAACCTAACAAAATGGATTGACGAAAATCGTCATTTATTAAAACCGCCAGTTGGAAATAAAAACCTGTATGTTGATTCTGGAGATTATATCGTAATGATTGTAGCAGGACCAAATGCCCGAAAAGATTATCATTATAACGAAACAGAAGAACTTTTTTATCAGTTAGAAGGAAGTATTAAGGTTGTCATTCAGGAAGATGGACAGCGTAAAGAAATGGAATTAAATGCAGGTGATATGTATCTGCATCCAGCTAAAGTGCCGCATTCTCCTGTTCGTTCAGAAGGTTCTATCGGACTTGTAATTGAAAGAAAACGTGCTGGACAAGGTTTTACAGATGGTTTGCTTTGGCATTGCGATAACTGCAATCATAAATTGTATGAAGTATATTTTGAACTTCATAACATAGAGAAAGACTTTCTTCCTCATTTTGAGCACTTCTACAATTCAGAAGAATTAAGAACTTGTGATAATTGTGGAACTGTTATGGAAACCGATCCTAGATTTACGGCTAAGAAATAAGAAGTATTTAACTGCAAAAAGCACATATATATGTGCTTTATTTTTTATATTTGTATCAAAAACGAAATAAAAACATATCAATTATGATACAAGAAATAATCGCATATAAGAATATAGTTGATAATATTGAAGGATTAATGGAAAAATCCCCTTACAAGAAAAACTACATAATTGAAAAAGTAGGAATTCCTAGTCCAACATTTTATCGTAAATTGAAAACACAGTCATTTACTCCTGACGAAGTATTATCTATTGCTAAAATACTTTCTCCAGAAGAAAATTTTATGTTAGAGTTAAAGGCGGATATTGAGCAAGGAAAACGAGATATAAAAAATGGAGATTTTATAACACATGAACAAATGTTAGCCAAGCTGAAGAGCAAAAATCTTATATAAAATTTATTGGTTTTTGTCGATTGTTATAAAAAGAAATCAACTCAATATAATCGTCTGTAAGTTCATAATATAGAGTAATGTTTTTTGAAATAATTATACTTCGACATTTCAATTTTGGATCGTATTTTCCAAGCATAGGATTGTTTTGTAACAAAGTTATAATGTGTAAAACATCCTTAATGAATTTTTGAGCTATGTGTGGCGACCAAAATTGTTCAAGGTAATTTTGAATATTATCAAAGTTATATTGTGCTTTTTTAGACCAAATAATCTCCATTGTGAATTTGAATATTCGGCTAAAATATAGAAATAAACTTACAAAATACACATTTTATAAACTAAAATTTTTCCCTTGCTCAGGATAAATAATCTTCAATCCTAAATCGTTTTGAGCTTTTAACTGCTCTTTAATTTTTGTAATATTCTTTGCTGGAGGTTTCAAATGTGTGATGATAATTTTGAAGTTTTCCAGAGAACCTTTTCCTGCTAATTCCTCTAAAACTTGAAGTTCTTTCATTAAATAATTCGGAGTCAAATGACCAAACAAAAATTTATCAGGCTGTTCATTTGGAAACGAAACTTCAATAAAAATTCCTTTCAATTGTTTGGCCTTAACCAATGGGGCAACTGCTGTCCATAATTCGCGAAGATTATTGCTTTTTTCCACTTCGTCAGGCCCTGTATCACCTAAATACAAAGCATAATTATTGTCGTTTTTAATTAAGAAAGCGGTGCTTTCAAACGGATTAACATGGCTTAAAGGAAATGCTTTAACCGTCATTTTAGCATTGGTCAAAAGAGTTTCTTTTGCCAAATCTAAATTCTGAAAATGATATTTTTTGATATGAAAACCAGGACCTGCATCTCCAAAATTAGCCCAAGTCTGATCGTTGAAATAATGGTTTTCCATCATTTCCATGCATTTCTTTGTAGCATAAACCGTTTTCGAAGAATCGGCAGGAGAATTGATTATCAAACCTGACACATGATCTAAATGTGCATGAGAAATCAAATATCCTTTGATGTATTTTCGTAAAACTTCGCTTGTAGAAACTTTAAAAGTTTTATTTTCTATAGCTTTTTCGATTCCAGCGTTTACAGTTCCAGCGTCTAGACAGATATAATCAGTTGTATTGGCTGGAGCGATTAAATAAGCCGAAAGATTTTTTTCGTCGATACCGCCCATTACTCCTAATGGAACTACAGAAAAAGACGTTTTTTCTTTTTGGGAAAATATACTGGTAGTAACTAAAAGAAAACAAAGCAAAAGCCTAGTATAAGCAGTCATATTTTTAATTTTATGTCCTGCAAATTTCATTAAATAAATTAAATAATGAGGTTTCGTTTCTGTTAATACTATAAAATAAGCTTAAATTTACGTTTATTTATGAATTAACTTCAATCGGAAATTAATTCTAAAACAATATCTTTACATAAAAATATAACAATTTTAACTAAAAAAGTTACAATGACAACAATAGCATCGCAATTTGGAATGAAGGAAGCTCTTGAAAAATTGGGCATCAAGACAATAAATGAAGGGACATCAACAGGGATTAATAATTTTTCATCAGGAGAAATTCTAGAAAGTTATTCGCCAGTTGATGGAAAATTAATTGCTTCAGTAAAAATGTCAACTGCGGAAGATTATGAAAAAGCAATCCAAACAGCTGCAGAAGCGTTTAAAGCTTTTAGATTGATTCCTGCGCCACAGCGTGGTGAAATTGTGCGTCAGTTTGGAGAAAAATTGAGACAGAATAAAGAAGCTCTTGGTAAATTGGTTTCTTACGAAATGGGAAAATCATTGCAGGAAGGATTTGGAGAAGTTCAGGAAATGATTGATATCTGCGACTTTGCAGTAGGTTTATCACGTCAACTTCACGGACTAACAATGCATTCAGAGAGACCTGGTCATAGAATGTATGAACAATATCATCCGTTAGGAATTGTTGGAATTATTTCGGCGTTTAATTTTCCAGTTGCAGTTTGGTCTTGGAACACAGCTTTAGCTTGGATTTCTGGAGATGTCTGTGTTTGGAAACCTTCTGAGAAAACTCCTCTTTGCGGAATTGCCTGCCAAAATATAATTGCCCAAGTTATTAAAGAAAATAATCTTCCAGAAGGAATTTCGTGTTTAATAAATGGAGATTATAAAATAGGAGAATTATTGACTGCGGATACTCGTATTCCGCTTATTTCAGCTACAGGTTCTACCCGAATGGGGAAAATCGTAGCACAAACTGTTGCAGGAAGACTAGGAAAATCATTATTAGAATTAGGAGGAAATAATGCTATTATTGTTACTCCAGATGCAGATATTAAAATGACGGTTATTGGTGCTGTTTTTGGCGCTGTTGGAACTGCTGGACAACGTTGTACTTCAACTCGACGATTGATTATTCATGAAAGTACTTATGATAAAGTAAAAGACGCGCTAGTTGCGGCTTATAAACAATTAAGAATCGGAAATCCACTTGACGAAAATAATCATGTTGGACCGCTAATTGACACTCATGCAGTACAAATGTATGCGGCAGCTTTAAATAAAGTTGTAGCCGAAGGTGGAAAAATCCTTGTAGAAGGAGGAGTATTATCTGGCGAAGGTTATGAAAGTGGCTGCTATGTAAAACCTGCAATTGCAGAAGCCCAAAATTCATTTGAAATTGTTCAGCATGAAACTTTTGCACCAGTTTTATATTTAATTAAATATTCAGGTGAAGTAGAAAATGCGATAGAAATTCAGAATGGCGTTGCTCAAGGATTATCTTCTGCAATTATGACGAATAATTTACGTGAAGCAGAAAGGTTTTTATCTGCAACAGGTTCTGACTGTGGAATTGCAAACGTAAACATAGGAACTTCTGGTGCTGAAATCGGAGGTGCTTTTGGAGGTGAAAAAGAAACAGGAGGAGGGCGTGAGTCAGGATCTGATGCATGGAAAATTTACATGAGACGTCAAACCAATACGATTAATTACACAACAAATCTTCCGTTAGCACAGGGAATTAAATTTGACTTGTAGGAAGGGAAGTTTAAAATAAATAAAACCGCTTTTTTCAGTATTTGAGAAAGGCGGTTTTTTAATGCTAAAAATTTGTAGTATTTTTACTTTTATTAGCCTAAACCTTCTATAAATTATAAGCAACCCAAAATGACTCTATTTTTTTTAGCCGGACTTACCCCATTTGGATACGGATTTATTGGAGTACTTCTTTTATCGTTTTTATTGGCCTATTTTTGGTTGAAATCAAATGGGAAAGAGGATAAAATTGGCTGTGTTTCTATTGGAATTGGAGGAATAATTATTTGGTTTGTTTTGATGTTTCCAACTTTTATTTCCTTTTCGATTATTGAAAATGGAAACCTATGGGCTAAAATTGGAGTTGCTGTTTTTTGGGTCTTAATCTTGGCGTTAGTTGTCTATTTCCGATTTGCAAAAAATACTTCTAGCGTTAAAAAAGTGATTTTTACCTTTTTTAAATACCTTCTTTATTTAATTTTTTTAGGTTTATTTCTGGTTCTGTTTTTCGGAATGGCATTTTATATTTACCAAAGACTTTTCACAAACGAAAAAAATCAAGATCCTGTTTGGGTTGCTTTCTTGTGCATCTTTTTTGTGGCAGCACTTATTCTAGCAGGATTTGGCCTTTTGAGTAAAAATAAAGAAGAGAAGAAAAGAGAAAAAACGTCTTTCTATGATCTGGAACAAGCGAAATTAAAACCAGAATTAGTACTAGAATTGGATTTGTCTAAGAACAAATTGACACTATTTCCTGAAGAGATTTTGAAGTTTAAAAATTTGAAGTTCCTTATTTTAAGTCATAACCAAATTACCGAAGTTCCAAATGAAATCAATAAATTGAGTAAATTGATTGGTTTGGATTTAAGTAATAATCCAATTTCAGATGAAGAAAGAAATAAAATCAGAAAATTACTTTCTACGGAAGTTGAGATCCTATTTTAAACCTTTAACAATATCATTATTTATCTTTTTATGAATGATCTTTTCGAATTTTTAACTCAAAATAAAACAGATGGTGTAGAGGTTGTTTTTCTGATGCTTTTTAGTTTAGGAATTGCTTTGTTCCAGACGGTAATTTATTTAGGGCTTTTTAATTTTAAATTTCCAAACTGGCTGTTTTTTGTTTTATCTCCTGCAATTGTTGGAGTAAGTTTTCTAATCGATTCTTCCTATCCTTTGGCAGTTGTATTGCTATTGTTTTTGTCTGTTTTTTTATCAGCTTTTATTGGAATGATTGTTTCGGGAATTAGAAGCAGTAAAGAGGAAAGGATAGAAAGGGAAAAATTCAATCGAAAACATAATATTCAAAAAACACCATTGAGTAAAAAAATCCTTGGAATCGTTGTTTTGATCGGTATTATTCTATCTTTTATCTATTTGGCTGAAAATGGAAATTTGAAACTTCTTTTGCTCATTATTCCAGGTTTCATTGTAGTTAGTTCTATATTTTTCCCAAGTAATAAAAGCAAATTTATGAGGTTGCAGTCTATTTTACCAACTTCAAAAATTGATGCAATAGCGATGGGTCAGGTAGAGATTGTAGGAGATTTAGAAGAAATCGAACCCATTATTTCGCCCTATTTTAATAAACCTTGTATTGGATATTATTATAAAATTGAAAAAGAAAGTCCTCGCGATGATGATGGAAGAACGACTTACAGCACTATTTTTTCAGAAATTAAAACAGGTAAATTTACGATAAAAGACGAAACAGGCTCGGTAACAGTAGATGGGGAAGGATTAGAATATTATTTCAACAGAGTAGATAATCAAGCAGGAGGAAAGACAAGGTATACCGAAACTTACTTAAAAAGTAATGATTATATGCTTCTTATAGGTTACGCAGATTCAGATAATGGTACTACCATAATTAGAAAAGGAAGTCCAGATACTGTTTTTGGCATTGCTATGCCAAGAAGTATTTCATTCAGAAATAAATATAAACCTTTATTAGACTCTTTTTTGGTGACTTTGTTTTTCATTTCCCTTATACTCATTTATATCATTTTAAATTAAAAAAATATGACCGCTCAAAACATTGCCTTAATTGTTGGATTACTTCTCATACTTATATTTTTTAATGTACTTATCAGAATTTATAATAAGTTGGTTATGCTAAAGAATAATTATGAGAAAGCTTTTAGAAACATTGATGTTATTTTAATGCAGAGAGCTGATGAAGTTCCAGAATTGGTAAAAGTAGCTTCGAAATTTATGGAACATGAAACTGCAATGCTAACCAGTTTGACCAAATTAAGAACTGATTTTTTGAATTCAAAAACAGTTGATGAAAAAATAGAAAATGCCAATGAGTTTTCAAAAACCATGAAAAATCTATTTGCAGTTTCTGAAAATTATCCAGCTCTTTTATCCAACAATAATTTTCTAGAATTGCAGAAAAGAGTTTCTCAAATGGAAGATAAAATTGCAGACAGGAGAGAGTTCTTTAATGATAGTGTAAATCTTTACAATGTTGGAATTCAAGAATTTCCTAATTTTATATTAGCCAAAATGATTGGTTATAGAACGCAAGGTTTATTTGAAGTTACACTCAATGAAAAAAAGTATGACGGGATTCAATTTTAATACTTTTTTTGGTCATGAAAACCAGATTAACAATCTAGGAGACCAAGTTCTAATCTATGGTTTTGCAGGTATTATTTTTAGTATTGTTGCGCTGTTATTTGTTTCAATAGTGATTAGAAAACTGGGTCTTAAAAGTTTCAATAGCTATTTTATTAATCCGCTTATGTTATCTTTAGGATTAACATTGCTTGTGGCTATTTTGCCAACAATTGTCTTTTATGTTGTGGCTTCAGATATTTCTGGTGTAAAAATTATGTACAGTTGGATCACCATTTTTATTGGAATGTTGTTTTTTGTTGGTTTTAATCTCGAAACAATCAAAAAATGTTTGAATGAATTTGGAAAAGTTACAGAACAAGAGGAGTTTAGAAATCGAAGAAGATAATGGTAATAAAGTAAAAAAGGCTTCCAGATTTGGAAGCCTTTTTCGTTAAGTTAGTTTTTATTTTTTAATTAATGTTTGGTTAAATGATCCGTCCACAGTATAAATTTTAGCT